>Ga0247832_1008549_pt1 | contig 10158 bp, 10 predicted proteins | sample LaCruzMarch2015__10_FD_192407 | JGI IMG/M metagenome (GOLD analysis project Ga0247832, IMG submission 192407) | Freshwater microbial communities from meromictic Lake La Cruz, Castile-La Mancha, Spain - LaCruzMarch2015_4m | ecosystem: Environmental > Aquatic > Freshwater > Lake | place: Spain...
AACGAATTGAAAGCCGCTTGATCGACAAGCGCTTTGCTGACGCTTACCCAGTGCGTTTTCACAGCCGCACAGAAGGGGTCTTTGGCCCGGCTGAAGGCCGCTTGGCCGTCAGCGGCGACGGCCTCATCTTGGCGGCCAACCGCAGCGCCTTGCAACAACTGGGTTACCAAAGCGTCCAAGCGCTGCGCCAACTGAGCCTGGAAGATGTGTTCCAGCTGAGCTTGGACGAACTGCTGCAAAGCTCTATGGCGGCCAGCTACCACCCAGTGGCGACCTGCGGTCAGGGCGATGCGCGGTTTTATGCGGTGGCCCAGCGCCCGGCCTCGGCCGTGGCCAGCCGCCGCATGAACACCACCCCAGAAGCAATGGGAAACACCGGGCTGGCCTCTGACAAAGCCAAGCCAGCGCTTGGGGTCACTGCCGGCAGCATGGCAGCTGAGATGAGCTTCAAGGACTCGCGCCTGGCCGCCCACCTGCGCACCGCATGCCGCGTCATTGCGCACCAAACACCCATCTTGCTGTGCGCTGAAACAGGTGCGGGCAAGGAGGTGTTTGCCAAAGCCGTACACCGGGCCAGCCCCCACGCCCTGGGCCCGTTTGTGGCCATCAACTGCGCCAGCTTGCCCGCCACCTTGATTGAGGCCGAGTTGTTTGGCTACCGGGCTGGCGCGTTCACAGGGGCCAAGCGGGGCGGGCGCGAAGGCAAAATTTTGCAGGCGCACAAAGGCACCTTGTTTTTGGACGAAATTGCCGACATGCCGCTGGAGCTGCAAGCACGACTGCTGCGTGTGCTGGACGAGCGCCAAGTCAGCCCGCTGGGCACGGACGAGTGTTTCACGGTGGACTTTCAGCTCATCAGTGCGAGCCACCAACACCTGCCCGAGCTGGTGCGTCAGCATCGCTTCAGGCAGGACTTGTATTTCCGCCTGCTGGGCATCGAGCTGCACTTGCCGCCCTTGCGCGAGCGCGAGGACAAGCGTGAATTGATGGGCAGCATCTTGCACGCTGAAGCTGGTGCCTGCGCGCAGCTTTCCGCGGCCGCTGAAGAGGCACTGTTGCGCCACCCCTGGCCAGGCAATGTAAGGGAGTTGCGCCATGTGCTGCGCACGGCAGCCGCCTTGGCCGACGGCCATTGCATCACCCCAGCGCATTTGGTGAGTTTGACATCGCAGCTGGCCCTGGAGCGTGACAGCAAGCTGGGGCAACTGGCGCCCGCTGGGCACGCGCCAGAGGTCACACCAAGCCATTTGGCAGGCAACGGCCTGAGCGATGGCTACACCAAGCCTGCGACCAACCCGCCCATGCAAGCCGGCGTGGACACGCTCAACCTGCTGCAGCGCCAAGAGCGCCAGGCGCTGCTCCAACTCATCGAAGACCAGCACTGGACCATGAGCCGGGTGGCCCATAGCCTGGGCGTCAGCCGCAACACCCTGTACCGCAAATTGCACAAGCTGCATATTCCCTTGAACGCAGAACGCGGGCTCTGAGCCTCAAAGTCACTGCCCGTGTACAGGCCTTCAGGGGGCAGACAAGTAAAAAAGAGCTGAGCCTCATTTGGCGGGCTTTAAAAAGCAAGCTTGTGCGGCTTGAGCCTCTATGCTTTTTAAGCGCGCCACCATGGGCCGCACCTCGGCGTTGTCACGCAACACAGCGCCCCGCTCGCCACCAATGGACAAAGCGTCGCTGACCGTCTTGAGGGTGTCGTACTGGTCATGGCTGAGTTGGCCGGCCACATGGTCCAGGGCACAGGCACACTTGCTTTGCATCTCAAACAAGGGGCCGGGGTTGGCTTGCTGGCAAACTTGCACGTACTGCACCCGGGCCAGGGTGGGAAAGTCATTGGCCGCAGCGCTCAAGGGCAGGCCCAACACCAGGCCCACAGCGGCAAAACGCCACGGCAGCAGCTTGCACCGCCCCGAGAAGGGCCGAGTTTCAGGGTTTGCGGGTGCTGGCATCGGTGCCCTCCACCAGGGGAACGCCAAACTCTTGGAGGATGGACAAAATCTCGGCTTGGCTTTGCTCGATCAAGCTCTCCACCTGCTCTTTCCATTCGCGCTCGCCGTGGCGCACCCCCATGGCAATGGGGTAGTCAAAGCGCACGCCCTTTTCAGAGGTGAGCGGCAACACCCGCAGACTGCCTGGTGACTGTTTGGCAAAGTAGCCCGCAATCGGCCCCCACACCACGGCCACGTCGATTTGCCGATTCTTAAGGTGGGTGTCAATGATCTGGCCGGGGTACTGCGTCGGGTTGGCGTCCAGCATTTTGTAGACCACGACCTGGTCCACCAGGCCATGGGCCTGAACCCATTGGCTGGCTGGCGACCGGTCAAACAAACCAATTTTGAGTTTGTTCAACCGTGCGGGGTCGGTGCTCAAAAAGTCTTGGGCGCTGTGCACATGGTCTAGGCCAATACCAAGCGGAATCACCAAGGCATACGCTGAGCGGTAATAAGGCTTGGTGACGGACACCTGGTCAAAGCCCACGGGCACACCCATCATGATGTCGCAGGGGTAGTCTTGCTCGGGCAGCTTGAAGCGCAAGGTGTTGCGCACAAAGGCAAAGCGCTGCGGGTAGGAGTAGTAGGTCACAGGCAGGTTCAACTTGCGACCAAATACCTCGGCAATGCGGTTTTCAATGCCTTGCGCCTGAACACTGGAAAAAGGCATGTTGTTCGGGTCTTGGCAGACCCGCAAGGCTTTGCGGGGCGGCTCTGGGGCGGCTTGCGCCAAGGCAAGGCTTGGCAAGCCACACAGCGCCAGCCAGCCAGCGCACAGCGGGGCCCGCCACATCAGCAAAGATGAACAAGAGGCAGCCCCGGTCATGGCAGGGGCTCGACCTTGGCCTGCGTGATGGCACCGTCTGAGCGGCCCTTGAGGTAGGCGTAGAGCTGGTTGATGTGGTTCATCACGCCCGGGTTGCCCGCCCAGTTGGGCATGCCTTTTTCAGGCCGTCCATCGGCCATGACCTTGACGAACTCGTCTTTGCTCAAAGTCTTCATGCTGGTGATCAGCGAGGGCCCGACCATGCCCTCTTGGTTGGCACCGTGACAGCGGTCGCAGGCGCCCGCCCGCCAAGCGCGAAAACCCTTCATGGTCTCGGCATCGACCTTGCGGCCCTCAAGCACTTGGTAAAGCGGCGGCGGCGTGCTTTGGGACCAAGCGCTGCCCACCATGAACGCCATCACACAGGCAAGAAAACAGGGGGAAGGCACAGAAAAAATTCTCAGTAATAAAAAGCTTTTCGGCATAAGGGCATCTCCTTTCAAACGCACATGGCCAAACTCACTGCGTTGCCGCTGACCTCATCGCGGTCAGCGGCCAACTCAGTGCAAGCTGTGGTCTCAGTTGGGCAAGGCAAACACCGTGAGCGAGCCGCCCAATTCGGTGTAGCGGCTCAGGCCTTTGTAGCCGCCCACGGCGCCCAAACCGTCGGTGTCTTTTTGCAAGCCCGCAGCCATGCCTATGCCGGCCCAGCCACCTATGCCGGAGAACACGCCCATGAACTGCTTGCCCTTGTGCTCGTAAGTGAACACATTGCCAATGACGCCCGAGGGGGTTTTGAACTTGAACAGTTCTTTGTTGATGTCACGGGCGTCCACACACTTGAGGTGACCTTCCAGGGTGCCGTAGCAAGACAGGCCGCCTGCGGTGTTCAAAGAGCCGCTCCAGACCGAGAATTTCTCAGCCTTGGTCTGGACAATTTTCCCCTTGTCGGCGTCCCAGGCGATGTAGTTGCCCAAGCCGCCGTGGCTGTTTGGCGCAGGGAACATGGACAAGGTGGCGCCAATGTAGGGCTGGCCGGCGGTGTACTCCACCTTGTAAGGCTCGTAGTCCATGCAAGTGTGGTTGGTGGGCACGTAAAACAGCTTGGTGTTCGGGTCGAACGAGGCCGGCTGCTGGTCTTTAGAGCCCAGGGCGGCCGGGCAAATGCCTTTGGTGTTGACGTCGGGGCCGTTGCGCGCGGTGGAGTACTTGGCCACGGTGACGGGGCGGCCGGACTTCATGTCCACATGCGTGGCCCAATTGACTTGCGGGTCGAACTTTTCAGCCACCAACAACTCGCCAGTGACGCGGTCTAAGGTGTAAGCAAAGCCATTGCGGTCAAAGTGAACCAGTGCCTTGGTGGGCTTACCGCGTACATTGATGTCGGCCAAGATCATTTCGTTGATGCCGTCAAAGTCCCACTCGTCAAATGGCGTCATTTGGTAGACCCAGCGCGTCATGCCGGTGTCCACATCGCGGGCCCAGATGGTCATGGACCACTTGTTGTCGCCAGGGCGCTGTGCAGGATTCCAAGTCGAGGGGTTGCCTGTGCCGTAGTACATCAGGTTTTGCTCTTTGTCATAGCTGAACCAGCCCCAGGTGGTGCCGCCGCCGTTCTTCCATTGGTCGCCCTGCCAGGTTTTGATGGAGGAGTCTTTGCCCACCGGCTGCATGCGGCCATCGGTCCAAGTCATGCTTTTTTCAGGGTCTATGAGCATGTCCTTGTCCGGGCCCACGCTGTAGCCGCGCCAGACCATTTTTCCGGTGTTGATGTCGTAGGCCGAGATGTAGCCGCGCACGCCCCACTCGCCTCCGCTGATACCGGTGATGACCTTGTCTTTGAAGATGTGGGGCGCATTGGTGTTGACCGCGCCTGTTTTGGGGTCGCCATTGACCACAGACCAAATCAGCTTGCCGGTCTTGGCGTCCAGCGCCACCAAGGTGGAGTCGGCCTGCTGCATGAAGACCTTGCCTTCGGCATAGGCCACGCCACGGTTGACCGTGTCGCAGCACATTTGCGGGATCACGGCCGGGTCTTGCTTGGGCTCGTATTTCCACACAATTTCCTGGGTGTCCAAGTCAATGGCAAAGACCTTGTTCGGGAAAGGCGAGACCATGTACATCATGCCGTCCACGACCAGGGGCGAGCCCTCATGGCCGCGCAACACGCCGGTTGAAAAAGTCCAGGCCACTTGCAGCTTGTTCACATTTTTGGTGTTGATCTGCTTGAGCTTGCTGTAACGCTGATTGAACATGTCGCCCGCTTGCATGGCCCAGTTGCCTGGCTTGGCAATGTTTTTTTCCACATCGGCGTTGGCGTGGGCGCCGGGTGAGAAGGCGAGAGCGGTGGCGATCATCGCGAAAAACATGAGCCACGAAAACCATCTTGACACTTTCATGATACTTGTCTCCTGGGTTGCAATAGAGGGTGAGCTTGTCTGGCTCTGAGCCATGGGAACGGTGACCCGCTTTGATGTGCTCAGCAGCCATTCATCTGCAATTTCCAGACCATCTCATGCGCCCCCTTCAAGATGGCGAATCCACTTCGGTCAAACCCTTAAAAACACGCGCTCGAGCCGCCAAACCGTGACAAGCTGTCCCATGCCCACGCGTCAAAAGCGGTACACCTCGTGACACTGTGTCATCAACCACGCCCCATGGCGGCCCGTACAAGGCGTGGTGCATGCACAAGTCCCCCAGGCCATGCCAGCCAGAAGCCCGTGCCCAGCCAAATCCAAGCGGCGTGGCAAACAAATTGCTTTGCAACAGCCACCTCATTGACAGACTCGGAGCACCCCATGAAGTCTCGTGCCGCTGTGGCTTTTGCAGCAGGTCAAGCCTTGGAGATTGTTGAAATCGATGTCGCCCCACCTCAAGCGGGCGAGGTGCTGGTGCGCATCACGCACACCGGGGTGTGCCACACCGACGCCTTCACACTCAGCGGCGAAGACCCTGAGGGTCTTTTCCCCGTGGTGCTGGGCCACGAAGGCGGCGGCGTGGTGGTGCAGGTGGGTTCGGGCGTGAGCAGCGTGGCCCCAGGCGACCAAGTCATTCCGCTTTACACCGCCGAATGCCGCGAGTGTAAATTTTGCAAGTCAGGCAAAACCAATTTGTGCCAGAAAATCAGGGCCACCCAGGGCAAGGGCTTGATGCCCGATGGCAGCACGCGTTTTTCTTACCAAGGCCAGCCGCTCTTTCATTACATGGGCACCAGCACCTTCAGTGAGTACACGGTGGTGCCCGAAATTTCACTGGCCAAAATCCACCCCAAAGCACCCTTAGACAAGGTGTGCCTCTTGGGCTGCGGCGTCACCACAGGCATAGGCGCCGTGCACAACACGGCCAAAGTGAAGGCCGGTGACCAGGTCGCCGTGTTTGGCTTGGGCGGCATTGGGCTGGCGGTGATTCAAGGGGCGCGCCAGGCCAAGGCTGGGCGCATCATTGGGGTAGACACCAATCCCGACAAATTCGGCTTGGCCACGCTCATGGGCGCCACCGAGTGCATCAACCCCAAAGACTACAGCCGGCCCATTCAAGATGTGATTGCTGAGATGACTGACGGCGGGGTGGACTTCAGCTTTGAATGCATTGGCAATGTGCAGGTGATGCGCGCGGCCCTGGAGTGCTGTCACAAAGGCTGGGGCGAAAGCATCATCATTGGGGTGGCCGGGGCGGGCCAAGAAATCTCAACCCGCCCATTTCAGTTGGTCACGGGCCGGGTTTGGCGCGGCAGCGCGTTTGGTGGCGTGCGCGGCCGCACGCAACTCCCAGGCATGGTGGAAGACGCCATGCGCGGCGACATTGCGCTCGAACCCTTCATCACCCACAGGCTGCCGCTCGAGCGCATCAACGAGGCCTTTGAGTTGATGCACGCCGGCGAGTCCATTCGGACTGTGATTCATTTTTAAGTTTTTCTCGGCTCTGGCTCAGCCCCAGTCCTTACATCGGTACGCAGCCGTTCTGCGCGTGAAAAAACCAAGCACAAGGAGCTCCGCATGACAGCATCCATACACCCCGCGGTCGATCAAGGCGTTCAAGCAGGTCGCCCCGGTTTTGCTGGAGGTCGGCTGCGCTGCCACTGCAGCCGTGAGCCGGTCGAACTCATGGTCGACTCACAAGTGGCACACAACCACGCCTGCGGCTGCACCAAGTGCTGGAAGCCTGAAGGTGCGGTGTTTTCAGTGGTTGGGGTGGTGCCGCGCGACAAGGTCCATGTGCTGGCCCACACCGACAAACTCGGCGTTATCGACGCGGGCGCCACCATACAGCGCCATGCCTGCCAGGTGTGCGGCGTGCATCTGTACGGCCGGATTGAAAACACAGCCCACCCTTTTCATGGCCTGGACTTCATCCATACCGAGCTGTCGGCAGACGAGGGGTGGGCGGGTCCGACGTTTGCCGCTTTTGTATCGTCTGTGATTGAAAGCGGCACTCCGCCCAGTGAGATGGCGGGTATTCGAGAGCGCTTGAACGAGCTCGGTTTGACGCCCTACGACTGCTTGTCACCAGCCCTGATGGACGCCATCTCCACCCATGTGGCCCAAAGTCGCTCGGTGAGCTGAGCGGGGTGCACACGCTTGGCGCCTCAGGGCGTGCACCCGCCTGGGCTGCATGGCCAACATCGCTCCGACCCTGGTGGCGGTGGGCTTGTGCGGCAGGGCTGGGTTTGAGCCTGCCCGCCGCCTTGGCCGATGCGCCTGCTCTGGCCGTGGCGTGGCAGCCGGTGGCGCCGGGCGTGTATGTGTTTTGGGGCGCCCAAGAAGACAGCCAGCCCAGCAACCTGGGCGGCATTGCCAATGCGGGCTTGGTGGTGGGCGAGCGCTGCACCGCTGTGATTGACCCTGGTGGCTCTCTGGCCATGGGCTTGCAATTGCGTCAAGCCATGGCAACGGTGACGGCCAAGCCGGTGTGCGCCGTCATCAACACGCACAGCCACCCCGACCATGTGCTGGGCAATGCCGCTTTTGAACAAGCGGGGGTTCGTATTTATGGCCACCAGAAGCTGCCCGCTCAATTGGCCGCGCGCGGCACCGCCTACGTGCACACCGCCGAGCGCGAGTTGGGGGCAGCCTTGGCGGGCAGCCGCGTGGCACCGCCCACCGACCTGGTGACGTCTGACAGATGGCTGGACATGGGTGGGCGCAGGCTTTTGCTGCAAGCCCTGGCCACGGCCCACACCACCAACGACTTGACGGTGTGGGACGAGACCAGCGACACACTGTTCAGCGGGGATTTGCTCTTTGTGGGCCGCACTCCCGTGGTTGATGGCAGCGTGCGGGGCTGGCTGAGCGCGCTGCAAACATTGACCCGTCAGCGCTTTGCACGCGTGGTGCCCGGCCATGGTCCACTGCTGAGCCCCTGGCCTGATGGCGCGCAGCCCCCCATCAGAGCACTGAGCCAGTACCTGCAGCGGCTGCAAGACGCTACGCGCAGTGCTATTGCACAAGGGCTCAGCTTGCAGCAGGCCATGGCCACGGTGGCCTCAGAGAACGTCGAGCAGTGGCTGCTGTTTGAGCCTTATCACCGCCGCAATGTGGCGGCGGTGTTCACCGAACTGGAATGGGAGTAAGCCATGGTCAAAACTCGCTGGTGCATGAGGTGGTGGGTGTGCTGCTGCTTGACGCTCGCAGGGTGGCTGCCGCTTGCCGCGCTGGCAACCACGGGTCCAGATGTGCCAGACCCCCACGCCAACGCAGTCTGGCAAAAAATTTTGGCCTCACCGGCCATGCCCTGGGCGGGCCGGGCGGTGACCGAGGCGAGCGCGGCCATGCTGAGCCTGGACGTCCCCTCGCGCGCGGATGATTCCGCTGCGGTGCCTGTGCTCATTCGCAGCGAGCTGCCATTGACGGGCGAAAGACACATTGAAAAGGTGTATTTGATTGTGGACAACAACCCCTCGCCGATTGCGGGGATCTTTACTTTTCACCCCTTGGCAGGGCGTTTGCACTTGGAAACCCGCATCCGGGTGGAGACCTACACCCATGTGCGCGCCGTGGCCGTCATGAACGACGGCACAGCCATGATGGCGGTCAAGCACGTCAAAGCCTCAGGCGGCTGTTCGGCGCCTGCCGGTCGGGACCCGCAAGTGGCCCTGGCCAACCTGGGGAAAATGCGTCTGAGCCTGCCCCAAGGCTTGCAGTCCCAGCCAGGGGAGCAGGCCCGCTTGGTCCAGCTCATGCTCCGCCACCCCAACGAGTCAGGCCTGGCCATGGACCAGCACAGCCGGCTGTACCCGCAGGCTTACTTTGTGCGAAGCCTGGAAGTGAGCTACCAAGGTCGGCCAGTGCTGAGCGCAGACATGGACTTTTCCATCAGCGAGAACCCACACTTTCGTTTTTACCTGCAGGCTAACAACCAAGGCATGCTCCAAGCGAGCTTCACCGACACCCAAGACAAGGTGTTCCAAAGCGTGCTGGACCTGGCCAGCTGGCAGGCTGTCAGCCCACCGCCGCTGCCGCGCTGAACCTGGGGGCGCCAAAAGCTGGGCCTGACAAGGCTGTAGCATCTGCTGGACATGAGCAAAACGCCATAGAATTCACGTCACAAAACCCCATGACCGAGGCCGCTACACTGTTTTGAAACTCAACATTTCATGCAAAAACCCCTCGACTACACCCCGCTTGCCAACGCCATAGGCCAGCTTGAAAAAAGCTTGGCTTATGCACACTCTGCGGCGGCGCTGGCTGATTCGGGCTTGCGGGAGCAGCTGCGCAATTCGGTCATCCAGTGCTTTGAGTTCACTTACGAGCTGAGCTGGAAAATGCTCAAGCGCTACTTGGAGGCCACTGAGGCGAGCCCTGCGGAGCTGGATTTGGCGACGTTTCAAAGCCTTATCCGCCTAGGCAATGAGCGTGATCTGCTGAAGTCTGACTGGAACGCTTGGAAAACCTACCGACAAGCCCGCACCGACAGCAGCCACGCCTACGATGCCAGCAAGGCAGAGGCTGTGTTTGGTATCGCGCCACAATTTCTGGACGAGGCCAAAGTACTGCTGGGTAAGCTGCAGTGCCGCAGCATCTGAGCATGTCTGCGATATTGGATCCTCCGATACAGCTGTCCGCCTCAGATTGGCAAGAACTGCAGCGCGTCTTGCATCAAGCCATTCCCCACACCGAAGTCTGGGCGTTCGGCTCGCGCGCACGGCGAGCTGCCAAACCGTATTCAGATTTGGACTTGGCCATCGTTCAAGAGCACCCCTTGTCTATCGAAGCTTTGGCCAGCCTGCATCACGCCTTGGACGCTTGCGACCTCTCCATCCGGGTGGACTTGGTGGACTGGGCCGCCATCAGCGAGGGCTTTCGCCATCTCATTGGAAAAGAAAAAGTTCTTGTTCAAGCAGCGCACCCTGCCCATCACAAACAGCGTTGAACCGTCCCGAGCGCATTGAACCTAAAC
>Ga0247832_1008550_pt1 | contig 10156 bp, 10 predicted proteins | sample LaCruzMarch2015__10_FD_192407 | JGI IMG/M metagenome (GOLD analysis project Ga0247832, IMG submission 192407) | Freshwater microbial communities from meromictic Lake La Cruz, Castile-La Mancha, Spain - LaCruzMarch2015_4m | ecosystem: Environmental > Aquatic > Freshwater > Lake | place: Spain...
GATCATGCCCTCCGGCGAATCGTGGCTGATCATGAGTCTGTCGATGGTCCACTGCGACCCCAGGGTCTGCACACACCATTGCCATTTGCGGGCGATCGTATCGGCGCCACGCCACGGGATGTCCGGCTCCCCATGTATCCGACGACGTGCTCAACCGGCTCGCCAAGGCCAGCAGCGGCTCATTGACGACCCAGCTCTACATCAGACACGCAATGGCTGCTTCCACGGATCTCCCCATAAACCATCGCCCAGCCATTTGGTCCCGCATGTTGGGACCAAAACCGTGATTGACCCTGCCCCTTAGCAGAAACCCTGCCCATTAGTGCTCCTGCCCTTCGAGAAAATAATCCCATGCAAAGACGACAACTCATCACCTTGGCCGCCGCCACGTCGATACTGCCGCTGGCTGTATTTGCGCAAACCGATTTCCCCAACAGACCTCTCAAGATGATCGTTCCGTTCCCTCCGGGCGGCACGAGCGACGTCATGGCCCGATTGATTGCCGAGGAGATGTCAAAGATACTTAAACAGCCCATCCCGGTCGAGAACGTTGGAGGAGCTGGAGGTGCGATCGGGGCGAAGCGCGGAGCCGAAGCTCCTGCTGACGGTTATACGCTGACATTGACCGGAGTCGGCTCCAACGCCGTGCACCACGGTTTGAATCCAAACGTCGGGTATGACTCTAATAGGGACTTTTATCATCTGACCCAAATCCAGAACGGACCCAACGTCCTGGTCGTTCACCCGGACCAGCCGTTCAAGACGTTCAAGGATTTGATCGCCTACGTCAAGGCCAACCCAGGCAAGATGAACTATGCCTACACGCCCGCAGCATCAGGGCACATGGCGATGGAACAGCTCAAACTGACTGCAGGCTTGTTTGTCGTCGGCATTCCGTACCGCGGTGGGGGCCCGATGCTGACTGATCTGTTGGGCGGACAGATTCCGATGATGTTTATCAACCAGGACGTCGCCCTGCAGCACGTCAAGGCCGGCAAGCTGATGGCAGTCGCCGTGACCAGCGCGCAGCGCAATCCGCTGTATTCGGATGTGCCCACGATCGCAGAATCCGGTTACCCCGGCTTCGAGGCGAATTCCTGGTCTGGCGTGTCCGTCCCACGCGCCACCCCGAAGCCCATACTGGACAAGCTGGAGGCTGCTGCGGTGCAGGCGATGTCACAGCCGGGTCTCCGGCAGAAGCTGGAATCGCAGGGCTTTGTCATCCCCCCTCTCGGTTCAGCGCACTACACCAAATTCGTTGCCAGCGAGATCGACCGCTGGACCCGGGTCATCAAGGCTGCCGGCATAAAACCGGAGTAGGAAGTCACGGCCTCGGGTCGTCGTTCAGACGCTATAGTCGACCGCTGCCCACTCGAAATAGGGTTTGAGGTCGGCCACCAGCGCCAGATGCAACGGGTGCATCAGGTACCTGGTCAGCGCCTCAAGGTCCTCTACTTGCGACTCCAGCACGTAGTCCCAGCAAATCGGGCGCTGCACCTCGTTGGCACGAAACACCCAGCCCTTAATGGCTGGGATCGATGGGCCCAGCGTCGCCATTCGCGCAGCCAAAGCCTTTTCCAGAACCTCGTCCCTGGACACGTCCGGCTTGCGCCGGAACAGCACTATATGGCGCATCATCGCGTTGACTCACTCTTCAAGTGGTAGCCGCGCCCGCGGTAGTCGAAGGCGACCAGCTCGTTGATCACAGCCGCGTTATCGGCAGGAGCCGCGTAGTAGGCGCGGATTTCCGTGATCCTTCCGCTGGCCGGATCGAAGTCGTACCATTCCGCGCCGCGTAGCGCGGTGCCGCTCTTGTTCTTCAAATGGGTCCACTCGATCATGCCCTCCGGCGAATCGTGGCTGATCATGAGTCTGTCGATGGTCCACTGCGACCCCAGGGTCTGCACACACCATTGCCATTTGCGGGCGATCGTATCGGCGCCACGCCACGGGATGTCCGGCAAGCCGGCCGGAAAGTAGTGCACGGCGTCGGCGGTGAAGCACGACACCAGCGCGTCGTAGTCGGCCGCATTGCAGGCGGCGAAATAGCGACGGATCAATGCGGCGTAGTCCTCAGGTTTGAAGGATCGCGAGGGCGTCATGTTGTCTCCTGGTTCACGGATGTCCCGCGGGCCGTGCGGGTGCGATGGCAGGCCGCCCATTGGCGACCCATTGGCGGTATTGCGCGCGCGTCGCTTCGCTGGGTGGGTACAGGCCCCACAGCGCCTCACCGGCCTGGATGCGTAGCGCCAGATAGGCTTCGATGTCATCGCGCTTCTCGCACAGGTCGGCCATCTCGGCGGCCAGATGCGCCGGTATTACCGTGATGTTGTCGCCGTCGCCGTGTATCACGTCGCCCGGATATACCGCGACGCCAGCACAACCGATCGGTACCTGGAGATCCGCGACATGGTGAAAGCTCAGGCGCGTGGTCGCCGTCACTCCGGTGCACCAGACCGGAAAATCCATGGCGCTTAGTTCGGTGCCGTCGCGAAAGCTGCCGTCGGTCACCACGGCGCGGGCCCCGCGCATCATCATGCGCGTGACCAGCATGTTTCCCATCGAGGCGGCGCGACCGTCCCGGTTGCTGTCGATGACCAGCACGTGGCCCGGTTCGAGTTGTTCGACACCCACCCATTGCAGGTTGTCGGCGCTGGGTTCGGTCGTCAGGTTGCCATAGCTGTCCACGTCTTCACGCGCCGGAATGAAACGCATCGTGTAGGCCCGGCCGGCGAAAGGTTTGACCTTGCGGTTCAGTGGCGTCAAGCCGTGCAGGACCGGTTGGCGAAAGCCCTTGATATAGAGCTGGGTCGTCAGCGAGCCGCTGGTGGCCTTGGCGAGCCGGTCCAGCACGTCGTCGGATACATGGGGAGACGGACGTCTCTGGGGAATCGCCGCGAGGGGCAAGGGGCTGTGGGCGTTCATGGGCTTGGCTGGGGCTTGCAGGTGATGGTAATCTGGCATCCGGTCGATGCGTGATCGATTCTCTGTTTGCCAACCGCGCTCGCCAAGGCGCGCAGGCTTCCGAATGGCTGCGTTATCTCAGCATCCGGGACGAACGACCACGTCTGACCCTACCAAACCCAGTTCATCGCCCGTAGGCGCTCGTTTGTCGAGTCTCGACGTGGGTTTGCGTCGATGGCGTGACCGCCCGAACGCCGTGAACGCCGTGAATGCAGGGGCGGTCGGCATACTTGTCGAGCACGTTGGACGGATCATCAAGTTTGCAGCGCGACACAAGCTGCCCGCGCACTATTCGATCCATCGTCCAGTGCTTTGCGGTGGCCCAACGAGCGGGTTCAGCTCAACGCGGCCGGCCAGGTGGTGCTCAAGCTCAAGACCCCTTGGCGCGACGGCACCACGCACCTGGTGATGAGCCCGCTGGAGTGCATGCAGCGACTGGCGGCGCTGTTGCCACGGCCGAGGCTGCACCCGCCAATAACTGCATTTCGACGGCGAACTTTGGCAATTGGAAGACCGGTCCGTGTCGATTCCGCGCACCGATGAACGGCAGTTGACCGGCAGCCAAGATCACGCACCTTGCCTGCCAGGAAGCGGCCGGTGGTGAACGACTCCTCACGCTGCATTGCCGGTCTACAGTTTTCTCCATTGCTGACGTCAAATCTGCGCGCGAGCGTCACCGAAGTCGGGGCTGCCGACACGGTTATTGGCGAGCACGATGACGTTCTACCTGCCAATCTTCTCGGCGCACCAGCGAAGTTCGGCCATCCGATTCTTGATAGTGCCTACGGCTAGACCCTCAGTTCGCCATCGCTCCATCAGTCCTTCGACGTGTTTGAGCTCGAGGCTTGCTGGCCACCTGGTCGACCACGCGCTCGCGACCGCGTTGTGCCGCATAGCTGCAGACACGGTTGCGCCGGCACAACTGCTTCAGTTCAAGGTTCATGTTTTGAATTCTTGGCTTCTCTGTTTCTCATCCTCCTGTCAGTCAGTTGCCCCAGGGTATCGGTACGTAGTCGCTGCTGTGTTGATTTCAGGTAAGTGTTTCTGTCCGTCCCGAACGCCTGAGCGTTACAGGAACAACAAGGGAACCGGGACACCACTCCCGTTTTGTGCCGAAGTCTTCCATTGGCCTGCGCGGCACGCGGTTTGGCGTCGATGGCGCTTTCCTGTTGGAAGTCGGTCCATCGAGATGAGCCATTGACCCAGGGCTCGGGGTGCGCCAGATGGCGCTTCGGTTGACGTGGCCCGCGTGGAGCGGGCGAGGCAGATCGCGTTGCACGGTCTGCGGTTTTGACGCGCGGTGAGCCCGTCACTTGGGGCCGCCACCAGCGCGAGTGCCCTCCAAACCCTTGTCGGCTGGGGCATTTCGTGCGTCGTCACTACCGGCTGGCGCCCGTAGTGACGACGCGAACGGTTGGCGCAGGGCATGACCACAAAGATCTGCTGGCGCAGGATGTTTGACGTTGCCGATCGCTCGGCGGCTTTGGCGATTGCCGCGGGGATCTCCGGCCCGAAGGCCGCCGGCACTCTGGAGATGTGGCCGGCTGGGGCGCCCGCTGAGCGGGCTGGGCGATGCAATGACGGGCATCAACCGGGCTGACACAGCCAACGTATGAAGTTTGACTGTAGCGCCAGGATGATGGCTGGCGCAAGTGCAATGACGGTAGGCAGTTGGCGATAAGTGCCTGACGCTGGCACACGGAAATTTATTTGCATGAAAAGCCGACAATTTTCCGCGCAATTCCGTAACCGTATATAGGGCCACTGTTGATTGAAGACGTTCAGTCCGGCTGGCCCGTATTCATCAACTTCCAGGAACTGACGGCCATGTACACCAAGATTTCAAAAGACCCCACCATTCTTCGCCGCCCGCAGGTGCAGCAGCGCACGGGCCTGTCGCGCAGCACGTTGTACCAATACATCAAGGACGGAGAGTTTCCTGCGTCTGTGCAACTCGGCCCGCGTGCGGTGGGCTGGCTCGAATCCGACATCAGCGACTGGATCTCCGCGCGGGTGAAACTCGCCCGCCAGGCCAGTGTTCCCGCATCCCGCTGAGGAATGGCGATGGAGAACGGTCAAGAGACGCACGGGACAAGACCGCATGCAGCGAGGGCCGGCGACGCTGCAGTCCTCGAACAGTTTCGTACCGCGCTGGCGGCACGCGACATCATTCCACCCGAGCCCATCATTGCCGATGGCCGGCTACACCGCTGCAACGCGGTCGGCCCGCGCGGCCATGGCGATGCCGCGTACCTGCTGCACCTCGATGGTGTTCCGACGGGAGGCATTGAGAACTGGCGGGACGGCCTGGGGTGGGAGACCTGGCGCCACGACCGCCGCCAAGTGCTCACGTCCGCAGAGCGGCAGGTATATGCGCGCGTGTCCAACGCCGCCCGGGCGGCACGCGACGACGAAGCTCGCCAACGCCACGAGCAGGCGAAGAATCTTGCCGCACGGATCTGGGCGGCGTCGCGGCCTGCGCCGCCCGATCACTTGTACCTGGTCCGCAAGGGCGTGGGTGCGCACGGCCTGCGTGTCTTCAAGGGTGTGCTGGTCGTGCCTGTGCGGGATCTGGCCGGCCAACTGCACAGTCTCCAATTCATCAGCGCCAGTGGCGTGAAGCGCTTCCTCAAGGGCGGCCGCATCCAGGGCTTGTGCAGTTGGATCGGTGAGGCTCCAGATCCGGCTGGGGCCGACACGATGACGATCTGCGTGGCAGAAGGCTTCGCCACCGGTGCCAGCTTGCACCAGGCATCCGGCCACCCAGTGGTCATCGCCTTTCATGCGGCCAACCTTGTTCCTGCCGCGCTGGCAGTGCGCGCGCGCTACTCCCGCGCTCACATCATCGTGTGCGCCGATGACGATCACAACACTCCCGGCAATCCAGGGCTTGTCCAGGCGCAGGATGCTGCCCGCAAGGTCAGCGGATGCGTTGCCGTGCCAGACTTCGGTGCCGACCGACCCGAAGATGCGACGGACTTCAACGACTTGAGCCGGTTGCGCGGACTGTCAGCAGTGCGGACAGGCCTGGAGGCCGCCGCAGAACCCGCATCAGCTCCGGAACCGAGCCGGTTGCCAACAGATGCCGCGCCGGACATCGATTGGCCAGAGCCCGATCCCTTGACCGCACCGGGGGAGCCACAGCCCTACCCCGTCAATGCGCTGCCACCACTGCTGCGTGACGCAGTGGTCGAGGCGCAGTCGTTTGTCCAATCACCCGCTGCCCTCGTCGCCTGTTCAGCCCTGTCTGCGTTGTCTCTGGCCGCACAGGGGTTGGTCAACGTCCGGCGCGATCACCAGTTGGTCGGTCCGGTGTCGCTGTACATCCTCGCGGTAGCGGAGTCCGGCGAGCGCAAGTCCACCTGTGACCGGATCTTCGGCGCCGCGCTGCGCGACTGGGAGCGCGACCAGGCTGCCGCGTGCGCGCCCGATATCGCGGCACACGAGACGGCAGTCGCCACGGCTGAGGCCAAGCGTGCAGGTTTGCTGGAAGCCATCAAGCGCAAGCGCCGCGACATGCAGGAGACCACCGAGGAAGAGGCGGCGCTGCAGGAGTTGGCAGGAGAAGTTTCACCGGTGAAGGTGCCGCGGCTGCTCTACACCGATGCCACCCCCGAGGCACTGTCACACGCGCTGGCCACAGGCTGGCCGAGCGCGGCCGTGCTATCCGCCGAGGCCGGCGCAGTGTTTGGCGCCCACGGCATGGGCTACGAGACCATCCTGCGCAACCTGGCGTTGCTCAATGTGTTCTGGGACGGCGGCGCGATCGACATTGACCGGCGCAGCAAGGCGTCCTACCGGCTGCGGGACCGCCGCCTGACCTTCGGCGTGATGGTGCAGCCTGAGGCGATGCGCGCATTCATCGAGCGTGCGGGTACCTTACCCCGGGGAAGCGGCTTCATTGCCCGGTTCCTGATCGCCTGGCCGGCGAGCACGCAGGGCCATCGGCCCTATCGACCCGCACCGACGGCGATGCCGGCCGTCGAAGCGTTCAATCGGCGAATCCGAGCGCTGCTCGATACGCCATTGACTACCGATGCGCTCGGAGGTCTGGTACCGACGGTGCTGGATCTGTCCCCGCCAGCACACGCCGCCTGGGTGCAGGCCTATGACGGAATCGAGCGCGAGTTGGCCAGCGGCGGCAGCTACGCCCCCATCCGCGACGTGGCGGCAAAGGCTGCCGAGAACATCGCCCGGCTGGCTGCCCTCTTCCACATGCTGGACCATGGCGCAGCAGGCACCATTCACCGGACATGCGTGGACAGCGCCGCGCAAATCGTCAGGTGGCATCTGCAGGAAGCCCATCGCCTCTTGGGCGACCTCGATGCCCCGCCCACGATGGCGGCAGCCATCCGCTTGGATGCCTGGTTGCGCGACGAGGCCATGCGCACCGGAGACGGCCGGATACCGACCACGCGGGTGTACCGGTATGGACCAGGCTGTGTGCGCGACATCAAGAATCTGAAGGACGCAGTCGCGCTGCTGGCCGAACATGGGCGTGCGCGGTTGGAGGAAGAGGGGCGGCGGCGCTTCGTGGTGGTGAATCCAGCGCTGTACGGGGACTGACCGGTAGCTTCAGATCCCCGGGTTCCATCACTTTATCGGCCCCGGGGGCCTTGCTGTTCTTGCTGTTCTTGCTGTTTTGGACCCCAATTGCGGCGCTGGCGCGCTCGATCAACCGCAAGAACAGCAAGAACAGCAAGGGGGTGGGGCTGCCAATACCCATTCGACTGTGGCGCCGAGCGGACATTGGTGACCCAACAACCGTCAGTCGCGCGGACCGAAAACGGTCATGCCACTCTGCCGAGTATCCGTATGACGTCGTCTCGCAGCGTTGGCAAGTCTTGCTCCACCATGGACCACACGGAATCGAGGTCAACGCTGAAGTAGGCGTGGATAAGGCGATCGCGCGTTCCTGCGATCTGCCGCCAGGGAACGGTGGCCTCGCCTGCCGTCAAGTCAGTACTCAGGTTCTTGACCGCCTCGCCGATGATTTCGAGCTGCCGGATCACCGCACTTTGGGTCTTACGGTCTGCCATGAAGGCGCTCTGGCCTTCCACCGTGAAACTCGCGATCGAATCGATGGCGCTCAAAACATGTCCCAGGAAAAGCCTGTCCCGGTCCTTCATAGAGGCAATGCCTCGGCAAGTATGCGGGTCTTGAGGTCCGGATGAAGCTCTGCTTCGGTGCAAAGATCGACCTTCACGCCAAGCGCGTCCTCGATGTCCAGTTTCAATCCAACAATCCGCAGCAGCGATGTGCCACGCGGGAGATCGACTAGCAGATCGAGGTCGCTTCCCTCCTTGTCGAGACCTTTTGCGACCGAGCCGAAGACACGCACACCGCGTGCACCCTGCGCTGCCGCGAGGGCCAGAACCTGCTTTCGCTTGGACGCCAGCGCTTGAGAAGGGAGCATCGCGCAATTTTGGCAGGTTTCGAAACACCAGGCCATGCCGGTGAGTCGCAGTAGCAGTGCTTGGCCTCGTGGGCTGACGGACTCTGGCATGTCCCATGACTCGCCTCCATAATGGGCACTTCCATACCAACAAGGATCGGGCCATGGGACGCGCCGCACAGACCCCCATTCTTGCCGCCGCCGACTACCTGGCCTGGGAGGCCGCGCAACCCGAACGCCACGAATACATCGACGGCGAGGTATTCGCCATGGCCGGCGCGGAAGACCGGCACGTCACGGTGGCGATGAATCTGGCATTTGGCCTGCGCCAGCACCTGAGCGGCAGCCCCTGCCGCACGTACATGAGCGACATGCGGCTGCATGTGGCCGCCGCCAACAGCTATTTCTACCCCGACGTGCTGGTGACCTGCAGTGCACTGGACCAGGCCAGCGCGATGGTCAAGACTGAACCCAAGCTGATCGTGGAAGTGCTGTCGCCAACTACTGCGGCCTATGACCGAGGGTTGAAGTTCAGTCACTACCGCACACTGACAAGCTTGGAGGAATACGTGCTCGTGGATCTGGATACGCGCGCCACGGACTGCTACCGCAAAGGTGCCGACGGTTTGTGGGTACTGCATCCGTTCGCCCGTGGCGAGGTCGTTGAACTGGTCAGTGTCGCATTGACGTTGAGCGCTGCACAATTGTTTGCCGAGGTGGCCGAAGACGGATAGGCCGGTACGTTCTGCGTTGTGCGAAGTGCATCACACGCAGCCAAATGTTCAGCGGGTATGCTGGTGGGTACGATCTGCGCAGGAACTGAGTAAGTTATTTGATATCAACCACTTGCGACGCAACTTCCTGTTCAGCTCCTGACGGGATTGCCGGATCCTGGCGGCCTTTGCGGGATGCTGTTGGAGTATTGATCACCGACGCACTCGGTGGTCTGACCCCGTCAGTGCTGGATCTGTAGCCACCGGCCCACGCCGCCTGGGTACAAGCCTACGATGCGGTTGAACGCGAACTCGCCAGCGGCGGCAGCTATGCACCGATCCGCGACGTGGCCGCGAAAGCTGCCGAGAACATCGCACGGCTGGCCGCCCTCTTCCATGTCCCAGGAAAAGCCTGTCCCGGTCCTTCCTAGAGGCAATGCCTCGGCGAGTATGCGGGTCTTGAGGTCTGGATGAAGCTCTGCTTCGCTGCAAAGATCGACCTTCACGCCAAGCGCGTCCTCGATGTCCAGTTTCAATCAAACAACCGCAGCAGCGATGTGCCACGCGGGAGATCGACCAGCAGATCGAGGTCGCTTCCCTCCTTGTCGAGACCTTTTGCGACCGAGCCGAAGACACGCACACCGCGTGCACCCTGCGCTGCCGCGAGGGCCAGAACCTGCTTTCGCTTGGACGCCAGTGCTTCAGAAGGGAGCATCGCGCAATTTTGGCAGGTTTCGAAACGCCAGGCCATGCCGGTGAGTCGCAGTAGCAGTGCTTGGCCTCGTGGGCTGACGGACTCTGGCATGTCCCATGACACGCCTCCATAATGGGCACTTCCATACCAACAGGGACCGGGCCATGGGACGCGCCGCACAGACCCCCACTCTTTCCGCCATCGACTACCTGGCCTGGGAGGCCGCGCAACCCGAACGCCACGAATACATCGACGGCGAGGTGTTCGCCATGGCCGGCGCGGAAGACCGGCACGTCACGGTGGCGATGAATCTGGCATTTGGCCTGCGCCAGCACCTGAGCGGCAGCCCCTGCCGCACGTACATGAGCGACATGCGGCTGCATGTGGCCG
>Ga0247832_1008552_pt1 | contig 10153 bp, 10 predicted proteins | sample LaCruzMarch2015__10_FD_192407 | JGI IMG/M metagenome (GOLD analysis project Ga0247832, IMG submission 192407) | Freshwater microbial communities from meromictic Lake La Cruz, Castile-La Mancha, Spain - LaCruzMarch2015_4m | ecosystem: Environmental > Aquatic > Freshwater > Lake | place: Spain...
GCCCGAATTCAGGCTGTCAAATAAGCCGTTACAACTGAGACCATCACACCATGCAAACCCCTATCCTGCCCTGGTACAAGCGGCTGGCCGAAGCCGTGTCAACCCTCAGTATGGGGGTGATGTTCAGCCTGTTCATCTACGGGGTGGGCATGCGCTATCTGCTGAACCGGCCCATCAGCTGGACCGATGAGGCCGTGACCGTGCTGATGGTGTGGTCGGTGCTCTGGACTGGCGCCTTTGTCTTGCGCTGGTCCGAGCACATTTCATTTGACATTGTGTTTGTCAATCTGGCGCCCAAGCGCCAGCGTCTCATGCTGTTGATAGGCAACGCGGCCTTCGTCGTTTTGATGCTCGCCGCTTTGCCCGGCATGGTGGATTACACCCTGTTCCTTTGGCGCGAAAAGACCGACATGCTGGAGATGCGGCTGGACTTTGTTTACGCGATTTTCCCCATCTTCTTCATCGCCATTGTTGTGCGACAGTTGTTGAGCCTGTGGCGCCTGATGTCGCCGCGCTGGCCCGCTGAGCTGGCGCGCTGGACCGGTGATGACCGGGAGCAGGCGCCATGACGCCGGGCTTGTACGCCCTGCTGGGCGCAGTGCTGTTTGGTGCCCTGATGCGCCTGCCTTTGGCGCTGGTGATGTTTGGCGGTGGCGCCGTCTACCTGTTTGTGACGCGGCAGGATGTGGGTCTGCTGGTGGGCCAGGTGATGGGCCAGATGACGGCCATGTACGTGCTGGTGGCCATCCCGATGTTCATCCTGGCGGCCAACATCATGAACGCCGCCTCCATCAGCGACCGGCTGTGGGCGATGGCCAATGCGCTGGTCGGTCGGTTCCGCGGTGGCATGGGCCATGTGACGGTGTTGGTCAGCATGATTTTTTCCAGCATGAGCGGCAGCGCTATCACCGACGCCGCCGGCCCTGGCCTGGTGGCGGTGCGCATGATGCGCGACATTGGCAAGTACCCGGCCGGGCTGGCTTGCGCCATCACCGCAGCGGCGGCCACCATTGCGCCCATCATCCCGCCATCCATCCCGCTGGTGATCTACGCGCTGATCTCCGGCGCTTCGATCGGCGCCCTGTTCCTGGCCGGGCTGGTGCCTGGCGTGCTGATGGGTGGCGCGCTGATGATCGCCATCTGGCTGATTGCCAAGCGGCGCAATATTCCGGCAGCCGAGCATGTGCCGGTGTCCCAATTGCCGGGCGTGATGTTCCGCGCCACGCCCTCGCTCACCTTGCCGGTGGTGCTGCTGGGCGGCATCTGGTCGGGCGTGTTCTCGCCCACTGAGTCGGCTGCCGTGGCAGCACTGTGGGCGCTGATCCTGGGCACGGTGCTGTACCGCAAAATCAAGGTCAGCACCTTGCGCGCCGTGTTTGCCGAATCGTCGCGCCAAACCGCCACCACCATGCTGCTGGTGGCCAGTGCCTTTATCCTGAACTACGCCATTGCCAATGAGCGGCTGGCCGACGGCCTGGTGGCGGCCATCGCGTCCATGCAGCTCAGCCAGATGCAGTTCATGCTGGTGGTGAACCTGTTCTTTCTGGTGCTGGGCTGCTTTCTGGATGGCTCGGTGATGATGCTGGTGTTTGTGCCGCTGCTGATGCCCAGCGTGCGGGCCTTGGGCATTGACGTCACCTATTTCGGCATTGTGGTCACGCTCAATTTCATGATTGGTCTGATCACACCCCCCTACGGTCTGTTGCTGTTCGTGATGTCCTCGCTGACCCGGGTGCCGCTGATCGAGATCATCCGCGAGGTCTGGCCGTTTGTGCTGACACTGACTGTGTTGTTGCTGATCCTGACCTGGTTCCCGCAGATCATCCTGTTCCTGCCGCATGCCTTTGGCTACAAGTGATGCGGTCGCGCTAGACCGCCTGCGCGCAGTCTGCCAGCCGCTGTTGGACCCGGCGGGCTTCATCCCGGGCCAGCAGGCGGACGAACGCTATTGCACTGACTGGAGCCGTGCGCGCGGCCAGCCTTTGGCCGTGCTGCGGCCGAGCAATACCGACGAGGTGTCGCGGCTGCTGACCGTGCTGCATGCCTTGCGTCAACCCGTGGTGCTGCAGGGCGGCATGACCGGCCTGGTAGGGGCCTGCGTCCCGCAGGCCGGCGAGGTGGTGTTGTCGTTGGAGCGACTGCGTGACATCGAAGAAATCGACACGGTGTCAGGCACAGTCACGGTGCAGGCCGGGGTGAGCCTGCAAGCCTTGCAGCAGGCGGTAGAAGCCCAGGGGCTGCTTTTTCCGGTGGACATCGGCAGCCGGGGAAGCTGCCAGATCGGTGGCATCATTGCCAACAATGCCGGTGGCAATCGGGTGCTGCGCTATGGCATGACGCGTCAATCGGTGCTGGGGCTGGAGGTGGTACTGGCCGATGGCACGGTGATCTCGCGCATGGGGAAAGTGCTCAAAGACAACGCCGGCTATGACCTCAAGCATGTTTTTATTGGCAGCGAGGGCAGTCTGGGCGTGATCACCCGCGCCCTGCTTGCCTTGCAACCGCTGCCGGTTAGCCGGCAGTCAGCGCTGGTGGCCGTGGAGGGCTTTGACGCCGTAACAGCCCTGCTGACCCAGTGCCGCAAGCGGCTGGGGCCGCGGTTGAGCAGTTTTGAGGTGATGTGGCGAGATTTCTTTGACATCAGCACCGGGCTCCTGAAGAAGGGTCGCCCAGGACTGAACCTGGTCGGTAGCCACGTGGTACTGGTCGAAGCCATGGGCATGGACCCTGAGCAGGACGATGCCCTGTTCGCGCAGACGCTAGGCTCGTTTCAGACCGACCACTCAGGTTGTGAGGTGATCCTGGCGCAGTCACTCACCGATGCACAAGACCTCTGGTCCATCCGTGAGGCCGCTGGCGAAGCCGCCCTTGTCGTGGCACCCTGGGCCGGATTTGACGTCAGCCTGCCCTTGGCGTACATGGCGGCATGGGCTGACGAGGTGCGCACTCGCTTGCGCGGCATGGGCCTGACGCAGACGCAGACGTATGGGCACCTGGGCGACGGTAACCTGCATCTGGTGGTGGGCCTGGGGCCAGAGCCGACGCGCAAGGCCGAGGTCCACGAACTGGTCCACCGAACCGTGGGTGAACTGGGTGGCTCAATCTCCGGCGAGCACGGCATCGGCCTGGCCAAAAAAGCGCACCTGCACTATTGCCGCTCTGCGGCTGAAATCGGAATGATGAAACTAATGAAAACTTCTCTTGACCCACACGGTATCTTGAACCGCGGCCGGATCTTTGACCTGCCATGAGCAAGCCCACTGCATTTGTCACCGGCGCCGCGCAGGGCATAGGTCTGGCCACAGTGGCCCGCCTGGCGCGAGATGGCTTTCGGGTGGTTGCCATGGATCGCCATGCCGATCACCTGAACGCCGCAGTCACTGGCTTGAGGGCTACGGGTCTGGACGTTGTGGCGGCCGTGTGTGATGTCTGCGATCGTGCGTCGGTGGTGGCGGCTTTCGAGGGCCAGTCGCGCGTGGATGCGCTGGTCTGCGCTGCTGGCATCTACAACGATGCCCGGTTTCTGGACCTGACCGAGCAGGCCTTTCGCACCATGCTCGATGTCAACGTGGTGGGCACCTTCATCCCGGCGCAGGAGGCAGCGCGGCGCATGCAAGCCGGCGGGCGCATCGTCACCATTTCATCGCGCGGGGCTCTTGGCGGAACGCGTTTTGCCCATTACGTAGCCTCCAAGTCGGCGGTGATCGGCCTGACCCGGGCCATGGCCATGGAATTGCGCGAACGCCAGATCGCGGTCAATTCGGTGGCGCCTGGCTTTACCGACACACCCATGACCCGCTCCGCACCAGCAGAGATGTTCGCGGCCTGGGAGCAGCTCGAACCCAGTGGCCGGGCGGCCAGCCCGGACGTGATCGCCAATGCCATCGCCTTCCTGGCCGCGCCATCCACCCAATTTATCACCGGCCAAACGCTGTTCGTCGATGGGGGCAAGTCCTTGGGTGGCTTGGGGATCTAGGGCGCCTTCATGCCGGCCTGACGTCAGTCCAGTTTGACCTTCATCGCACGCACCAGGGGAACCCATGTTTCGTACTCGGCCTTCATAAAGGCCTCGACCTGGCTGCGGCTCATGGCCGGATAGGGCACAACGCCTGCTTCGTCGATTTGCCGCTGGTTGGCCGGATCTGCCATCGCCTTGTTGACCGAAGTGTTCAGCCGTTCCAGGATCGCTGTTGGCGTGCCGGCTGGTGCCCAAATCGCGTTCCAGGAATAGGCCCGGTAGCCCTTGAGGCCAGCCTCGTCAAATGTAGGGATGTCGGGCAGGGTTTTCATCCGCTTCGGCACCGCCACCGCGATGGCGTTCAGGCGACCCGCCTTGATCAGGGGGTTCACCACCGACGGCGCGTCCATGGCAAAGGACACCATGCCCGCGATAAGGTCGGTCATAGCGGGGGCAGTGCCTTTGTAGGGCACGTGCTGCACCTCGACACCGGCCATGCTCGCAAACAGGTGGCAGGCGATGTGGCTGGACGTGCCGTTGCCGGCGGATGCGTAATTGGCGCGAGCCGGCTGGGCTTTGAGCTGGCGCAGCAGCTCAGGCAGTGTGCGGATGCCGCTGCTGCTGGGCACCACCAGCACCAGGGGAACTTCGATGGTCAAGGCGACCGGCAGCAGGTCTTTGACCGGGTCGTAGGGCAACTTGCTGTACAGGCCGACGTTGAGCGCGTAAGTGGACAGCGTGCTGTATGCGAGGGTGTAGCCATCGGGTGCGGCCTTGGCCACCATGTCGACGCCGATGTTGCCACCGGCACCCGCCTTGTTATCAATCACCACAGGCTGGCGCAGGTCTTCGGCCATGGTCTTGGCCAAGATGCGCGCGATGATGTCCGTGTTGCCACCGGCTGGGAACGGCACCACCAGCTTGACGGTTTGCCCGGGGTAAGGCCCATCGGCATGTGCCAGCATAGGGGCCAGAGGCGCTAAGGGCACTAAAGGCGCAATGAGCGCCGCCTTGACCAGAGTCCGGCGGGACGAGGAGGCGGGGGCAGTTTTCAGCATGGTCAGTCCTTTTTAGTTACAAAACGTGGGTTGATGCTTGGGTTTTCAGGCATTCGCATCGGTGTGCGCTCAGCTTAAGCCGGACAGCATGCCTGTCCAAAAATCGAGACGGGGCTGGAGGCAAGACAGCAGGAAATGCTCATGCAGCGCATGGGCCCCATCGCCGGCCACGCCCAGCCCATCCAGCGTGGGCACTCCCATCGCTGCCGTGAAGTTACCGTCGCTGCCACCACCGGTCATCGGCGCCTCTACCAGCGCAAAACCGGCTGCAGCCGCGTGCTGCTGCGCCTGGGCCAGCAACTGCGCCGTGCCAGTGCTGCGTTCAAAGGGCGGCCGATTGATCCAGGCCTCGATGTTCAGGCGGACGTCGGCCGTGGCCGGTTTCAGTGCCAGCACCCGGGCCTGCATCTCATTGGCCAGCGCCAAGGTTGGCACGCGAAATTCGCCGACCAGAGAAGCCTGCTCGGGGACCACATTGACCGCGGTACCGCCCGTGACACGACCCACATTGACCGTGATGCCCTGGGCGTAATCGGTCATGGCTTCCAGGGCCAGCACCTGGTGGGCCAGTTCCCGGATGGCATTGCGGCCCATGGCATGCTGGAGTCCGGCATGGGCGCTACAGCCAAAAACACCCAGCCGAACCGCGCCAATGCCCTTGCGTGCGGTGACACAGTGGCCACCCGCGCGCGCCGGCTCAGCCACCAGGGCATAACGCGCCTTAGCTGCCGCGCGCTCGATCTCTGGGCGAGAGGCTGGGCTACCGATCTCTTCGTCCGGCACGAACAGCATGTCCACCGGCAATGGCGTATCCCCGCGCGCCGTGACCCGCTTCAGCGCCTCCAAGGCAACGCAGGCACCGGCCTTCATGTCGTAGCTGCCGGGACCGAAGACCCGGTCTCCCTCGATTCTGAATGGGTTGCGCGTCAGCATGCCGACCGGGTGAACCGTGTCCAGATGCGCCAGCACCAGAATGCCAGGTCGTGCGTCTGCGGGACTGCGGTTGCTGACGATCAGCAGCGGGCCGCTGGAGGCACTGACCTCTCGCAAGTCGGCCGTCAGACCGCTGGCCATTGCGTCGGAGGCCACCATCCGCATCAGGCCGGCGACGGCAGCCTGGTCATGCGACGGTGTCTCCATCTCGATCCAGCTCCGGATTTTGCGCAGCAGGTCGCTGGTCACGTCTGTTCCAGTCGTCATAGGGGGATCCGTCGGTTGATGCCATTGCCGCCATCCGCCGACAGGATCTCGCCGGTGATGAAGGCCGCCGCCTCTGAGCACAAGAAAGCCACCACGCCCGTCACTTCACCTGGCTGCGCCAACCGGCGCAAGGGCACAGTGTTGCCGACCCTTTGAAGGTGCTTGTTTGGCATGCCGTTCATGGTGTCATGGCGCAACCCTGGCCGCACTGCGTTGACCCGTACCCCGTCCGGGCCCAGTCGTACCGCGAAGGCGCGTGTCAGTTGCTCCAGGGCCGCCTTGGAGGCACCATAAACAGCCCCGTTTTCACGCACCACGCTGGCCGCACCTGACGATATATTGCAAATGGCCCCCGAGCCGCGTTGGGCCATGGCGGCACCAATGCGCTGCATCAGGCGAAAGGGCGTGCGCAGGTTCACGCCCAGAATGTCATCCCAGGTCTGTATCGATGTGTCGAGTAAGTCGACAAAAGGGAATAGCCCGGCGTTGTTGATCAGTACGTTGGGCGTTCCGAGTGCCAGCAGCCGGTCTATCAGCGACTCAGTGCCGGCGGCTTCGCGCAGGTCAGCCTGCAAGTAGTGAAACGAGCCGTCTGGCAGGCCTGGCAGCGGGGCCATCTGGGGGGCCAGGTCGCTCAGCACGAGCCGGGCTCCCAGCTTATGAAATGTTTGGGCGAGGTCCTGACCGTAAGCGCCACAGGCACCGGTGATGGCCACGGTTTGCCCGGCAAACGACGGCGCTTGGGGTTCCTTGGTCGTGTTCGTGGCTATGGTCGTGGTTATGGTCATGGTGGGGGCGACAAGGCGGCAACTTCGTTGGCAAAGGACAGCAAATTGGCGCGGTCGATGGTGCGGGTACCTTGTTCCACCTCCTGGATCAGCCGGATCAGGATCTGCGTCACGGGCGCTTGCAAGCCTCGGGCTTGGGCCACGCTGACAATCTCTGCGATCTGGCTGTCGACCTCGGTCTTGCGCTTGCGCACGGCCAGATCGCGCCAGACCCCGCTGCGCTGCTTACTCGAGCGGCGGTAGTGATCGGCCATATTTGCCAGGGCGACTGCGGCTTTTGGGGCTCCGGCTTCACCGCTGAACGCCGCCGGATCGAAGCCGTCAAACCCGACCGGCGTGACCCCGGCCCCCAGGGCGATCCCGGTCACCTCGCGAGCCAAGGCGGCCAGCACAGCTTGGTGTTGCGGGTCAGCCAGTGTTTCGCTCATGGTCTCATTGGCCAGCGCCGTCGCGAACAACAGGCTGCCATAAGCGAGCTTGCTCCATTTGTAGCCCCAGACGTCGGCCACCGCCTGCGTGTCGGTATCGAACACCTGCAGCAATTGGGCCAGTGACTGCACCCGCGGGCTCAGGCCGGGCAACATCTCGCCGATTTTGATTGCGCCGCGATTGCCAAAGCTGATGCGTCCCGGCTCGAGGTAGTCGCCTGCGAAGTTGACACAAGCGCCAACGGTTCGCTCGACACCGATCTGCGCGGCAATCTGTCGTTCGTTCAAGCCGTTCTGTAAGGACACCACCACGCCGGTTGCGCTCAGGTGCGGGGCCAGTTGCTTAGCGGCTGCTGCCGTGTGCTGAGCCTTGACAGCCAGCAAAATGCAGTCGAATTGACCGCTCAGCTCGGCTGGCGTCACGGCGTCAACCACCTGCTGAAACTGCGCCACCGGGCCTTCAATCTGCAGCCCGGTCGTGCGACTGGCCTCCACGTGCTCTGCAACGATGTCCACCAGTGTGACCGGCACCCCGCCGCGCGCCAGAAAGGCGGCCACACACCCTCCAATGGCGCCGCCGCCCCATACCAAAACGGGCCCGCGGGCGGACCAATGGCTTGGGCTGTATGAATCGATCGCCGGGGGAGAGTTCAAGATGCGCTAGTGATTTGTTGGTGCAAGTCTAGGACCCGCGCAGGCCGCCATCAAGCCACCGGGCAAGATAGTAGGTATAAACAACAGTAATATTGAAGGGTGAAACAACCCGATCTCAATCTGCTGATTTATCTTGATCTGTTGATCAAACACGGGAGCGTCACCCGGGTTGCCCAGGAACTGGGCGTCAGCCAGCCCGGCGTGAGCGCAGCGCTGCGTCGCTTGCGCGCGGTGCTGCAGGACCCGGTGCTGGTGCGGACCGGTGGCGGTATGGTGCCGACAGCCAAAGCGCGGGCAGTTCAAGCCCAGGTGGCCGGCGCCTTGGGGCTGTGGGCACGGCTGGCCGATGGCGACATGGTGTTTGATCCGGCCCGCACCACCCGCAGCTATTCCCTGCTGGCGTCTGACTACATCCAGTTTTTGCTGCTGCCCGGTCTGGCCCGGGAAATGGCTCGGCAGGCCCCGCAGGCGACGCTCAGGGTCATCCCGCCCAATCCCTATCGCCGTCTTCAGATGCTGGTGGAGCGGGAGGCCGACTTCGCCATAGGCTACTACCACGAGGCGCCTGAAGAACTGCGCACGCGTCGCCTGTTCATTGAGCCGGTGATGTGCGTGATGCGCCGTGGCCACCCCGACGCGGCCTGTTTTGATTTGGAGGCTTTCGTGCGCAGCAGTCATGTGGGCGTCGCCTCGGTATCGCAGGGGTCTTACAGCGCGACGCTGGAGCGGGTGCTGGCTGAACGGGGAATTCAAAGGCGCTTGCCGATGATCCTGCCAAGCTACCTGGCAGTGCCGCACCTCTTGTTGGAGACTGACCATGTTGCAACGCTGCCGGCCAGTCTAGCGACCGCATTTGCCAGGCAACTCCCACTTCAGGTGGTGCCCAGTCCGATTGCCCTGCCGGCGCTCGACGTCTCCATCCTGTACCACGACAGTCAGCAGGACGATGCGGCACACCAATGGTTCCGGCAACTCGTGGTTGACGTCATCAGCGCCTCGGGCCTGGCCCGCACCGTTGACCAGGAACCGCCGATGCCTGCGACCCACTGACGCCCGCAAGCCGTCAGACCTGTCGTCAGCCCCGCCGGGCTGGCAGAATCAGTCCATGCCAAATTTTGCCGCCAACCTGTCCTTCCTGTACCAAGAGCTGCCCTTCATGGCGCGTTTTGCCGCTGCGGCGCGGGATGGCTTTCGGGCGGTGGAATACCTGTTTCCCTATGATTACCCGCTGGCGGAAATAACGGCCCAGCTGGAAGGCAACGGCCTGCAACAGGTGCTGTTCAACGCCCCGCCGGGCGACTGGGCAGCGGGCGAGCGCGGCCTGGCCTGCCTGACGGGGCGACAGTCTGAATTTCGAGCTGGTTTGGCGCAGGCCCTGGACTACGCCGCCGGACTGAGTTGCCCACGCATTCATGTGATGGCTGGCCTATTGCCGCCGGGCCAAACCCGGGAGGCGCTGCAAGACGTCTACCTGGACAACTTGCGTTGGGCCGCCGCTGCGGCAGCGCCTTACGGGGTGGCGCTGCTGATCGAGCCGATCAACCTGCGCGACATTCCGGGCTATTTTTTGAACCGGCAGGACCATGCCCATGAGTTACTGCAGATCGTCGGCGCGCCCAACCTCAAGGTGCAGATGGACCTGTACCACTGCCAGATTGTCGAAGGTGATGTCAGCATGAAGCTGCGCCAGTACCTCTCCACAGGCCGCGTTGGCCATATTCAGATCGCCAGCGTGCCAGCCCGCCACGAGCCCGACAAGGGCGAACTCAATTACACGCATCTGTTTGCCTTGCTGGATGAACTGGGTTACGACGGCTGGGTGGGCTGCGAATATCGACCCCGCCTGGGGGCGGTGCCTGGGGCGACATCGGCCGGGCTGGGCTGGATGAAGCCCTGGGCCCCGCGGCGGGTCTGACCAAACTTACTTTTTAACCTGAGGCTCACCATGTCGATATTGGTTAAACCCCTGCGCGGCGTCAAAGTCATCGAGTTTTGCCACGTCGCGGCCGGTCCGTTTTGCGGCATGTTGCTGTCAGATTTTGGTGCCGAGGTGACCAAGATCGAGTC
>Ga0247832_1008554_pt1 | contig 10150 bp, 10 predicted proteins | sample LaCruzMarch2015__10_FD_192407 | JGI IMG/M metagenome (GOLD analysis project Ga0247832, IMG submission 192407) | Freshwater microbial communities from meromictic Lake La Cruz, Castile-La Mancha, Spain - LaCruzMarch2015_4m | ecosystem: Environmental > Aquatic > Freshwater > Lake | place: Spain...
CACCACTGGAAATGATAATAACTTCTTTGGTCGGTATGCAGGATGTTCCAACACCACTGGAAGTAATAATAACTTCATTGGTAATTGTGCAGGATGTTCCAACACCACTGGAAGTAATAATAACTTCATTGGTAATTGTGCAGGACGTTGCAACACCACTGGAATTCATAATAACTTCATTGGTAATGTTGCAGGATATTGCAACACCACTGGAGGTTGTAATAACTTCTTTGGTAATGCTGCAGGATATTCCAACACCACTGGAGGTTGTAATAACTTCTTTGGTAATGCTGCAGGATGTTCCAACACCACTGGAAGTAATAATAACTTCTTTGGTCGTGATGCAGGATTTTCCAACACCACTGGAGGTTGTAATAACTTCTTTGGTAATGTTGCAGGATGTTCCAACACCACTGGATGTAATAATAACTTCATTGGTTCTAGTGCAGGATGTTGCAACACCACTGGAAGTAATAATAACTTCTTTGGTAATGTTGCAGGACGTTACAACACCACTGGAAATGATAATAACTTCATTGGTTTTGCTGCAGGACGTTGCAACACCACTGGATGTCATAATAACTTCTTTGGTAATTATGCAGGACAGAGAAACACCACTGCATCCAATAACATTGCAATTGGTCAACGTGCAGGAACAACCGGAGGTTCTCCAGGTGGTCTAATCAACTTCACAACCACAGGAAACCAAATTGTGATGGGAAATGCAAGTCATACCGTTGCCTGTATTCAAATTGCATGGACTCTTGCTTCAGACATTCGTTATAAGTGTGTATGGGGAAATGTATCTCACGGAAGAGATTTCTTAAGAGACGTTACTCCAATTAAATATTCATTTATAGACCACGAAACTCAAGAAGTAACAGATACTCATAAGAGATATGGATTTAGTGCTCAAGAAATTCTTGCACTTGAAGGAGAAGAACCAATTATCGTAAGTGATACAAATCCAGATAACCTTGGAATGAATTATGAATATATGATACCAATTCTTGTAAATGCAATTAAAGAACTTGATGCAGAGAATAAATCTATTCTTGCAAGATTAGAAGCACTTGAAAATCCTGTATAAAATCTGTTATAATTAGTTAAAGTTAGATTTGTAATATGAAAAGAGTATTGATTGCAACTCCCTGCTTGGATGGAAAAGTTGATGCATGGTTTGTAAATTCGTTATATGAATCTACAAAACTTGGATTGAAAAATGATGTAATGTTTCAACCAGTTTTTCTTGCTAATGAAAGTATTCTTCCAATGGCAAGAAATGAACTTCTTAATCTTGCATATCAACAAGAATATGATGTAATGGTTTTCATTGATGACGACGAAGAATGGAAAGCAGAAATTCTTTTAGAAATTGTTCAATCACCAAAAGATGTAGTTGCTGTTCCTGTTGTAAATAAAGGAGATAAAAAAGTAGAGTATAATGTATATGGGGTGAATAAAAATCCAGACCCAACTGATGGTTACTTAAAAATTGATAGATGCGGAACTGGATTTATTAAACTTTCAAAAAATGTAATAAAAGATTTGTGGGAAAGTAATCCAGAGTGTATATTTAGAGGAAAAAAATTAAAATATATTTGTGAGTATAGTTTGATTAATGATGGATTTGTAGGTGAAGATATAATGTTGTGTGAAAAAATTAAAGAACTTGATTATCAAATTTGGTTAAGTCCAAAACATACAGTTTCTCATATAGGAACTAAAAAGTTTAAAGGTAATTTTATGAAAAGTTATGACTTATGAACACGATTGATATTGTTATTCCTACAATGTGGTGTGATGAAAATTTTATAGATTATTTAGAAAAATATTGTTCATACACGAATGTAAATCAAATTTATTTAATAGATAATCAAAAACAAAAAAAACCCAATACAGAAATTCTCAATCATCCAAAGATAAAAATAGTTTGCTATAACAAAAACATCTATGTTAATCCTGCGTGGAATGAGGGTTATTATCGTTCTAGTGCAGATATAATTTGTTTATTAAATGATGATGTATTTGTAGAAGAAGAACTTTTTAATTATGTTAAAGATTTAGACACAACAGAAATTGATATTATTGGTTCTTACTTGAAAGGAACTGATGATAATTATCACATTAATTCTTCTTATTATAATGGGAGTGAACTTATCAAACTTAATTTTAATAAGAAGCAACCCATAGGGGGCCAAAGTTATGCTTTTGGTGTTTGTATGTTTATTAAAAAATCTTCTTACAAAGTAATTCCAAGTTTATATAAAATTTGGCATGGGGATGATTATTTGGTACAAAATTGCAATAATGTTTATGTATTTAAAACCAATAAAATTCACGGTAGAATATCTAAAACTCTTACAAATTTTGATAAAAATTCTTCAATTCAAACAAGAATTAATTTAGATACTCATAATGCATATACTTATAATCACTTCCAAAATTCAAAAAACTGGGATATACTTAAAAGTAAAATAAAAAATCATAAAAATATATTTGGTGAAATAAGATGAAAACCCAATTAGAAATTTTAAAACCAATTCCAACAGCATGGACTGACCATATTACTTTTGCACAATGGATTGTAAATAAACAACAACCAGAAGTAATTGTGGATTTGGGAGTTGCTTTTGGTTATTCATCATTTTGTTTTGGTCTTCCAAAAATTGGAAAAATTTATGGAATTGATACTTTTGAAGGAGACCCAATGTCTGGGCATAACAATACCTTTGATTATGTAAAACAAAAAAGAAAAGAACTTAATATGAATAATATTACTTTCATCAAAGGTTATTTTGGATTAGTTGCAAAACAATGGAAGAAACCAATTGATATTTTGCACATTGATGGATTTCATACATATAGTGCAGTCAAAAATGATTACGATACTTGGAGTAAATTTGTAAAAGATGATGGGGTAATTTTATTTCATGATACATGTGTTCCTCATTATGGTGTTCACCAATTCTTTGATGAGATACCATTACCAAAAACTAATTTTACTTGTTCTCATGGTCTGGGAGTGGTATCAAAAAACTCAAATTTAATTAAAGAAATACAAGAAACATTTCAACTTGACAAATGACCAAAAACATTATAGAATTCTCATAGGAAAAAATTATTAAATGAAATCAAAATACACTATTTTTCATATTCAAGGTGGAATTGGAAAACACGTCGCAGCAATAGCAGTGGCAAAATGTATCAAAAATAATTATCCAGATAGAAAGTTAATTGTTGTCTGCGTATATTCAGAAATTTTTCTAAATATTCCTTTTGTTGATAGAGTGTATCAATTAGGAAGTACAAGTTACTTCTATCAAAATTATATACAAGACAATGACTCTTTAATTTTTTATCACGAACCATACTACACAACTGACCACATTCACAAAAAACTTCCACTAATTGAAAATTGGTGTAAGTTATATAATTTAAAATTTAATAATGAGAAACCAGAATTAAAATTTAATAAATTGCAAAAAAATATTGCAAAAGAAGTATGGTGTAAAAATAAAAAACCAGTGATGGTTATTCACACCAATGGTGGAGTGATGAGTACTGATGCAAAACCTTACTCTTGGACAAGAGATATGCCAGAAACTCTTGCACAACAATTAGTTGATTATTACAAAGATAAGTATGAAATTTATCAAATTACAAAAGTCAATTCAATAAAATTGAAAGGGGCAAATCATATTTTTGCAACTCCAGAGAGTTCATTATCTTTAATGGAACTTTTTAGTTTGCTTATACATAGTCGTAAGAGAATTTTAATTGACTCTTCTGTACAACACGCAGCAGCTGCATTAAGATTGCCATCTACAGTTCTTTGGAATGGCACAAGTCCAAAAGTTTTTGGTTATGATATTCACGATAATATCTGTACTCAAATTCCACATGACTTTAAACTTCCAGGAAGTTACTTATTCGACTTTGATTTTAATGGGTCTGAAATAGAGTACCCCTTTACAGAACAAGAAGAATTGTATGATTTTGATACAATTATTCAATCTATAGATAAACAATAAGGAGAAAATTATGAAAGAAATGATTAAAGAAATTATTCGTGAAGAAATGAATCGTTTAAATAAAAATTTTTATTTTATGGCAGGTCTTCCAAGATCAGGAAGCACTTTACTTTCTTCAATTTTAAATCAAAATCCAAGATTTTATTCCGGTCCAAGTTCTCCAGTTGTTGCAACAATGATTGGGTTGGAAAATCATTTTTCTAATGATGAACTTTTTCTTGGATACCCAAAACCACAACAAGCAAAAGAAATTATTGCATCCGTTCTCCCACAATATTATAGTGACCGACAAGAACCTGTAATCTTTGATAAGAACCGTTCGTGGACAGTTCGTATGAATTATATTCCTGGATATTTTGATATTCAATCCAAAGTAATTTGTCCTGTTAGAGATACTGCAGAGATCCTAACTTCTTTTATTTCAATGATGAGAAGAAATCCATATGAAGTAAATGGGAAAATTAATTTTATTGATGAAATGTTAGTTAAAAATAATATCCCATTAACTGACGACAACCGTTGTGAATTTATTGCAAGTCCAGATGGAATTTTGGGTCAATCTGTTGAAGGTCTTAGAAAGGCACTAATGGAAGGGTATGACAATTCAATTCATTTAGTAGAGTATCGTGATTTGGTGAATAACCCGAAAGAAACCGTAGAGAAAATTTATGAGTTTTTAGGAGAAGAATTATTTGAGCACGATTTTAATAAATTGGACAATGTAAACAGAGAAAACGATGCACAAATCTATGGATTTGCTGATATGCATGATGTTAGACCAACGTTAGAATCCGTCTCTAAAAATCCAGAAGATATTCTTTCACCAGAAATTTTGGAAAAATGTAAAGATACTGAATTTTGGAGAATTGTAAACTCCGATTTTGAAGATACTAACGAACTTGAAGATGAAGAAGTTCTAGAAATTTTTGAGGATGAGCAAGAAAATGATACTCAACTCATCGGATCATAAATATTAATTAATTACCACAACACAAGGAGAAAAACAATGGAAGAAAGAATTCCGACAGCACAAGAAATTTTACAAACTATTTCGGCAGCAAGAGATAGTGTCTGGGTTATTGGTGATGAAATTTCAAAAGAAAATATTACTAAGCAAAATGTAGAAACAGTTCAAAGAAATGTTGGTCACCTTGGAATTGTAATGAGTAGTGAGCACGTTACTGCATCTGGAGAAGATCTTTCCGATTTAACTGGTGCAATTCAAGATGGAAATGAATTCATTGAACTTCATAACTCTCTACTTCAAGATTAATTTTTGTTTTTAACATAAATATTTAAAAACACTCCAAGATGTCTGTACAAGCAGAGAACTTCACAATACAACAAGGAGAGACTTTCTCAAAAGATTTTATTCTCAAAAACCCTGATAAGTCTCTGGTTGGTATTTCTTCTTATACTTCCACTGCATTTCTTGCAAAGTATGCAGGAGACTCAACGACTTATGCATTCACTGTTGGTATTACTACAAGTACCTCAACAATACGCATCTCACTTGCAAGTACTATTACTGCAACATTAGATGCAGGTAGATATTATTATAATGTCTTTACTGTTGATGGTAGTTCAGTCAAGCAAAAACAAAGAGAAGGTAATGTACTTGTAAATGCATCAGTTTTATCCTAAAATAAATACATTAACAGTATAGAAGATTATATAAGTGTCTCTTAAAAAACCAACTGAATTTTTTGGAAAAAATAATAATAAAAAGGAAGAGGTTACAACAAGTCTTCCTGAAAATCTAGGTGAATATAAATCAAACTTAAAGAACATTGAGGTTCTAAATGAGTTCACAGAGAACTTTGGTTCTTTTGCTGATAATATTACAAAAATCAATACCCTAGAAGAAGGAATCCAAGAGTTAAAAGAAGAACTTAAAAATACTCTTACGCAAGATGATTTAGACAATGCAGTAATGTCTAACTTACTCATTTTAGAGAAGAATATTGATAGCATACAAAAAAATCTAAAAGGAATCAATAGAGAAAATCTTAAAAATATCTATGAAGAAGTAGAAAATATATCAAATCAAGTTTTATTAGTCACAGAAGAACTTCCAAGATATAAAAATCTTATCAAATCTAATGAAGTTTATCTTGATAAGAAACTGGTCAAATATCAAGAAAGTGTAAACGAAAACTTAACTGATTTTAGTAACTTTATTGATAATAAGTTTGATGTTATTGAGCAATCTATTGAGAATAGTATTGAAGGTATTAATGAAAGTGCATTAAATGAGATTACAACAAATGTAAAAAACATTGAGAAGTTAGTTAATACAGAAATCCCAAAACATAAAAAACAAGTCACTGAAAAAGTCATAGAGATTGATGAGAAGTTTTCTTCTTATCAAAAAAACATTGAGAACTATCAGGAACAAATACAACTTAAAATACAAGAAGTTCAGCAATCTTTTGAGACTTTATTTGAAAATGAGGTTCCAAAGTATCAAAGTCTTCTTGCAAATGCAAAAATTGAGAATGATAAGAAAGTTGAGAATATTGTAAATAAACTGACTCATAAGATAAAGGCACTTGCAGAAAATACATTAAAGTTAAATGAAGAACTAGAAAATAAATCAAATGTTCTGGACCAGGCATTTGAGACTAAAATCAGTGCATTAGAAAGTTATATTCTAAATGCAAAGAAAGAAGCAGAAGAAACAACTCAAACTTATAGAAAGTTATATCAGGTTATTGAAGCCAAAGGATTAAGTGACCGGTCTCAATTTGATACTTATGAAAAAGCAATCTCTCATATATCAAGTCAGTTTTCGAGTGTTTATGAAAAGATTGAGGAAACAAAAAAAGAAATAGAGAAGAAAGAACTTTATCAAGAAGAACTCAATAATATTCAGGAAAGTTTTAATCAAAAGTTTATTCAGATTGAAACTTTAATTGAGAATAAAAATCAAAAGTTAAAAGAAGCAAATGAAGTTCTTGTTGATAATATTGTAAGTCTTAAAGAAGAAGTCAGTAAGATTTCTGTGAGTGAACTACACCAAAACTATCAACAGATTTCAAGAAAAGTTAATTATATTGAGGAAGTTTTTAGTAAGTTTAATGAGAAGACATTATTAAACGAAGGGTTACTGAATGAACCACCAACATCTAAAAATAGTGACCCACTCACACCATTAGACCAAAACTTTGTTACATTAGACCAATTACAAAGTCATTACAGACTATTCATCAATCGTATTCAGCAACAACTCTCAACGATTGGTGGTGGTGGTGAAACACGTTTAGAGTTTTTAGATGATGTAGATAGAACTAGTGCAAAGACTGATGGTTATGTTCTTGCATATCGTGCATCTACTGGTAAGTTTATTGGTACTGCTGTAAGTGGTGGTGGAGGTTCAGCATCTCAATGGGTGTCCACAACAGTAGGTATTCATACATTTTCTAATGTTGGAATAGGAACCACAAATCCAACAGAGGCACTTTTTGTAGTAGGTAATGCAGTTTTCACTGGTAATGTCTCTGTTGCAGGAACTGTTACTTATGATGATGTAACTAATGTTGATTCTGTTGGAGTGATTACTGCACGACAAGATGTAATCATTCAAAGAAACTTATTTGTATCAGGTATCACAACTCTTGGTGCATCTAATGGTATTGGTACTGTTACGATTGGTATTGGAAATACTGCACTTCACGTAAATGGAAATGCCCGAGTTACTGGTATTCTTTCTATTGGTCAGGGAACAGTCACGATTGATGGTAATAATAATACTATTACATCAGGGCAAGTTACCATTTCAGGTTCTTCTATTACTCTTGGTGATAATGTAACCATTAATGCAGGTGCAAGTGGTATTAATAGTGCTCCTAATGTTCTTTATGTCGCAAAAGATGGTAATAATGATAATAATGGAACATCTATTGATAATGCAAAACTGACTATTGCAGGTGCAGTATCCATTGCACAATCAGGAACAACCATTAAGGTTCTCTCTGGGTCATATAACGAGAACAATCCAATCACTGTTCCTCCATTTGTTTCTATTGTAGGTGATAGTCTCAAAACAGTTACTGTTGTACCAAATAACTCAACACAAGATATTTTTCATCTCAATAAAGGAACTTACCTTGCACATATGACCTTTACTGGGCACACTGCACCATCAGCAGCAGTAGCCTTTCCAACAGGAATCGCAACAAATGTTGGTGGTGGTTCTTGGGAAAGTCCTTATGTACAGAACTGTACCAGTAACACAACGACTGGAACTGGAATGAGAATTGATGGTGCTCTTGCAGAAGAACTTAAATCAATGGTTGTGGATAGTTATACTCAATATAATCAAGGTGGTGTTGGAATTGCGATTACAAATAATGGTTATGCACAGTTAGTATCAGTATTCACAATTTGTTGTAATCAGGCAATCACTGTACATAAAGGTGGTCAGTGCTCACTTACAAATAGTAACAGTGACTTTGGAACTTTTGGATTAGTTGCAAATGGTGTAAGTGACCTTCAATTTGTAGGAACAGCAGCATCTGCAATCGCAGGAACTGATAATGTGACTGTTGCAATCACAACTACCACAAGACCCTATGAAGGGCAGGTAGTTTATTTTGGAGAACTATATCAATCTGTGGACACAATCACTGTTACAAATGGTGGGAGTGGGTATACAACAGCACCAACAGTCACGATTGCTGCACCAGCAGGCCCTAGTGGTATTACAGCAACAGCATTTGCATCTATTCTAAATGGAAGTGTAACTGAAATCACATTGATTACAAGTGGTTCTCAATACACATCAACCCCAAGTATTACAATTTCAGCACCAGGTTCTGGTACAACTGCAACAGCAACAGCAACCACAGCACCTATTTACTATACAATAAATAGTTCAACACCAATTGTTTCTGGTACCACTACTCTTACACTTGAAGAAAACTTAAACAATACTGTTTCCACAGGGTCTACAGTTTATTTCTTTCAGGTTAGCAAAATCACAGCAAGTTCTCATACATTTGAGTATGTTGGTTCTGGAAATACCATTGCAACAGCAACACCATCAAGAGGTGGAGTTGCTATTCCTGCAAATGAAATTATAGAAACTGCTGGTGGTAGAGTTGTTTTTACAAGCACAGACCAATCTGGCAACTTTAAAATCGGTAATGATATTACAATCAATCAAAATAATGGTACAATTACAGGAAGAGCATTCACAAGAAGTTTATTTAATCAAATGACCCCCTTTATTCTTGCATTAAGTTAAAATGGCACAACTACCAATCAATACTTTTAAGACTGTGACTTTTGAGGTCACGAATTCCACAAGTACAGTTTATACTGCACCAACTGGAATCACATCTATTATTTTGTATGCTCACGTCACAAATGTGACTACAAGTGCAACAAGTTACACAATGTTTCATAAACGAAGTGCTGTTTCCACTGAAATCGCAAATATTGTGATTGTTCCTGTGAATGATGTTCATATTCCGTTAGGTGGCAAGTTAGTTCTTGAGACTGGTGATGAGGTTACTATTTCTGCAGGTGCAAACAGTTCTCTCAAACTTATTTTAAGCATTTTGGAGACCGCAAATGCCTAAACTAATCTCACAAAAAAACTTTACAAACATTGAAATAAACTATGCAAAAACAACTTCAACCCCACAACAGATAATTGATTCATTTTCAAAGAATAGATTTAGGTCTGTAAAGTATCAAATACAAGTTACAAACGATGCTTCATATCACACTGCAAATCTTCTTGCCGGAAAGTTAGTTTTAGAAAGTGGAGATAAGTTAGTATTATCTGGTAGTAATGTATCCAACTTGAAGTTTATTGGTAGTATTTTAGAAACTCTTAACTAAAATGGCAAAGTATATCAGTAATCGTCAACAAAATCTTAAGATTGGTATTGTTTCTTATACCGAAGATAAAACAGTACTTGAGGTTACTGGTAAGATTGGTATTGGAACCACGAATGCAACAAGAACTCTTGATGTAAATGGAGAAATAAGACTCCGTAATGGTCTTTATGATTTTAACAATTCTGTAGGTACTTCAACATCAGTTTTAATTTCAACTGGAATTGGAGTAAGTTGGATTCCAATTGCGACTGCTGCTCTTCAAGGAC
>Ga0247832_1008563_pt1 | contig 10139 bp, 8 predicted proteins | sample LaCruzMarch2015__10_FD_192407 | JGI IMG/M metagenome (GOLD analysis project Ga0247832, IMG submission 192407) | Freshwater microbial communities from meromictic Lake La Cruz, Castile-La Mancha, Spain - LaCruzMarch2015_4m | ecosystem: Environmental > Aquatic > Freshwater > Lake | place: Spain...
GTCTCTGACTCTGTCTCTGACTCTGTCTCTGACTCTGTCTCTGACTCTGTCTCTGACTCTGTCTCTGACTCTGTCTCTGACTCTGTCTCTGACTCTGTCTCTGACTCTGTCTCTGACTCTGTCTCTGTCTCTGACTCTGTCTCTGACCAGGTCTCTGACCAGGTCTCTGACCAGGTCTCTGACCAGGTCTCTGACCAGGTCTCTGACCAGGTCTCTGACCAGGTCTCTGTACCCGTCTCTGACATTGTCCCTGACTTTTCCACTGCACCATACTTCGCAAATTGCAGCAAGATTGTCTCTGATGATTACGTTGCCATCTCAAATGAAGAATCTAAGCTTAGAGATAGATCTGAGAACGTCGGTGATGAATTAATTACTAATGAAGACAAAGTTAGAATTTGTACCTTTTTGTCGAAAATTTTCGAAGATCCGACAAAAATTGCAGATAAATCTAATGTAGGACTCTCTCTTTATCGGGGTAGGAATACTAATATTCGAGGTAAATTAATCAGGGATATTCCAAATATTTTTGCTGCATCACTTGTAAGTCACAAAGGACTTTCTGCAGATCTTGCACAAAAATACTACGGTAATAGACCTACCCCGATTGAAAAGCTTGGAATCATTCTTGAAGCTAGGGATAGACCTGAATTCCCGGGCCATTATACCTATACTTATCTAGGAAAAAAATCTCCTATTTCAGGAGATAGTGCTAAAAAAAAGCGATAAACCGCTATTGGCAAACCAGATATAAGAAAGATTCTTCTTGAGATCTTTGTTGAGGTCTATATACGAGTTATGATGAGACATGTCTTTGTTAGAGCACTTGCTCCGATCATATGTCAATGATCCATAACTCCTTATAATATAAGGTTTAGAAAAACCTAAAAATTATTTTATTTATAATAAAAAGTATCATTTATGGAGTACCAAAAATATAACTAGTAAAAAATAATTTTATATTATTAATTTAAAGAAACTATAAAAGTTAATTAAAAAATATGGGATAACGCTTAGTCCCTTAAATTTAGTGTAAGTTAGGAGCTGTGCTGCTAGTCAAAATTTATTTTATTAAGAAAAAATATTATATTTTTATTGTTAAAATCTCAATAAAAACATAAATAAAAAAATAAAAAATATAATTTTTGACTAGCAGCACTGGGCCTAGTGTAAGTATAGAACAAATGAAGAAATTACTTAGGTAATGACTTTTAATTTGTTTATACGGATTTATACACTTTTATCTAGCAACTACTTCTATTGTAGTATTTAGAGCAACTACTTCTTATAAAAATTGATAATTTTTATATATTAATTTTATTTATAATTATTTAACATAAACCTCTTCACCTGTTAAAATAATAGAAAACTCTTTGAATTATTTTACAGGATTAAGATGTCAAGTTTTGAAGATTTGGACTATCCAGGCAATTGGGAAGACCAATTTGATGATCCTTCTCTTGAAGGTCCTCCTGATAATTCAGGCCATATAAGACGTGAGTTTTTGGATAGAGTAAAAAAAGAAATTTTATACAGAAACTCCAATTTAAATAGGATCATTGATATAATGAAGACTCTTTTATCAGATGGTCCTGTGTTTGAACCTATATCAACAAAAGCTGGATATATGGTAGATCAACTAAATCTTTCACTTAGTTGTGAACTATCGGGAGAATACAGAAATATACCAATGACAGCTCTAAAAACAAAAACGAAGAGTTCAGTTAATAAATTTTTGAGAACTCATTCCAAATTTGGTAGACTAGTTAATGATACGAAAGAATCTTTAACAGACATTAGTCTACGTGAAAAATTAGACGAAGTCATGGTCTTACACAAGAGAATGAAGATCATTGAGATAGTGAACGCGTTGAATGACACTTACGACCGTGATAAAGATGATGTTTCTGACTATGATGAAGAATAGACTTCTAAATAGAGTCTTTATAAAATAAATATAATTTACATAAAAAAATACTTAAATTCTTGAAGTTTGGAATAGATTTATGTTTATATTATACATGGTCTATAGGCATAAGATAGGTCTAATCGTGTTGATTAAAATTTAAGACATAATTTAGGCCTGGCCCTGCTGGGCAATTAATAAAAGTTATGAAATTTGCCATCCAGGGCCAGGCCTAACATAATTATAAATTATTATAATAATATGTTAAATGAAAAAAGTTATAAAATTTAGTTTAAAGTTTCATGCCTATTGTAGTATTTATCCCAGTATTTTTTATGAAGATTTTTTCCTAAATCTGTTTCAATAATATTATTTTGTGTTATATTATTATCCATTAATTCAAGAGTATATATATAATACATTCTGATATTTTTAATATTTTTTATACATTTTTTTATATTTGTATATAATATTTGGTAATTATTATTATATGTACTTAATTTATTTAAACTATATATATTTTTATTTTGTTTATCAATAATTGACATTATTTTTTTATTTATCAACAAAATAATTTTTTCTATCCTAAATATTAAACATCCTAAAGTTTTTAATACCATTTTAAATATTTCATATCTTTATATAAACTTAATGAATGCTTTTTAATATTATATAGTATTATATCTTCTAATGATTTATTTTTTAAACAATTACTTGCAGGATTTAATTCTGTATATTTTTTTATCTTTTCTTGTATATTAATCATAATTATATTTATATTATAAAATTCTTCATTAATATTTAATTTGTTATTCATATATATATTCATCATATTTAAAATTATACAAAAATATTTTATAAAAAAACACAAAAAAATTATGTTTAAATTCTATCTTATATAATGAAGCTGTATAATCAATACCAGACACTTAATTTTTACACTAATATTGCATAATGTAAAATAATATTTTTTTAAAAATAAATTTATTTATACTTTTTAATAATTATTTTATAAAATAAAACATAAATAAACTATTTATAAAAAGTTATTTGATATAATTTTTCAATAATTACATATTATTATGTTTAAATATGTAAATCCTTAAGTGTCTGGTATTGATTTTATACTATCAGTTTAATTTGATATTGTTTTATTTTATAAATTTCTATTTTACATAAAATAGGAAAAGAATTATTTTCTTTTTTATTTCTTTTTTTATTTGTTGTAAAAAAGAAATAAGTAATTGAGCATCATTTATTTTTATATTAAATTTATATTTAATTTTTATAAATTATATTAAAAAAATGAAGTATGATAAGACTTTTTATATATTATCTTACATATTATAACTTTCATATACATCTTTCAAAAATGTTTAATTACATTGAAATATGTTTTGAAAAAGAGTTATGAAAGTAGGTTATGTGGGGCGGATTTTAAGAGTTTATCTTATCAATAAATTATTGATAAGATAATTTATATAAAATAATTTATTGGTTTATTGTTAAAAAATCCGCGGTCATAACCTATTTTCAAAACATGTTGAATGAAATTAAATCAACTTTTGAAATATATTTATGACAAATATATTATATATATTAAATTATAAAATATTTATAATCTATTCATAAATTTATATTGAATTCCGCTTCACATTAACGTTAAGCAGAATAAATATTTAACTATGTTATTATTTTATTGATTTTCTAAAGAAATATTCAACTGTTTTAAATTAATTTATAGATGATTTTTTTAATTTAATAGTAATTATAAAATATTCAACATAGAACCATTCATACTGATGAAAAGTACAAAATAACATAAGATGTTTAGGTTTATTTTTAAATAAATTATCAGAAGTATGATAAAATGAAATCTTTTTTTAATATAACTTCACCATATGATTCTCTCATAATGGGACTGTTGCATAATTAACTATAGAATAAATAATTAAGTTAAAATATTATTTTATAAAATTATCAATTAAAATTTAAAATTTGTTTTTTATTTTTAGTAATTTTATTTATTTTTAAATTTTATTGAATATTTTTTAAATAAAAAAATAATTAACCAATAAATATTTTTTAATTTTTTTAAAAATATTAATTATTAGTTAATATTATCATAACAATAATACAATATATTTAAAGTATATATAAATTTAATATTAATTTATTAAAAAATAAAGTTTGTTTTTTATTTTTAGTTGGTATTTTAATAAAATAAAAAAAAATATTTACCAATAAAATATTGATAACTGAATTATACAACAGCTCCAATATTTTCTATAAAATATTAAATAATTAATATATAAATTAATCATTTTTTATAAATTTTATAAAAAATTATTTTTTTAATTAAAAATTATCAAGAATAATATAAAAATATCAATTTAATATTATTATCCAAATTATCTCAATATATTATTTAATGATATTCAATTAACATTTTTTTTTAATTCACTCTTCACACATCACTCATAAATATATACATAAAATAATTACATTATATATACAATAAATATATTTTTAATATATATAATAAAACATTCATTGTATATAAATTCACTCACAATTTAATAAAAATATATATTATTATGATTATTATTATTGGTATATTATTGATATATTATATATTTTAAATATACTAAAATATGACAATTAATATAAAAATTATAAAGTTTTTCTTCTATATTTTTCTTCTATTTTAAAAACCAAAAAAATAAAAAAATGCGTAAAAATATCGTAATTAAATTTGTAGGAATGGGTATCATATTTTGCTGAATTTTTTCAAACATATTTTAAAATATTTTATAAATCTCTAAAAATCATTTTTTAAAATATATTTTTCCTTCTAAAATTTTATTTGTACATTTAAATCAAAAATTAAAAAAAATGCGTAAAACTATCGTAATTAAAATTGTAGGAATGAGTATCATATTTTGCTGAATTTTTTCAAACATATTTTAAAATATTTTATAAATCTCTAAAAATCATTTTTTAAAATATATTTTTCCTTCTAAAATTTTATTTGTACATTTAAATCAAAAATTAAAAAAATGCGTAAAACTATCGTAATTAAAATTGTAGGAATGGGTATCATATTTTGCTGATTTTTTTTAGAAATATTTTAAAATAATTTAATAATATAATTTATATGTTAAGACAAAATTATGGAGAGATGATTATAAAAGAAGGTGGTATTTTATATCATACAAGTGATGATATATTTAAACATAAGAAAAAACCAATGTTATTTTGTTCATTTCATCCATCAGAATATACAGGAGATAATAAATATTTACATTTTATAAAAATAAAAAGAGATTTAAGTTTATTATTTATGATAAATGATATAAGTGACATAAAAATATATTCATCATTAAATGATATATTAGAACATCCTAATAAAAATTTAGCAAAAAAACATGATTACATATTAAAAATAATGGTTAAAACCTTAATAAAAGAGAATTTTGATGGATGGTTTTCATCCATTGAAAATAAATCAGGTGTAGAAGTAGCATTAAATAATAAAAAAGATATATATGAAGTGATTGATACAATACCATTAAAACATAATTGGATAAACGGTCATTATAATGATAATAATGAAATAATAGTGAAGAAAAACTGGGGAAAATTAAAAATATGTACAATAGAAAATCCAATAATATTAAATATAAAAAAAAAATATAAAAAGTTAATAAAAAAATATAAAGATTATGAAATAAAATCAAAGTTTATATCAGAATATGTTTTTCAAATAATATTAGATAATGCAATAATAAATTATTTATAAAATATGTCACATATCATAAATATAAGTGAATTAAAAATTACAACTTCAATAGTTTATATATAATATATGGAAATCTAATACATCATTTCTTATTGTAATAAATATAATAGGATTATACTTATTTTTAAAAAATTTATCATTTGAAGTAAATATAAAATGGACTATAAAATATAAATAATTGTCTAACATAGCCTATCACCATCTATTATTTAGTGTCTTAGATTTATTAATAAATCTCAAATAATACTTGGTAGTAATCACTATATTATAAATATCTATTCAAATAAATTTAATTTTATAATTTTAGGGTTTTTTAAAAATTCTATCAAAAATATAGACATAACCTAAGTCTGGTCCTTCTTAGACCCAGTGCTGTTAGTCAAAAATTATATTTATTTAACATATTATTTTAAAGAATAAAATAATATGTTAAATAAAAAAGTTATAAAATTTGCGATTCAGGTCCATGTCTAACATAATCCTATTGATCAAAATTTATAACTTTTTTATTTAAATTATATTTTTATAGATATTTAACTTATAAATTCAATATTCTATTAATAAGATAATTAAATAAATCATCAATATTAGTAAATTTCATTATGTCTAATATATCTTCTTTAGGTAAATTAATTTTATAATAAGATTTAAAATAAAAATATTTTATATATAGTTTAGGATGAAAAATATTAAATTCATCAATTATCCTAAACTGTACATTATCAAAAGCTTTTATAATTTCTTTATCTTTATTTTTAAATATATTATAAAAAGGAATATTTAAATTTTTTTCAATATAATTAAACAAATCAATTGATTTAGAGTATATTTTAGTATATTTATTTTTTATATCTACATAAAAATGATAATTTTTATTAATTATCATTTTAAATCCATATTCCCATCTATTTTTACATTCTAATTTTAAATATTTTTCTTTATTTAATAAAAACCGCATAATTAAATCATATATCTCATTAAATAAATATTTTTTCCTATCTTTCAAAAATAATTCATCAATAAACTTTTTATAATTATCACGTTTTTTAATAAATTTTTTATGGAAAACACTTCCATAATCTATAGCAGATAGAATTATTCCATAAAATGGAATTTCTTTATTTAAAAATATAAAATTTATTAATTTAGTAGGATTTATCATAATATTATTAAAATTATCCAAATCATTATGTGAATACCCACCTTTATATGCAATATATACAATATTACATATTTGTATAATAATTGAATAAGTTTGTGAAATATTTAATGATTTTTTCGTTAAATATTCTAATAGTGTTGTATTACCTTTGTATTCTGTTAATAATTCTAAACATGTATTACTATTATTTGATAAAAAATTTTTTTTAAATGGTCTTATTTGTATATGTTCGCAATTATCAATAATTCTATAATCATATAATTTACTAAAAAATAATTGTTCATATAGATTTAAAGTATTAATATAATTATAAAAATCTATTTCTCTCCATACTAAATGTTTATAATTCTGTATTTTTACATCTTCTAAAATTTTTTGTATTTTTAAAGCATATTTTTTATTTTCATATTTTACTAAATATACAGTCCCTATCATACCTGCCCCTAATTTTTTTAAAATTTTAATTTCATTAAAATTTATCATATTATAATATATAAAAATATAATAAAAATATAATATTAGTAATCTTTATACATTTTAACATTTAAAACGCTGATTTATACCTGTTGGTCAATTTTTAAGACATTATTATTTTATTATTAAAAATATTAATAAAATAATATATTAAATGAAAAAAATATAAATTTTGTCATCCATGGTCAGGTATATAACATACTAGGTGTTTTTCCAAATTTCAAAGGTGAAGTAACATTCTAGGATAATGTGTTACTTCATTTATTGAAAGGCTAAACTAATTTTTCAAAAAAATAAAGGTGAAAAATGAGAATTAATTTTGTATATTTTAAATAACAACTTACATATCATAACTTTCATAAATTCTTCAAAAATATTTAATTACATTAAAATGTTTTGAAAATAAGTTATGTGATACGGATTTTAATAGATTATTTTATCAACAAATTATTGATAAAACTATAATTTAAATATATTTTATTGAATTATTGTATAAAATCGAGGGGTCATAACCTATTGTCAAAACATATTGAATGTAATTAAATAAACTTTTGAAATATATTTATGTAAAGTTAATTGATCATTACTATGATCAAAAGAATTTATTGTTTTTGTCTTAAAAGATGTTTACTTATTTGAGATATATTATCTACTTGAATTTTTATGACATATGTCATACCAATATTTATCGCATTCAAATGATTTATAAATTTTATTACATTGATAACGTCTTTTTAAAATAGTTAAAAATTCATCATAACTATTTCCAATATAAAATTGTAATTTATATGGGTCATTACTTGTTGTTTCTATTGCAATATGATATTTAATCTTTTCAATATTTAATATTAAATATGCTAATGCATGATATGATGAACCTATGCAAATATCATATTCACCATAAGTTGACTTAATAGTTTCTAAATCAACTTCATTCATATTGTTTTTCCAATCATTAATTATTATTTTACCAACTTTAATACCTTTTATCTTTAAATTATTACATATAAAAGTAGCATTTTTTCCACAACAACGTGAATATTGTAAGTGTTTTTGTTCATAGAATTTATTAATTTTATCAAAAATACTATTTAAATAATCATTGAGATTTTCATCATAACTAGAAATATATGTTATTATATATTTATTATCAATAACTTTATATTTTAATAAAGTATTTTCTAATATTAAAAAATTATTTCTTAATTTTGAAGAATTATTTTCTAATTTTGAAGAATTATTTCTTATTTTTGAAGATTTATTTTCTAATTGTAAAGAATTATTTCTTAATTGTGAAGATTTATTTTCTAATTGTAAAGAATTATTTCTTAATTGTGAAGATTTATTTTCTAATTGTAAAGAATTATTTCTTAATTGTGAAGATTTATTTTCTAATTGTAAAGAATTATTTCTTAATTGTGAAGATTTATTTCTTATTTTTGAAGATTTATTTCTTATTTTTGAAGATTTATTTCTTATTTTTGAAGATTTATTTTCTAATTGTAAAGAATTATTTCTTAATTTTGAAGAATTATTTCTTAATTTTAAAGAATTAGGATAAGAAAAACAACCAAACAAATTAAACCAACTCATATATTATAACTCTATATAAAAATGTATTTTAAAATAAATTTTAAAATATTTTTTTGTACTTCAATCCAATGTGATAATTCATAAAATCCATTAGAATTTTTTTTGATAAAATTTCCATCAATATTAAAACCATCGATTTTACATAATTCTTCTCTAAATTTTACTTCAGATAATTTATTAGAAATTCCTTCTTCAAGAATATATTGTTCTTTTAAGTTTCTAATTTCAATTTTAGGAATATCATTTTTAGAAATATATTGTTTATACTAAAATCTTGATAAAAACAAATTTTTAATATTTTTTTGTCATAAGTTATATTTTTTTTTAATTATTTTTTTATTTCATCTTCTTTTTGTTTTTTTAATAATTTTTTTTCCATTTTTTCAGTATCTCTTTGATGTTTTAATTGTTTTCTCTTTTTTTCATGATATCATTTATATTATTTCGTGTAAAATAAATATTTTTAATCATATCTTCATAATCACCATTAAAATATTCATTACCAATATCTTTACAATAAATATATTTAAATATATTAATAAGTTTTTTTATAATTCGTCACAATTATCACATAGAATTTGTAAAATTAATTTACTTTGTTTAGGATATTGATTAATCCTTTTATTATTTTCTTGTTTATATTTACCAACTTTAAATATATTTTCAGAAGTTTTTATAAATTCTCTTTCTTGTATTAGATAAACATATTGTTCAGACATAATAAATAAAATATTTAATGGAGCTGTAGAATATATTTTTGTTACCATAATTTTAACAAAATAAATAAAAATATATTTAAGATATTTTATTTTTATAAAAATCATTAACATTGTATATGAATTATTTTTATTATCAATAAATTGTAAAATTAGATTAATTTTTTTCAGATAAATTCTAATAAATATCTTTATTTTTTTATAAAATCTTAATATTTATAAAAAATTTAACATTTTTTGTAAAACTATTTATTCTACATCTCCAATATTATTTTTTTTGAATTAATTTAAATTCATATTTTTTTATAATTTTATTATTAATGGCTATTAATAATTTAAATAAAAAATTAATGGGTATCAATGATTTAAATAAAAAATTAATAAATTTATATTTAAGAGAAATAAATTATTGTAATAAAACAATAAATAAAGGACGTCCTAATAAAGAAGAATTAAATCATTATATTGATGTTATTTTTAAATCTG
>Ga0247832_1008564_pt1 | contig 10139 bp, 6 predicted proteins | sample LaCruzMarch2015__10_FD_192407 | JGI IMG/M metagenome (GOLD analysis project Ga0247832, IMG submission 192407) | Freshwater microbial communities from meromictic Lake La Cruz, Castile-La Mancha, Spain - LaCruzMarch2015_4m | ecosystem: Environmental > Aquatic > Freshwater > Lake | place: Spain...
AAAGTATTTTCCCTTCAAGTCAACAGCAACAGTAGCCATCACGGCTGCCAGCGCGTCTCAAGATTCTCGGCCCTAGCTCCATCGCAGTAGGCCGATATCCGAATAAATTAGGCAGGCGATGCTCAGCGCGCTGTTTGGTAGGTCCCCCGCCGTCGCCGCCGCGTCATTGCCGTCTCGTCCCGGCGAAGGAGGCCACGAAGAACAACGGCACGATGACGAGGACGGGGGTATTGACATTGGAAATGATGGCAATGACGACGACGACGAGGCACTACCATCATCGGACGACGATGATGCGGACTCGCGATCGCGAATCACATCGTCGAGGGGCGATCGTTTCGTTCGGCATCGCGCCTCCGCCGCCGCCGACGACGACGAGTCGCACGACGAGAATGATGACGTCGACGATACCACCGACGACGATGGCGGACCACTCGGCACGTCGCCACGGCCGGTCGATGTCGAAATATTGGCGATCGGCACCCCGCCCGCCAAATTGGATTCGAATGCGCGTCATTGCTGGTCGTGCTTCGTGCCGTTGCGTCGCTCGGAGGACGACCATGTCGGCAATGGCGCCCCGAGCGGCGACGACGGTGACGATGTTACCGAACCATCATCATCCTCGGCCCGACGAGGGAGGAGGGGGGTGGGATTTTTATATTCCACGCACACGCATCCATTGTTGGGCATTGCGATTTGTTCGGTCTGCGACGAACGCACGACGGCGGTCGAGTGCGATGTCGTGGATGCGGAACTTCTCCTCGATGGTAGTAGTAGTACCGCCGTCATTTCCCAACCGGCGAAGAATGATGATAATGACAATTACGACCGAGAGAAGAAAGGAAGAGACGACGACGACGATGAAGGAACGACGACGAATGCATGTTCCTGGTGTGGTCTCGACGATCTAGAACTGGGCGAGCACGACACGACCGACTCCATCCCGTGCAGTGACTTGCTATTATGCGATGCATGTCCGCGTGCATTCTGTGTACGGTGCGTGATACTCAGTCGTGGTGGAGATGCGGTTGCGTGGAATGCCGTGCGCAGGATTATTAATGAGGATGATGAGTATGGTTGGAAATGTCCCCGATGTGTTCCGACGTCATTTTTACAAGAATTGCGTGCGGTACATGAACGCTGCACCGCAACGTCTAGCAATACCGAAGATGATGATGACGATTCGGATGACGAGTCACGAATACGTGTACTACTCGAGGAGCTCGATTATGCCGAGGATGCCATGGAGGAGGCGGCACGGCATCTTGATCCGGCATACGTCGACACAAAGCGCATCGCAATCGAAACGGAACTGTTAGATGAAATGTACGATTGCTTGGACGAGAGTAGGGAGGATGTAGAGATTGAAGTGGATGCCGAGTTGGGTCGATATTGTAGAAGGTGGCAGACACATTCCGATCGACTTGGGGATACCATTACTAGATTACATGAGGAACTTGATTCTATGGACCTAGGTGTCATGGAGGGGTATTATAAGTATCGCCAACAAAAACATGGTGGACTGAAAAGTAATCGCATTTCTTTTTTGGGAGATAACAAACCATCATCTACGACCGATGAAGAGTATGTACTCTCCGCCGACCGTGCATTGGCCGAACGCGATGTAAAGGAAGGGTTTAGTAAAGGAGAGTTCCGTGGTGCGTCGGGTTACAAACCCAAGGATGCACGTGTGTACAAATTAGAACCCGAGGATTTGAATGAAGAGTGTCTCAATGAGATTGAGGACGTGAATACACTAGATGGAGCAATTTCTCAAATGCAATCCAATGCCAACGAGAGCAGCACGAATCCTTGGCGGAGTAAGACGGGTACGACTGAGATGGATATTGAAATGTTCCGGAATAAGGCTGTCAAGTTTGAGAACATTTCCTTGGGTGGTTTGATAGATCTTGATATTCTCGAAAAGAAATTAACCACGGACAATGATGACAAATTTGCAACATTGACGGAGGAGATTGAGGAGTCATGTCGACAGGGATCGATGCGGGTGGTAAAACGAACTGTGCCAATACTTGAGCTCAAGACACGAGCGCGGAAAGAGAGCACCACCGAATCTCGTCTATTTGGGGACAAGTCAGAGTACGCACCCCGGCTGCCTCCGAAGAACACAACAGCAACTGTGCCGAAAGAGAAGAAACGAGCTGAATTGAAGAATCTATCAACTGGAGGTGCTTCGGCTTTCAATAGGATCGGTTCTGGGCGACTATCACCCGCAACGAAGGGAATTCTGATTGGAGATAGTATGGCACAGTATACGGATTCTAACTTCAAGTTGAAAGTCCATAATTGCACCCGTAACGTCACTTTACATTCATCTCTGGCAACTTTGCTAAAGGAACACCAGCAAGAAGGTTTGAAGTTCTGTTGGCGGAATGTTTGCTCGAAAATGCTAATGGAGCCTACGGCAGAAGATGGCAGTGCTGAAGTCTGCGGATCCATCCTTGCACACAACATGGGGCTAGGTAAAAGTTTTCAGGCCGTATGCCTTCTTCACACACTTCTGACCCATCCGGCACTCGTTAGAACCAATGGTAAACGCATCGTACACACGGCTTTACTGATTGCGCCTGTGAACACATTAGCCAACTGGGAGACAGAATTTGAGAAATGGGTTGGCGCTAGCTCCGGAAGGAGTATACCGGGCGTACTCTTTTATACTTGGAATGAAAGTAAGCACAGGAAGGGAATTGTTAAAGAATGGCACGAACGAGGAGGAATTCTCTGTGTCAGCACGGAAAAATATGCAAGTGCCTGTAAAGACTATCTTGATATGGACAAACGCAAGCCGAACACCAAGCAAGCCACTTCGAAGAACTCTGCGGAGGAAGACGCGTTCCTACGTGCGGCACTGTTCCAGCCTGGACCTGATATCGTGGTACTCGATGAGGTGCACAGTATGCTAAAGTCAAGCTCCACACTCATTTGTAAAGTCTTGTACAGCTTGGGTACGAGGTTACGCCTGGGCCTAACTGGTTCGCCTATTCAGAACAATCTCTTTGAGTACTACCGTATGGCAAGCTGGGTGAAGCCTAACTGTCTTGGCTCTGAGGCCCAATTCACAAAGAAATATCACGAGCCAATTATGGACGGTATGGCAGCGGACTGCACCTTGACCCAAGCAGAGGAGCAGGAACGAGCTAATAATGCATTGGATAAAATCTTGTCGGAATTCGTCCATCGCCGTAATGCAGATGTTCTAGCGAAGGAATTACCCTATTTACAAGAGGCGATCATTCATGTACGCCAATCCAAGGCACAAATTAAGCTCTACAGAGAGTTCCGCAAGTTTCAAGTGTCTGGTTCGTGTAATAAGAACTTCTTCAAACAGTACCATGCGCTACGCACCATATCGAACCATCCAGCAATTAAGATTATGTTTGAGGACAAGAGTAAACAACGCTCCGACACACCAACCTTTGATGAATCGAAAGTTGATGATTTACGTGCTAAGACAGACAATCAAAATCAACCCCGAATCGCCCCAGAGAAGTACGCATGGATTTGTGACAAATGCCAAGTGGCTAAGTTTCGTACACTCGACGAGGCTGAGGCGCACGAGGAGACATGTGATGGCACATACAACCTTGACGCTGTTCCAGATGATCCTGTAGAGGAGGCCAAGACACAATCAAAGGCGGACAATGAGGATTGGTGGACTTCATTTGCTGAACGAGCGGAGAAGAGTGATCTAGACATTATGGCAATCGAACACAGTGGGAAAATTGTTCTATTATTGCAGATTATTGCACACTGTGATCTACTTGGCGACAAGGTGGTAGTATTTTCTCAGAGTCTTCCGACTTTGGCGTACATAGAGAAGATTCTAAATTCACCAGATTGGGGCGGTTTCAATTTGTTCCTTCCGGACAATGTCCGGCAACAGAAGTTTGGTGGATGGAAACGGAATCAAGACTACCTACGTATTGATGGATCTGTGGACGCCAGAGAACGCGGAGGCCTAATTGATACGTTTCACTCAGACACAGCTGCTGGGAATCAATCGAAATTGTTTCTTCTCTCGACAAATGCCGGTGGACTTGGTATCAACCTCATTGCTGCAAACCGCGTGGTAATTTTTGATAGTCACTGGAACCCCGCCGTTGACCTACAGGCAGTCTATCGCTGTTACCGATATGGACAAACAAAGCCTACTTACTGTTATCGGTTGCTGGCCGAGGGCAGTATGGAGCAGAAGATCTATTCTCGAGCGGCCGCGAAGACATCTCTTTCTGATCTTGTTATTGATCAAACAAACCCAGAGCGATCATTTACCAAACAAGAGATGGATTTGTTGCGTGTCGAGGATACCTGGGTTTCCTGCACCCATTGCAACAAGTGGAGGATGCTCCCTCCTGATATTTCAGCCGAGGAGGTTGAATGTCTACCAGACGAGTGGTATTGCGAGGACAACATATGGGACCCATCACGTTCAAGTTGTTCTGCAGAAGAGCGCTCTGCTACGTGGATGGTATCATTCTTTGAGCGTCGTGCAAGAGAAGCAGATGATGCATTCGTTGAATCTCAGGGCTTTATAAGCAGCACAAAAGCCTCAGCAGAGGCTCGTCCGATTTTTGACAGAAGGCATCAGGAGTACACCGAGAGGGATACTGTTCTTCAGAATCTCATCGATAGGTCCGAGGAAACGACATCTTCATCTGGAAAGAAGACGTGGGTTAGCAAATGGGATTTCAACTTTGACAAGATTGAGGAAATCGAATCTGCTGAAGAAATTGATGAGCCGGTGAGAACACACTCTCCTCCAAACAATATGAAATTGAAGTCTCCAAACAAAATGAGATTAAAGTCTACAGCGAAAATGAAAAAGTCACCCACCATTCAATTTTCGGGAAAGATGAGCCCCAATTCTCAAACCAACAAGGCACCAATATCCCAGCAGCATTATAAATCTCCAAGCCCATATGAGAAGATTAAAAAGTCGTCTCCGGGATCAAGTGGTAAGAAACGCAAGAAGAAGTCATCATTGCGTAAGTCCACGACGTCTGCGAAGTCTCAAAACTCAGACAAGAAGGCGGACAAAAAACCTAAGTTGACGAAGAAAGAAAAAGGTGTAGCTGCGGATTCCAACAAAGGAAAGGAACCGTCAATCGCTTGTCATTTTGACGTTCAGCGAAACTTGATACTGCCGGTCAATGATCAAGTGAAGGACGACGAGGACCAAGATGATATTGTTGATTTGACTTTTTCAGACTGTGATTGAACTATTTACGATATGATGTCATGTATGTGTTTTCATAACATATTTTTCCTATTTATATACAATAGAATAGTAGGCAAAAACATTACCCATGACACATTCTATGTTCCATTTAAAGTATTCTTGCAGCAATTACAGGAGAGTTGTGATCAAACGAACTAAAAGCTCACAAGGTGTCTAATTCCTTCTTGGCAAACTCAGCTGCAGCAATTTCAAAGAATTTGCGCTTCATCCCATCATTAATTCCAGACGGAGCAGTATCACTACCACTACTGGGTGTTATTACAGCAGCAGAAACAACTTGCTGTTGCTGCGATGATGGTGTTATTGCAGCATCATTGGCAATCTTGTATGCATCCTTACCATACTCCTCGGCAACAAAGTATTTGAAGGAGGCTGAATTCCATCGATTCTTGATCTGATTTTCACTACGTGTTGTATGAAACTTTTCAATCCCAATTACTGTCCAACGCTTACCACATTCGGCATATGCCTTCCATAGTCTTATCGATTCTTCTCGACTCCATGGTTCATGATTGATAACTGGATTGAGAAAGTTGACCCATCGATCACGTACCTGCTTCCCCGTTCGGGGTTGTTGTTGTGTCCCGGGAGTGGGGGGGAAGAGTGCATTGATGTCGGCGGCTAGGCCTGACCAATGTGTAAAATCTCGTTCGGATAGAACAATTCTTGATATTGTTTGATCCTCTTCCTTGGTGTATGCACGACCTTTAGGAGATGATTGTCTACTATTATTACCGGAACTATGTGTTAAAGTAGCAGTGCACGACGTCACGGTACCCTGTTCTTCCTCGGTCGTCACGATGGGTGGTGGTCGTTTCATTTCTCTGTTGGATTTCTTCGCCGGTACAACTGCTGATGTAGACATTTGAGTCGTCTTTGGTAGGACACAGCTGTCTGCTGCAGGCGTTTCTTTCTTCGTTATGATTATATGGGCAGAAGGATTGATCAGCCGTGCTGTTGCTGCTGCCGAATATGCTGCATAAGCTTCTTCAGCTGCTGCTACAAGTGTTGCTGCTGAAGTTAAATCTTTGACTTTCTGAACTGATGCTGATACTACAATTGCGTCTTTGACTTTAGATGGCGACGGTTTTGCCTTGGCCGAATCATGTTCTGCTCTTCGAACCTTGGCCCAATACGATGATGGTGTTGATGATTCATGCTGCAGATTGGCATCTTCATAGGCATTCCTACCGTATTCGGATGCGATGAAAGTTTTGAATGCTGCCGAGTTCCACTGAAGTACGATTGGGGTTGGAAAACAAGAACAACTGATGAAAAATGTTCACTTGAGAAAACAAAAATCCATGCATCAACATTATTTTTACATACCCGATTCTTGACTTGATTTTCACTCCTTTTATATTCAAATACACTTTCAGATATTTCGACCCATTTATTACCATACACTTTTTGTCCATGCCATAGCTGTTCATCTTCCTCCCGAGTGAATGGTTTTCGATCAATCTTTGGATTCAAATAGTTTGTCCACCGATCTCGTATTTGTTTACCAGTCCGCCCGGGAAGCTTCGTTGCCAACTCGGCCCATCGGACTAGGCAGGTTCCGGCTGTTGCTGTCTTTGATGTGGAGGCTGAGGGTGTGGGATGTACTTGTGTGATACCGAGGAGGGTATTCGTATGGAGAGTGGATATCGAGGTTTCCATGGATAAAATCGCTTGAGTTACAAGTGCATCTTCCTCTTTTGACCATGGAGGGTTACGGGTTTGGCTACGCGTCGTCGAAGCTGCTGATGTGATTCTGGAGGTTGACATGGTGGATGGTAGGGGTGGTAAAGTATGGGTCTCAACAAATAATTCTACCATCAACGCACGCTGGCAAGAAAAACGGCGTTGGGGAAAAAAGTGTTGCGATTCCCGCCTAATTTTTTTTGTTTGAACGGCTTCTCGTTTTTCTTCGAACAAAACATTGTGATCTGTAGTCCATAGGGGCAGGATAGTAGCGTGGAGACAAGTTGTGACGTGTACTTATTGTGCTCCAACACCAATGTGCATACTCTCCATTGACAATGGTCACAATGATATAGTCTATGGTAAGAAATAAAGGTATTTTTCCAAAACACTAACCCAATCCAATGCATATCCAAAGAAAATCTTACCCGACGAAGCAGCAAAGATGAGAGAATGAATCATGCATTTTCACTTACACACGACCACACTGATACTAGGAGTACCCTTTTTAAACTCCTACTCGTAGTGTGCACAACAAGGATCACCAACCATCAACTCAAGGTAGTGATGATGTTGTCCTTTCCCCATTCCTGAAATTGTTCAGAAGACAACATTAAAAATCACTCCTTTTCCTCACTGGCTTGGTGTGCATTTAAGTTGTCACTATGATTCACTGGCTTATCTGTATCGTTTGCCTCTGCGCCAAATCCTGCTCAAAGAAGAGAGGTGAAGCCCCTGTCTCTGACGGGTTTGGCGCGGCTTTTTATGGCGCGACATCTACTCCCCCAAAAACACTTCAAAACAACATAAAACAAACAAACAACCACATCATAGTCTCGACGCGATGGAAGAATTAGCACCAACAACATCCGCAGTCGTCGGAGGATCATCTGCATCATGTGGTATGTCGCTATCCGACTTGGCAATAGGGTTAGATGTAACCATCGCCTCTCGGACGTGGGCGGGTATTAATAGGCCGGGGGGACGTGCCAAAATCACCGCCATCGATGCCGGCACCGATCGGATCGACGTCAAGTACGTACTGGGCGGTCGGGAGAAGAATTTAGAATTAATGTACGTCCGGCCGCATGTGGAGTTGGAGCGAGGCAGTCGCGGACGCAAGCGCGATGTGAAGATGAATGTCGACACGTTGGGCGGGTGTGGTGGTGGTGCGCGGAAGAAGAAGAGGAAGAAGAAGAGGAGGGGGGGCGGTAATAGCGACGAGGAGGAGAAAAGTAGTGTATCGTCGAAGAGGGGTAAACGTACGGCATTATCATTTATTGATGGTAATGGTGGACAGCAACAGGGCACTACTATTGCTACTACAGAAGCGGCAGCCGAAGTAGATAATGAAAGCTGGACTTTGATCAAGGTGAGTTTGTTTATTATCCGATATGCGTCTACATCTCTCCATGTTGTGCAATTTGAATTACAAGGCGACCACAAACATGCGCACAAGCTTCTCGCTCTGCCGAATGCTCACTCTCCGCTTTCTCCCTCCATTCATTTTCCTACCATGTCACTACTTATTAAACTTCCGAATAAAAAAGGATGGTAAAATTACACATCACATTGCCACACTAATCATCGGAACACGTATAGCCTACTGGTGGTCTGACATTGATGGTTGGCTGCCAGGACATATTGTAAAAGTCCCATACAAGTACTCGACATCAACAACTATTGGTTATAAAGTGGGTGTAGATTTTGATAATGGCGATAGGGATCAATTATTAACTTTTAATCCCAAGGAAGAACGATGGCGTATTTACATTGGTGATAATGATAATAATATTAGTGGTGGCGGCACCACTACTAAACATGCACAAGCCAAGAAAGATGATTTGTCCAAGGACATGAAGATGAAGAAGAGGACGGACGAGAAGAAGAAGAATGTCAAGAACATCAAGGTCAAGGATGAGTCAACATCATCCTCATCATTGCTCACGTCAATGACAATTAGGAATGCAACGATGAAGAGTGGAAAGAAGGAGGATGCGAGTGACTTTGTTGATAGGATGATGATGACCACAACAGCAGCAACTACTACCACAAAGAAGTCGGCGATTCCTACGAACAAGAAAGACGGGGATGGCAAGGACCTTCTCGTTCGATACTCTCCAGCAAGTATCCTTGCTGTACGTGCTGCTCATGCCAAATCTTCGACTACACTACTAGTACCCGGTAGTAGTACCTCCGTTGCTACTACATCATCATCATCATCGTTGGGACAATCGTCTAGTTTGGGTGGTATCCAAAGTAGTACTACTACACTACTACCACACTCCACAACAAGTATCGGATATAGTCCATCATTACCCCGAGGGACTCTTAGTCCAAATGAAAAAAGTAAACGTCATTCACGTGAACTGGAGCGCAAGGTAAAGTCCACGAAGGCATATCAGGTATCATTAATTAGTCCACAAGATCCAATGTCAACATCAACGACGATGATTAATAATAACGAAACGAAAAAGAAAAAATATTCCAAGACGCAAGTCACTACTACTACTACTACTGTGACTGGTGCTACGAGTATCAAGTTATCAACGAAGACTAAGAAAATAGATAATAACAAGACGACGACGACGACGACGACAACAACAGTGGATAGTGCAATTACTTTACAAGGTCTAATGAAGAGAGAGTGTAATAGAGCCGATGTATTTGTGGATTACATGACTGCCTCGACAAAGGTCGGAGTAGCAGCAGCATCTTCACCAGAGAGTATGGAGAGTGATAGTTTGGAATTGAAATTGGATCAAGAGTGAGTGTATATCCACGACTAGTTTTGAAGTGTACATACAGTGTATTCTTTCATATTCTTCGTTTCATTATCATTGCCACCGTACTCCATCCGAATCTCTCTCTCACTCTTTGCCCCTCCTCTGGCATGCTACACCTCTTCCAATTCCAACAAAATAATAGCCGTATGAAGCTATTTAATACATTACTTTCTGAGGTCATGTTCAAACAAAATGAGGATATGATGGATATTGAAGATATACTCTCGAGGATGAATGATTCTTCTTCGGTGCATATCAGTAACAAGTCATTCACATTACTTGAGATTAAACCTTACCTCCAAAGTTTGCATGATAGTGGTCATATATTCTTGGTTGAGGATGAAGGTCGACATGGTGTTGTGTATGCTATATAGATATAATAACAAGGGAGGGGGGGGGGGGCTAGG
>Ga0247832_1008566_pt1 | contig 10139 bp, 8 predicted proteins | sample LaCruzMarch2015__10_FD_192407 | JGI IMG/M metagenome (GOLD analysis project Ga0247832, IMG submission 192407) | Freshwater microbial communities from meromictic Lake La Cruz, Castile-La Mancha, Spain - LaCruzMarch2015_4m | ecosystem: Environmental > Aquatic > Freshwater > Lake | place: Spain...
CCAAAATATTGCAGTAATCAGCGGCCCATGTCATGCCGAGGAGGTGGCTTTAGAAAAGCTATCATACTTAACAATTGCATGTAGCAATACAAATAATGCTCAAATAATAGCTAATCAATTAATGTGTAGGTATATTAAATGTTCGGTTTCTGATGATATTTTTGGAACTGAGTATTCAGCGGTGCTAAAAAATATTTTTGCTATTGCCAGCGGTATTTGTCATGGTTTAGGCTATGGCGATAATTTTCAAGCTGTACTTGTTTCTAATGCTATACAGGAGATAGAGCGTTTTGTAAATGCAGTTCATCCAATCAACAGAGATATCAAATATTCGGCCTATTTAGGAGATTTATTAGTTACTGCATATTCGCAATTTAGCAGAAATCGCACCTTTGGAAACATGTTAGGTAAAGGCTATTCTGTAAAATCGGCACAATTTGAAATGAACATGATTGCAGAAGGTTACTATGCGGCCAAATGTTTACACGAAATCAATAAAAAACATCAAGTAAACATGCCTATTTCTGCCGCAGTTTACAACATTATTTACGAAAGAATTTCGCCAGTAATTGAGATGAAGTTGTTGACTGATAAGTTGAGTTAAAAATATGCCCTCTTGCCAAATTTATACCTCAGGCCAATTTGAGGACTAACGCCCATTTGTGGATGAAATGAAGCGGCAAAATCTAGGTTAAAATTATTTAACTCTATTCCAAAACCTGCTGCGTTTAACGATGGATTGTTTGATAAACCACCGCGCAAATAAATTTCGTCTGCTATCCTATACTCAGCACCAATCTTAAAGATAGGCTTGTTGGCTATGTCCTTTTCAACTTCCACAGTGGTAAAAACTTTATCAGAAAAGGTGTATTGCAATCCCATTTTAATGATAGTTGGCACACGCTCATTATTGTATTGAGCCGTTTTAGATCGTGTTGGATTATAAATATGCACGCCAATTCTTAAGTTTTTAATTACTTCAGCAATAAAACCAAGCTCAACAGCAACCGTACCGCGACTTCCATAATTGTTATCGCCAATAAAAGTGTTCAGATAGTTTATTTGCATACCAGCAGAAATAGCTTTACCAAACTGGCGCGAATAGCCTAATCCATATTTACTCTCGTTGTACAAATTTTTAAACCCTAAGCGAGTAAACGTACCACTGATTACGCCATATTTAAATGGGCTTGCCACGGCCACTGCATTCATCAATACTTTACTATTAGGATAAACGATCTGACTAAAAACACCAACTTCCTGTTTTTTTAAATTGGCCAAAGCGGCTTGATTGTGCTGCACAGCCCAAACATCGTTAACACAAATACTTGCATGAGCCATGCCAGCACTGCGCGCTCCAACAGGTAAATTGTCGTTGGCGGCTTTTAAAATAGCGCCACTCATCAATAAAAACACAACAACACTAAGTCTCATTTTTTATTTTGAATGTATAAATGTAGTAAAATATTGAAAAAGCAATTTATTTTTTATTGAAATAATACCGATTACACTTTCAATTTATTCCAATTGCGGCATTCCCTTATTGCACTAATTCAACTAGTATAGGCATTAACCATTGCATATTTGTTTTTTGATTGGTCTAAAAAAAAGCAATTGGTAAAACCTCAATTGTAATATGGCAAATTGTTAATTTAATGAAGTTATAGAAAATAGAAATTACATTTGGGGGCTGTTTTCAGCTTAATATATGCAAAATAATTTCGCCCTCATTAGAAAAAATATTGAAAAACAAATTGTTATTAACGATGATGAGTTCAGGTTTTTTAGTGGTTTTTTATTGGAGAAAAAAATATCAAAAAGAGATTTATTTTTAAAAGAAGGTGAAGTTTGTAATTACACGGGATTTGTAAATACAGGCTGTTTTAGAACCTTTACCAGAGATGATGAAGGCAATGAAAATGTAACGCGTTTTGCCATTGAAGATTATTGGATTGGTGATTTGTATAGTTACCTTACAGGTGATGTTTCGCCATATAATATTGAAGCCACTTTAGATTCAACAGTATTGATGATTCATAAGAATGATATGGAAAAAGTGTATGAACAGGTTCCTAAATTTGAGCGCTTTTTTCGCATTATTGTACAGCGCGGTTATATTGCTCTAGAAAAAAGATTTAGCATTGATTTAAACAGTTCTGCGCTTCAAAAATATGAAAACCTTTTGCAAAAATTTAATGATATCGAATTAAGGGTTTCGCAAAAACATATTGCATCTTACCTGGGTATAACACCTGAATCGTTAAGTAGAATAAAAAAGAAAGCGTATAAAAAAGAAGGTTAATAATTTAAAAATTACCCCTTATTCAATCTTTGTTTCATCACTTTCACCAATTGCACGGCTTCTTCTTCTGTTAATTGCAAACCTAAGGCTTCTTCTTTTCCTTTGTAATCAAAAAGAACAGTTTCGTAACCCATATTCCAATACAAGGGCATTACGCGTGCCATCACTTTTCTATCCTTAAAATCTACGGTCCTTATATTTTTTATTTCTTCACGTACATAAACTTTGTCAATACCTCTTCCATTAATATCTCTACGCAAACTCAATCCGCTTTCGCTGAATTGTAGTATTTCTTTACCTTTTCTTCTCCAACTTAGCAACACACTTGCCTTGTATTCAAAATAAGCCCAAAAGGCCATCCAAATGGCGTACATCATTTTTACATCGCGCGTGCTTGGCATAAAAAACTGACTAAATACGACCATACCACTCACTGTCCATAACACAAACCAAACAATTAATATTTTTAGTTTAGTTGCATCTTCAATACTTGGAATTTCTACTGTTTTTCTGTCGTTGCTTAACTTAATTCTATTCATGGGTGTATAAAAAATTAACGGGAACAAAGTTAATTGTTCCCGTTAGATTGGTTGATGTTTATTTTTAATTAGCTTCCACAAGCTTCACATGCCTCAGGATTATCTAATGAACAAGCTATTTGTTCAATTGCTAATTCGTGTGATTGTGGCTCGCCTCCGTTAATTGGTTTAAATTGTTCTTCGGCTTGTTTCTCAACAGTAAACTTAATGGCATCTGAAGCTGCCTTAGTTCTTAAATAATACATGCCTGTTTTCAGGCCTTTTTCCCATGCATAAAAATGCATTGAGGTTAATTTGGCAAAGTTGGCATCTTGAATAAATAAATTCAATGATTGTGATTGACAGATATAAGCCCCTCTATCGGCTGCCATATCAATTATTGACTTTTGCTTAATCTCCCAAACAGTTTTGTACAATTCTTTAATGTTCTCAGGAACTTCATTGATTGCTTGTATAGAACCATTATTAGCGATGATTTGATTTTTCAGGCGATCATTCCAAATCCCTAACTTCACTAAGTCTTTTAATAAGTGTTTGTTTACTATTACAAACTCACCACTTAATACCCTGCGCGAATAAATATTTGATGTGTAAGGCTCAAAACATTCGTTATTGCCCAAGATCTGCGAGGTGGAAGCTGTTGGCATAGGCGCAACCAATAAAGAGTTTCTAACGCCATATTTTGCAATCTCCTCTCTTAATACATCCCACTCCCAACGGTTGCTTGGTGTAACACCCCACATATCAAATTGCATTTGCCCTTTGCTCATTGGCGAACCTTTGTATGTTTCGTAAGCACCCAACTCTATAGCAATGTCTTTAGAAGCGGTTAACGCTGCATAATAAATTGTTTCAAAAATATCTTTGTTTAACTGACGTGCATCGGGGCTATCAAAAGCCATACGCAATAAAATAAATACATCGGCTAAACCTTGCACCCCTAATCCAATTGGGCGGTGACGCAAATTACTATTTCTGGCTTCAACAACTGGATAGTAATTTCTATCAATAATTTTATTCAGATTTTTTGTAGCTACATAGGTTACTTCGAACAAACGTTGGTGATTAAATTTACCATCCTCAACATATCTTGGTAAAGCCAAAGAAGCTAAATTACATACAGCCACTTCATCTGGTGAAGTATATTCTAAAATCTCTGTACATAAGTTTGAAGACTTGATGGTGCCAAGGTTCTTTTGATTTGATTTTTCGTTACAAGCATCTTTGTATAACATGTAAGGATTGCCCGTTTCAATTTGCGAATCTAAAATAGCAAACCATAACTCTTGCGCTTTCACAGTTTTACGGGCTTTGCCTTCATTTTCGTATTTTGTGTACAATGCTTCGAATTCTGCACCATAGCAATCACTCATGCCTGGGCACTCGTTAGGACACATTAATGACCAATCGCCATTGTCTTTTACACGCTTCATAAATAAATCTGGAATCCAAAGCGCGGTAAATAAATCGCGTGCTCTAATTTCTTCTTTACCTACATTTTTTCTTAAATCTAAAAATTCAAAAATATCGGCATGCCAAGGCTCTAAATAAATGGCAAAACTTCCTTTGCGTTTTCCTCCACCTTGGTCAACATAACGTGCAGTATCGTTAAATACACGCAACATAGGCACAATACCATTTGAAGTGCCGTTTGTTCCTCTAATGTATGAACCTGTGGCTCTTACGTTATGTATGCTTAAGCCAATGCCACCAGCACTTTGCGATATTTTAGCACATTGTTTTAATGTGTCATAAATACCATCAATGCTATCATCTTTCATGGTTAACAAAAAGCATGACGACATTTGTGGCTTTGGTGTACCTGCATTAAACAAAGTAGGAGTTGCGTGAGTAAACCAACGTTCGCTCATTAAGTTATAGGTTTCAATAGCAGCATCAATATCTTCTTTATGAATGCCTACCGAAACACGCATCAACATGTGTTGAGGGCGCTCGGCCACTTTGCCATTGATGCGTAATAAATATGATCTTTCTAAGGTTTTAAATCCGAAATAATCATAACCAAAATCGCGGTCATAAATAATAGTTGAATCCAATAACTGCGCATTTTTTTGAATAATTTCATGCACATCTTCAGCAATCAAAGGCGCATGAAATCCGGTCTTTGAATCAACAAAGTTATATAAGTTCGCCATGGTCTTAGAGAACGACTTATTGGTGCTTTTGTGTAAATTACTTACTGCAATTCTTGAAGCTAACAAAGCATAGTCAGGATGAGTAGTAGTTAATGAAGCAGCAATTTCTGCGGCCAAATTATCTAACTCGTGCGTGGTTACACCAGCATAAATTCCTTCAATTACTTTCATGGCAACACTTACCGGATTCACATGCTGTGGCTCTAGGCCGTAGCAAAGCTTTTGAACCCTAGCCGTAATTTTATCGAACTTTACTGATTCTTTGTTGCCATCACGTTTTAATACGTACATATCTTAAATATAATTTGAATGTTTATAAACTTTATCTTAAAAATCTTCCTCTAACGAAAACACATTAGTTTCCTTAGAACCCATAACACCGCTCTTTTGGTATTCAGCAACTCTTTTTTCAAAAAAGTTAGTTTTACCTTGTAATGATATCAATTCCATAAAATCGAATGGATTTGTTGCATTGTATACTTTGCTGCATCCAAGTGCCAAAAGCAAACGATCGGCTACAAACTCAATATACTGACACATCATATCCGCGTTCATTCCAATTAATCGTACAGGTAATGATTCGGTAACAAATTCCTTTTCAATAGAAACCGCGTCGGTAATAATTTCGCTTACTTTTTCTTTAGGCAACTGATTTACAAGCTGGCTGTAAAGCAAGCAGGCAAAATCGCAATGCAAACCTTCATCACGAGAAATCAATTCGTTACTAAAAGTTAAGCCTGGCATTAAGCCTCTTTTCTTTAACCAAAAAATACTGCAAAAACTTCCTGAGAAGAAAATGCCTTCTACTGCTGCAAAAGCAATTAAACGTTCAGCAAAACCACCATTTTCTATCCATTTTAGCGCCCACTCTGCTTTGTGTTTTACAGCAGGAATGGTTTCAATAGCATGAAATAATTTATCTTTTTCTTGTGGCTCTTTGATGTAGGTGTCGATTAATAGAGAGTATGTTTCGGAATGGATATTCTCTATCATAATTTGATAACCGTAGAAGCAGCGTGCCTCCGGGTATTGAACTTCATTCATAAAGTTCACAGCTAGGTTTTCATTAACAATACCATCGCTAGCAGCAAAAAATGCAAGCACATGCTTGATGAAATGGCGTTCATCATCATTGAGCTTAGCAGTCCAATCTGTTTGATCGCTAGAAAGGTCTATTTCCTCTGCCGTCCAGAAGCTTGCCTCTGCTTTCTTGTACATTTCCCATATATCATTGTGCTTAATTGGAAATAGCACAAATCGGTCTTTGTTTTCTTGTAAAATTGGCTCTACTGACATCTTAGTTTTTACTTTTATAATGTTAAATGCAATAATCAATTTTTCACAACGAAGTGAATTGATTTATTTTCCCTTTTTTTAGGGTCAACAAATTTTCCTCAAAAAATCGGGGTAAACAAGTTGAAAGGATTAACAATTAATTGAAGTTATAAACATTAGCGCAATCGCTTATTTTTAAAGGGCTTACGCTAAAATAAAAACTTACACTTTATATATCAACACGATTGTGTTATTAAGTTTGTAAATAAGTGGCCCAATTTTGTTAGCAACAAATTTTGAAATCAAAATGATTTTTTTTAAGAGGGTTAAACTTAAAAAATGATGTAAAAAGCGATTTGTTAACTTAACACGAAATTATTTTGAACTAACTATTAAATTTTCAAAGTTTTTGATATTTTCTTGAATGCTTTCCATTAACCACATAGGTGTTGAGGTAGCGCCACAAATTCCAATATTTTGAGCATTTTCGAACCAAGTTGGATTTAATTCTGATGGTTCTGAAATGAAATAAGATTTTTCATTTTCTGCTTTACAGGTTTCAAACAAAACCCTGCCATTTGAGCTTTTTTGCCCACTCACAAACACAATTACATCGTGATTTTGAGCAAATACTTTAAGTTGAGGTTCTCTGTTACTTACTTGTCGGCAAAGGGTGTCATTGGCTTCAAAGGAAAGTTTGGCATCACCACCGGCAGCTATAATTCTATCTTCTATTTGTTTTTTAAGATTCATGAAACCCTTGGTGCTTTTGGTAGTTTGAGAAAACAATTGAATAGGTTTTGTGTAATCAATTTTATCCAAATCGGCCTCGGTCATCACTACAATAGCTTTTCCTCCTGTTTGACCAACCAGGCCATTCACTTCGGCATGTCCTTCTTTTCCAAAAATTACCAATTGTCCGCCTGATTCTTCTGTTGCATCAAAGCCACTTCTAACGCGGTTTTGAAGTTTTAAAACCACAGGGCAAGAGGCATCTATTAATTCGATATTATTTTGAGCGGCAATAAGGTAAGTTGATGGTGGTTCACCGTGCGCTCGTATTAATACTTTGGCATCTTTTAGTTCCTTTAATTGCTCATGATTGATAATTTCCAATCCCTTGGATTTGAGTCGATCTACCTCCATATTGTTATGAACGATATCGCCTAAACAATAAAGCTTCCCATTTTCTTCAAGTTCATCTTCGGCCATTTGAATGGCATATACTACACCAAAACAAAACCCAGAATTAGCATCTATATTAATGTTCATGATTGAAAATTTGAAAAACAAAAGTACGCATTTTAATGAAGCAGACTCTGCTAAAAATATACATTATCAAATATATTTCAACAGGCTTATAAACTTGAAGCTGCAGTAACTTTAAGACCTCGAACTATAAAGAAGGCACCAGCCAAAATTAACAGCGCTGCTGCTGCAAAAGCTGCTCCTGGAAAGTAAACTGGAGTGTTGGGCTTTGTAAATTGATAGAATAAATTTGTCAAGATTAATGGTGATAGAATAGTGGAGATGCTGTTTAGAGCTGTAACCATTCCTTGCAATTCTCCTTGTTCGTTGTCAGCAACTCTACCTGATATTATTCCTTGAATAGATGGAGGAGCAATACCACCCAAAGCATAAACAAAAGTGAAAGCATACATCATCCAGGCTTGATTTGCAAAAGCAAACAATACCAATCCCACAAAATACATCAGTAAACCAATATAAATAGCCTTTTCGGTGCCAAATTTTTGTTGCGAAAATTTTATTAATCCACCTTGTACAATGGAAATCATTATGCCCACAAAACCAAGTGAATAGCCAATTTGTTTGTCTGTCCAGTGGTACATAAATTTAGTGTAAAAGGGCCAAATGGCAGGCATAACTTGTCCTGCCAGGTATAGCATAAACATACCCAAAACAAGCGTACGTATGTGTTTACTTCTTTTAAGTTGCATAAACGCACCAAAAGGATTTGCTCTTTTAATATTAAAATCTCTTCTGTTTTCGGGCTTTAAGGTTTCTGGTAAAATAAAAAATCCATAAATAAAATTCAATAACGACAATATGGCTGCGGCCACGAAAGGCGCTCGGCTTCCATATTCGCTAAAAATGCCTCCTAAAACAGGACCAATAATAAAACCCAAACCAAAGGCTGCGCCAATTAAACCAAAATTTTGTGCTCTTTTTTCTGGTTCGCTAACATCTGCTATGCAAGCAAAAGCGGTGGTAAAACTTGCACCGCATACGCCTGCAATAATTCTTCCAATAAAAAGTAGCGTTAAAGTATCTGCAAAAGTTAGAAATAAATAGTCAATTCCTAACCCCAGCAATGAAATAAGCAACACTGGTCTGCGCCCATACCGATCGCTTATACCTCCTAAAAAAGGCGAAAAAAGAAATTGCATTAAGGCATAGCATCATTAAGCCACTATAAGTAATAGCTTCATTTATGCTTACATGTGTTACCTCTGTAACAATAGTAGCAGCTACAGGGAAAATAATACCAATGCCAATACAATCGATTAATACTGTAATAAAAACAAATACAAGCGGATTGCGAGCTTTCATAAAAAAACTAAAAAAAAGTATTTATTCAGCTGGAATAAGCAGCATATCGGCAATTAATTTGAGTACAAAATCTAATTGCTGTTGTGGATTTAAATCGCTATTATCTAAATCAATAGCATCATGCGCTTTAACTAATGGATTCTCGTTTCTGGTAGTATCTTCCAAATCTCTTTCGCTTAGGTTTTTCTTTACATCTTCCTCACTAATCATTATGCCTTTACTGTGCAATTCGTCAAAACGCCTTTGCACACGTACTTCAATATCGGCAGTCATAAACAGTTTTAATTCGGCATTAGGAAAAACAGCAGTACCAATGTCTCTTCCTTCCATTACTACGCCTTTGCTTTTTCCCATTTGTTTTTGCAAGGCTACCATTTTTTGACGCACTTCCTTAAAAGTACTCACCTTACTTACATTTTCTGAAACGGGCATTAATCTTATTTCCTTCTCCACATTTTCGTCATTCAAGTATGCTTCGCTAAAACCCAAGGCTGGGTTAAATTTAAAAGTTACATTGATGTGTTCGAGTTCTTCAATTAGTTTTTGATGATCAATAGTTTCATGATGCTTTACAATGCCGCATCGCATTAAATAAAGTGTTATACAACGATACATGGCACCTGTATCAACATACTTATAACCTAGCTTGGCCGCTAAAGCCTTGGCTAGCGTGCTTTTTCCGCATGATGAATAGCCATCGATGGCAATGGTTATTTGTTTCAAAATAGCTAAAGTTTGGGTGAATGAATCTTAACGCAAATTAAGTGAAGATTTTTGAAATATATGGAAATTAAAATTTGCAGCGAGAAGATATTTTTTAAAAAGCAGGTTAACCTTAGCTGTTTTTAGCTCTTAATTGACATTAAGCACACTAAATATTGCGTTTGTAATTTGCTGGCAAAGTAATTATCGTTTGCAAAATTTGCAATTTCAGTTGAATTAATTTTTAATCAACTGTTTTACCATTATAAGTTAAAGTTATCGAAATCTTAGAAAAGTAACAAGCCATTTACTAACTCAGCAACTTCCTTAAACTCACCTCATTCGCAATTAAATCTCTTAGTGATGCTATTGCAATTCGCTCTTGAATCATTGTGTCTCTATAACGAATTGTAACAGTATTATCTTCTAATGTTTGATGATCAACGGTTATGCAAAAAGGCGTTCCTATGGCATCTTGTCTTCTGTAACGCTTGCCAATGGCGTCTTTTTCATCATATTGGCAATTGAATTCAAACTTCAAATTATCTAAAATTTCTCTTGCTTTTTCGGGTAAACCATCTTTTTTGGTTAATG
>Ga0247832_1008567_pt1 | contig 10136 bp, 10 predicted proteins | sample LaCruzMarch2015__10_FD_192407 | JGI IMG/M metagenome (GOLD analysis project Ga0247832, IMG submission 192407) | Freshwater microbial communities from meromictic Lake La Cruz, Castile-La Mancha, Spain - LaCruzMarch2015_4m | ecosystem: Environmental > Aquatic > Freshwater > Lake | place: Spain...
GTTTATAAACTCTTTCGTTCCAGGAACAACCGCATACTTATCTAGGTCGGTAATCCCCTCACTTGCTAATACCTCATCATCAATAAAGAAGTTTCCAGAGCACTCTTTGCCTGCCCGATTTAAAATAATGTAGGCGGTGTCAGAGATAATCTCCGTTGTGCGACAAAATGCAGTGTCTACCCCTGGAATCATCGCTAACGCTGCGGTATCAATGGCAGTTCTTGGCCAGAGTGCATTAACACCAATGCCATCTCGCTTTAACTCATCTGCTAATCCCAAAACACACATGCTCATTCCATACTTCGCCATTGTGTAAGCAAGGTGGGGCTTAAACCATTTTCCTTTCATAGAAAGTGGTGGTGAAAGCATCAAGATATGAGGGTTGCGTCCTTCTTGCGCACTCTTCTTTAAATAAGGAAGTGCTGCTTGTGAGGTAAGAAAGGTTCCACGGGTATTGACTCCCATCATTAAATCAAATCTTTTTGCCGGGGTATTTTCCGTATTTGTTAAATTAATAGCTGAGGCGTTATTAATTAAAATATCAATGCCGCCAAATGCCGCTGCTGCTTGTTCAATGGCTGCAGTAATCTGATTTTCATCCCTTATGTCGCATTGAATAGCAAGTGCTTTACCGCCAGCTGCTTCAATCTCTTTTGCGGCGGTATGAATTGTTCCGGGCAGTTTTGCATGTGCTTCGGTAGTTTTTGCTGCTATCGCAATTGATGCCCCATCCTGGGCAGCTCTTAATGCAATTGCTAAACCAATTCCGCGAGAGCCACCGGTAATAAATATTCGCTTGCCTGCAAGTGACATTATTTCGCCTTACTCTTTTTTGTTAAGAAGTTCATAAATGCAATCTGAGCCTCATCAGATTGTGCTGCAATTTTAAATAAAATACCTTCAGCTTTCATAACTTGATTAAGTGCCTCATGAGAGCCGCTCTTAAGTAGCGCCTTAGTATTAATCACTGCAGTTGGTGGTTGCTCGGCAATCTCAGTTGCAAATGCCATTGCAGCCCCTAATTCATCTTGTGCAACAGTATTGATCAAACCCATCTCAAGTGCTTCAGTTGCTGAAAAAGACCTACCCGTTAAAAAGATCTCTGAAGCTTTCGCGTGTCCAACTAATCTTGGGAAGTTATAACTTGAACCACCCTCGGCAACTAAACCAAGGGATACAAATGGCATTGAAAATTGGGTATCTGGATTAGCCGTTACTAAATCACAGTGCATCAACATAGTTGTGCCAATTCCCACTGCTCTACCTTTAACTGCAGCAATTAATGGCTTAGGAAAGTTGTGAATTGCAAATAGAAATTTAAATACTGGCGAGCCTTCATCCATTTGTGGATCATTAGCAAAATCATTTATGTCATTGCCAGCGGTAAATGAATCACCATTTGAATTTATAACTACGGCGCGGATTGAAAAATCACCGGCAGCTTCATTTATTTTGTCCGCCAACCTTTGATACATATCCTGAGTGATCGCATTTTTCTTTTCAGGCCGATTTAAGGTCAGGCGCAGAACTGCGCCGATTTGCTCATCCAAGATAAAACTCACGCCGTAATAGTAGGCGCAAATTGCCAAAAAGCCATGTGGTTGGAATTGGTCATAAATAGGGCGAAAAGCCCCTAAGGTGTTAAATCCTTAGGGGCTTTTTACTTACTTAATTTATTTAGCGATCAAGACTGCCATCGATAAATTGTTCAACCTTTTGGTATGCCTGTTCATCGGTGTATTGCACCGGTGGTGATTTCATAAAGTAGCTAGATGGTGAAAGAAGTGGTCCACCAATCTTGCGATCTAGAGCAATCTTGGCGCAACGAAGTGCATCAATAATTACACCAGCTGAGTTTGGTGAATCCCATACCTCAAGCTTGTACTCAAGATTAAGTGGCACATCTCCAAACGCACGCCCCTCTAAGCGGACATAGGCCCACTTGCGATCATCTAGCCATGGAATGTAATCAGATGGTCCAATGTGAACATTCTTAGCACCCAAGTCGTAATCTAATTGAGAGGTAACAGATTGCGTCTTTGAGATCTTCTTTGACTCAAGGCGATCACGCTCTAACATATTTTTGAAATCCATGTTTCCACCAACATTTAATTGGTAGGTGCGATCTAAGTGAACTCCACGATCTTGGAATAGTTTGGCCATAATTCGGTGAGTAATCGTGGCACCAACCTGAGACTTAATGTCATCGCCCACAATTGGCAATCCTGCCTTGGTGAACTTATCTGCCCATACTGGGTCAGATGCAATAAAGACTGGAAGTGCGTTAACAAAAGCACAGCCAGCATCAATTGCGCATTGGGCGTAAAACTTAGCTGCCTCTTCTGATCCCACTGGTAGGTAACAGATAACTACATCTACCTTGTTGGACTTTAACTCAGCAACTACATCTACTGGAGCGGCAGTTGATTCGGTAATCGTCTCTTTGTAGTAGCGACCTAAACCATCTAATGTGGTTCCGCGCTTTACAGTTACGCCGGTTTTTGCAACAGTTGCAAACTTAATTGTGTTGTTCTCACTTGCCCAGATTGCCTCAGATAGATCAAGGCCAACCTTCTTAGCGTCAACATCTAGTGCTAAGACAAAGTTAATATTTTTAATATGGTAACCGCCAAGGACCGGGTGCATTAAACCTGGGATCTCGGTTTCGTTGGTTGCATCCTTGTAGTAAGTAATGCCTTGAATCAAAGAGTTGGCACAGTTTCCTACTCCAACTATTGCTACGCGGATCTCACCTTTATTTTCTACGCTCACGAGCTCTTCCTTTCGGTTTGGATCATTTTTTCCAACCAAGCGATCTCTCGCTCAGCTGATTCCAATGAGTGACGGCGCCACTCAACTAGGTAGGTATCGATTCCTTCTGGAATTTTCTCTAGGTCTTTGCGGACAATCTCCGCCTTCTCAACTAAACGTCGGTGACGCCCTTCTAAAATTCTTACGCGATTATTTCTAGGAGTTGGTCCAAAAAATGCGAACCGAACCTCAAATCCCTCATCCTCAAATGTGTCTGGGCTTGCACTATCCATTAACTCGGAAATCTTATTTTTACCTTTTTGCGTTAAGTCATAAACAATTCGCGAGCGCCGTGATAATCCCCCAGCATCATTAAATGATTCTTGAATTAATCCCGCCTCCATCATTTTGCGAAGCTGCGGATATAAAACTGAAAAACTAAGGGCGCGAAATGGTCCATAAATTGCCGTCATTCTTTTGCGCAGTTCATAGCCATGAAGTGGGCCTTGTGAGAGCAGGCCAAGGAGTGCGAACTCAAGTGATTCAGATCTTGATCTCACCTTTACCCCCTCCTAGCCTCTATCTTCTCGATATATCGAGTCGATACTATCGAGTATTTAAACCTATCTACCGCCCGCATGCAACCCATAGGATGAGCGCGTGTTTACCTCAGATTTGATCCCTTCCCGCCTCTGGGAGTACCTAATAGCGACGATTTTGATCATCTTGGCGCCAGGCCCATCAGTTCTCTTCACCATCGCCAGAGCGATCGCCTGGGGTCGAGCTGCAGCGGTTGCGACCGTAATCGGCAATGCCACTGGGATGTTTTTGGTCTCGCTTTTGGTCGCAGTCGGGCTAGGCCCGCTGCTGCAATCTTCAAAGCTTTTTTATAACGGCGTTCAGTGGGCAGGAGGTGCCTACTTAATTTACCTAGGCTATGCCGCAATTGCAGCCAGCAAAGTTGATGCCCATGGCATGCAAAAAACTGAAGGTGTTAAACCAACTTTTTTAACCTCAATTAAAAATGGTTTTTGGGTAGGGGTGTTAAATCCAAAATCAGTAGTTTTCTTTGCTGCAATCTTGCCCCAATTTGTTGATCAAGAAAAAAACAATGTGACTGCGCAATTGATCTTACTTGGCGCATTCTTTGCCCTGATTGCATTAATTTCCGATGGCAGCTACGGCCTGCTCGCCGGCACCGTGCGCCAATGGTTATCTGGTGATATCAGCCGGTTAATCTTTATGCGCAGATTTGGTGGCTGCGTAATGATCGCACTTGGTTTGTTTACTATTTTTTCAGCTGTATTAGTTGGCTAGCCTTATTTACCTAACAACGCACCTTTATCTAACTTTGCCGTCACCATCATATGTGGCACCGTCAGCGCCCAAATTACTACCAAGATTGACCAGAGCAACCTTGAGTTATCTGGGTTTAATGCGATTACGGCCAAGCTGATCTGCCAATTTAGATTATCTGACCCTAAAAATGCGGTGAAGAACAAGGAAAGGATTACCGCTACCCCGACCAAGAGTTGGCTGTAACTTCTAGTGGCGTTAAATAACCGCTGCTTAGCGCTCATGACTGCCCCTTAATTCTCTATTTCGTGGCGGTCACCCCAATTGTCAGTGGCCTTAGGCAAACTTATCTTAAGACAAACCAAATTAGGGCGTACCACAGAGCGTGCGCGAAGAAATGAGTTGAAATGGCATCATCAAATGCAGTTGGCAGTGCTCGTGAATTTATCTCTCCCTCAGATTTAACCTTCTCTTGGGGAAGTTGTCATAAATGTTTATGGCTTAATTACAACCATGGGCTTCGTACTCCTGGCTTTATGCCATTAGTTGGAGATCTGGCAAATATGCAAGAACAATACTTTGCTAAAAAAACTACCGCAGATATTGCACCGGTACTACCAGCGGGCAAAGTTGCCGACCTTGGTGGCTGGGTTAAATCATCTTTAATTAATGTAAATGGCTCGCCAAGTAAGTATGCAATCCGCGGTAAGTATGACTTGCTAATTGAGTTTGCCGATGGCACCTATGGAATTATTGATTGTAAGTTTCAAGCAAAGGATTCAGATAAAACAGATCTCTACCAACCACAGCTTGAGGCCTACGCATTTGCGCTAGAAAATCCAGCATCAGGGGAAGCAAAGAAAGTTTCACTAATGGGCTTATTAGTTTGGTCTTTGCTTGAACCAGCAGGTGATGTCACTAAAGGTTTTGGGCTTAAGTTAAAGCACACTTGGCGGCCAATCGCTAGAAACCCAGAAGCACTTGAAACTCGGTTAACTGATTTTATTACCGTGGTAGGTGGCAAGATGCCGAATGCTAAAGATAATTGCGATATGTGTAATTACTTAACGCAGCGAAGAGATTTTATTGGAGCTGAGTAATTACTCCTCATCAGATTCAATCTGATCCTCTTCTATAGAGCTTTTCTTAATTGCATCCTTTGCCTCTGAGGCATACATATTTGGCACGTACTCCTGCTTTGATAACTCTGCGATCTTTTCCATAATTTGATTGGTCGCAGTACGAAGTACTGCCTGGTCTGTTGAATCACCAGTGAAATACATTGGCTCACCAAAAACCATCTCAACTCTTCTTACCTTTGGCACTACCTGTCCAGTTGGTTGAATCTCTGCGGTGTTATACATCGCAACTGGAATGATTGGCGCCCCTGATTCAATCGCCATTCGAGCAATTCCAGTTCTGCCTTTATAAAGCCGGCCATCTGGAGATCTTGTTCCTTCTGGATAAATACCTAAACAGTTGCCTTGCTCTAAGACTTTAAGGCCGGTAGCAAGAGCTGCCTCACTTCGCTTGCCGCCAGAGCGATCTATAGGCACCTGACCCAGGGCAATGAAGGTTAATTTCTTAATAAACCCTTTAATTCCAGGGGATGTGAAGTACTCACTCTTTGCCAAAAAAGTAACTTTTCTCGGTACGACCAACGGCATAAATATTGAATCACTAAATGACAGGTGATTTGAAGCAATTATTACGGGCCCATTGCTGGGCACATGGCGAAGCCCACTCACCTTGGGTCTAAATAGCAACATCAAAAGCGGGATTAAAAAGGATTTCAAAATCGAATATGCCACGTGCCTAATTTAGCGGCTTAACCAATCTATGACACCATCTGAGCGTGAATTCAATTCCAAACTCCGAGGGATTTACCCTTTCGGGCGGGAAAATTGGGATCTTGGTAATTCATGGCTTTACCGGTTCGCCAGTAACAATTAAACCCTGGGCAAATTATTTAAATCAAATTGGTTACACAGTATCTGCGCCATGTTTGCCTGGTCATGGCAGCACATGGCAAGAGATGAATGAAACAACTTGGCAAGATTGGTATGAAGCTGTTGAACAAGCTTTTATTGAATTAAAAAGTAATTGCGAGCGAGTATTTGTCGCTGGCTTTTCCATGGGCGGTTCATTAGCGCTACGGCTTGCTCAAATCCGTGGTAGTGAGATTGAAGGTTTACTACTGCTTAATCCATCAGTCCATGATCGCAGGTGGTATCTAAAGTTAACGCCGATTCTTAAATTCATAATTCCTTCAATTAAAAAAGGTCCGACAGATATTGCTGCCCCAAATCCGCCATTACATAGCTATGGCCGTACTCCCCTTAAAGCACTGGACTCACTTCGCAAACTTTGGCAGATCGTACAACGCAATCTTTACTTGGTTGATCTTCCGATCATGGTGGCTTATTCAATTAATGACCATGCGGTAGATCCTGAGAACTCAATGACCGTGATCGATAACATTTTTTCGGTAGATATCCGTGAGGTTGTTTTTGAAAATTCATTCCATAATGTGCCACTTGATTACGAGGCTGATCAATTAAACATTGAAAGTAAGTTATTTATAGAAGATGTATTAAGTGGTGTGCTGCAACGAGGATCAGATTTTAATGAGCGGGATTTGGTAGATGCTGAGTTTGATTCGATTGTTTCAACTCTCTCACTAGATCAATCATCACCATCTACCTATTTAGATGAGTTAGACCGGTTTGAAGAGGCAGAGAAATTTACGCCACCAAACCCAAGGTGGCTGAAGTTAGATCAAACTCAGCGGATGGCGGTTTCAACATTTATTGCAAGTGGGGTTTATTTGCTGCTTTACGCCTTTACAGATTTTGAAATATTTGGAGTATGGCCAGCAGTACTTGGAGTTATAGCTTCAATTGCCACGATAATTTGGCGTACTGCTCGAAAGGATGACGATTACGAAGATGGAGCTTATCTCTAATTAATTTTCTAACTTTTCCTTTAATTGCTTTAACGCAAGATCAATTGTTGATTTTTCAGCTTTCTTTCTCATCATATCTGGCACTGGCATAGATAGCGCCACCGTTAACTCCGAGGTAACTTCAGTTTCATCGCCATTATCTTTAACAATAAAAGAGCCACTCATCTCAGTTAACAAATCAGCATCCTCTAATGAGAATTCAACTCGATCAGGATATGCAGACCAGTCGTAATTTAAAGTTGGCTTATCTTTCAACGCGCCAGCATCAACGCTCATCTTTACTTGAGTAGGTCTGCCTTGCGCATCACTAGCAAGAACCTCTACCGCTTTAAATGAGGTGGACCAGCTGGGATAATTTGCGATATCAAAGATCATCGCCCGGACATCATCAGCGGGGGCGGTGATCGATACAGTTGAAGTGGTTACATCAGACATGGCGCTAGGTTACCGCTAAGTAGGTAAGAATCCAGCCCCCAAGAATCCTGTGAATTTTGGATAGATCTAGCGCAATTTGCCGCCTAACCAGTAGCGTGGGGCTATGAACGAGATAACCATTCCATCAATTATTCCACCAGCTTCGGCCGGAAACTTAACCAACCTAATTGCAGAGCGAGCGTGGTTTGAACCAGAGCGGGTTGTAGTTTCACGCCCCTTAGGTGATGGCTGGCAAGCAGTAACTGCGAAAGAGTATGAAGCAGAGATTAGATCTGTCGCTAAAGGATTAATTGCATCTGGAATCTCATTTGGCGATCGCGTAGCGATTATGGCAAGGACTCGTTATGAGTGGACTGTTTTAGATTTTGCGATTTGGTTTGCTGGCGCCGTTCCAGTTCCAATTTATGAGACATCAAGTGCTGAGCAGGTTGACTGGATTCTGACTGACTCTGCCGCAGTTGCAATAATTGTTGAAACACCTGCATTGGTTGAATTGGTGAAGCCAATTATGCCTAGTACCTGTAAAAATATTTGGAACATTACTGACAATGCACTAGCTGCTTTGATTACTGCTGGTAAATCAATTAGTGACGATGAAATCTCAAAACGCCGTGAAGCACTAAAGCCAGAGACCCTAGCAACATTGATTTATACCTCTGGTACTACTGGAAAACCAAAAGGCGTGCATTTAACTCATGGAAACTTTTTATCTGAGTGCGGAAATGTAGTAAATGGTGCAAGTGATTTATTCTTAAAGCCTGGTGGCTCAACTTTATTATTCCTACCAGTTGCACACGTTTTCGGTCGCATGGTTCAAATTGGTGCAATTACTGCCGGACTTCATCTGGCACATTGCAGTGACATTACAAAGTTGCCAGCAGATCTTGGCACATTCAAACCAACATTCGTCTTGGCAGTGCCTCGAATATTTGAAAAAATATTTAATGGTGCCGAAGCAAAAGCTGAAGCTGCTGGAAAAGGAAAGATATTCCATAAAGCGGTAGAGATTGCTGTTGCATACAGCGTGGCAATAGATGGCAAGCGAATGTCCCCACTTCTTAAATTGAAACATGGCTTGTTTGATAAATTGGTTTACTCAAAAATTCGTGCTGGTTTAGGTGGCCGGGTTGAAGCAGCTATCTCTGGTGGCGCTCCACTTGGTGAACGATTAGGTCATTTCTATCGCGGTGCTGGCATTCGGGTATTAGAAGGCTACGGCTTAACTGAAACAACTGCTGGCGCAACATTAAACCTTACTGCCGCTCACAAAGTTGGCTCAGTTGGAAAACCAATTCCTGGAACAACTATTAAGATTGCAGAAGATGGCGAAGTATTAATTAAGGGACCGATTGTGATGAAGGGTTACTGGCAAAATGATGCTGCTAACGCTGAAGTTTTCACAAATGATAATTACTTCAGATCCGGTGATCTAGGCAAATTAGATGATGAAGGCTATTTATATATAACTGGTCGTAAGAAAGAATTAATCGTTACTGCCGGTGGTAAGAATGTTGCACCAGCCGTACTTGAAGACCGCTTGCGTGCAAATCCACTAATTAGTCAGTGCATGGTTGTTGGCGACAATAAACCATTTATTGCAGCTCTCGTTACCCTTGACCCAGATTCAATTAAGCCATGGGCGGTTGCTAATAAAAAAGAGGGTGCATCAATTGCTGATTTAACAAAAGATCCAACTCTTTTGGCGGTAATTCAAACTGCAGTTGATGAAGCTAATAAAGCAGTAAGTCGAGCTGAATCAATTCGTAAATTTACGGTGCTGCCAGTGGACTTCACAATCCCAGGCGGACAGTTAACAGCTAAGTTATCGGTGAAGCGACATGTTGTTGCGCAGCAATTCGCCCGCGAGATTGATGAACTCTTCGCCTAATTCTGAACGTACTCGAATTGCTCGAGAACTTCATGATGGCCTTGCACAAGAGTTAGCTTCACTCGGATATCGCCTTGACCAAATAATTGGTGATTCCAATCTAGACAACAAAAATCGTTATTCACTACGTGAATTGCGATTTACCTTAACTGGTGTAATTAACCAGATTCGGGATGAAATTTTCGAATTACGGACCAGCACAAACAAGTCTTTTAAACAACAATTAGTGGATCAGATATCAGTCTTGCTCACTGGCAGTGATATTGATTATGAAGTTGTAGGCGATATAGAAATAGATAGAAATAAAAGGTTTGAGTTGATTAGAGCCATACGCGAACTTGTTATCAATGCCCGAAGACATTCAGCCTGTTCACAAATTACAGTCAATCTCTCTCTTGAAAAAATAGTGATTACAGATAATGGTTCAGGAGGTGTGACTGCAAAATCTAACTCATACGGATTAGAGGGAGTTCAAGAGAGGTTAGCTCTGATCGGTGCCCAACTTAGTTCTGAATCAAACTCAACTGGCACCAAAATGATAATCAAATTTTAATTATGAAACTTGCGATTATTGATGACCATTCATTAATTAGATCTGGGGTAAATAGCGCCCTTGCTAATACTGAATTTAAAGTTGTAGCCGAGGCAGCTTCTGTTAAAGAAGGCACTGCCGTTATCAACTCTTATAAACCAGATATTTGTTTAGTTGATATCAACCTGGGTGCTGGAAATGGGATTGACCTAATTAGGCAAAGTATCGCAACTGGAACCAACTCCAAATTTGTTGTATTAACTATGCAT
>Ga0247832_1008576_pt1 | contig 10126 bp, 11 predicted proteins | sample LaCruzMarch2015__10_FD_192407 | JGI IMG/M metagenome (GOLD analysis project Ga0247832, IMG submission 192407) | Freshwater microbial communities from meromictic Lake La Cruz, Castile-La Mancha, Spain - LaCruzMarch2015_4m | ecosystem: Environmental > Aquatic > Freshwater > Lake | place: Spain...
ACATAATACACCCATATATCTCTTGTTCTGACAACCCGAAGCGTGGTCACATAACCTCGTTGCCGGATCTATGACACGACCTGTCTTCCTATGTTGCCTTTGGTAGCATCGTTCACAAAGACCTTTAGCATATATGAGTACATTCTCCCCACATCCGACGCAGTTCTTATCTCCCAACTCTTCATCTTCCTCTCTCTTGCGTTTGTTCTTCTCCGTGTTACAAGTTTTACATAGCGGATTACTGGCTGTTACCTGCAATCTACCACATCCGTTAATGCACAACTCACGACCATCGACAATTGTCCTTGCAGCGATAGACAAAGCTCTCATTTCATCCAAAGTCATAGGGAACCTTCCAAGACGTTCCGAATACTCGTGTTGAGTTTCAACCCGACGGTTAGCAGCGTTCGAACTGAGATCCGAGTGCGCTTCCGCTCATGTAACCTCTCGTTCTTCTCGTTCACTCATCGCAGTCTGACGATTAGTGACGGCTGCAGATATACCCATCATACCCGCATCAGACAAAGTCGTAGAGTTCCTTCCGAGATTTGGTCGATACGTGCCTTGAGTTGCTACCCGTCTATGGCCAGCAATTGAACTGAAATTAGTGTGCGCTTCCGAGCGTGTAACCAGTCTTCCTTCTCGTTCACTCATCGCATTCATATGATTAGTGACTGCTACATTTATACCCGCTTGACTTGGTGTGTAGAACCCAACCTCTGGTTGAATTAAATGACGAATCATTGGCAAAAAGCTCTGTGCTGAATCCGTTACCAGCATTCGACGTAGAGGAGATTGATCGTAGTATTCGGACACACCAAAGAGAAGGCTTTGACCAGATGATTGACTGATGAATAGGGCAATGCTTCTGTCGAGAATTATGATACAGCCATTACCCGCATCACGATTGACCACGCTGCCCTGAAACAATAAATGATTGATTGGATAAAGTTTGTGAGGTGTAGATGTTGTCAATCAAATCACAATATGTTCTACAATCGCTCTCCGATCACAAGTCTCAGAGTGTGAAGAATCCTCTTTGCACTCTCCCGCATTCATGGCTTGAATCAACATATCTAGAGAGGGGCGAGAAAGAGGGAAGCTTCGCAAAATGAATGTCGAAATGAGGGTCAGAATCAAGGACCCCCACAGATCAGAGCACAAGTCGAAATCCAACCACAGAACGACCACTCATCGTACAAAGGCAGTTGTACTTACCGAACCAATGTGAGATGCCATCTGTATAACTGCGACAATAAAGATGAATCGACCAGTTTGTCGATCTTTGACAAATAGAACATGAACTGAATCTTCTCGCCCAGTACGTCTTCGCATCTCATGGAATATCGGATCGAGCGACTCAATCTCTCCATCGGTAAGACGAACAATAATATAACGACTCGGATCTGTTGCAATATAATCAATGAAGTGCTGCAAAACAGACATTCCGTCAAGGAATACATACTTGTACATTCGAAGGATTCGTTCGATGATGAGATAAATCATGACAAGGAAAGGACCAGCGTCAAGATTGCCTAACGCTGGGTTAAAGTCATCGCGGGCTCTGTCACCCTGTCTTCGATGCATGCATTGCTGTAAATCGACAATGAGCGGTGGGCAAGTCGAAGTCAGCATCAACTAAGAAGCAGTACAAGTAGACAAATCCACCTCATGTTGTTGTAATGGTGGCGGTGTTTTCCGTAGTGACTGGAATCGAATTCTTTACTAATACTAATATAGCCGTCGTATGCTGCTACGAACAGAGTCCGCAATGACGATGGAAATAGGACGATTAGACGACGATGATACGGAAATATACGCAAATCGATGGAGGACGATACTCACCGATCACCGATATATCCGTTGTACGAATATAGCCGTCGTCGTAGAGTGCCACGAATCGTATGCTGCCACGAACAGAGTCCACAATGACGATGGACATAGGACGATTAGACGACGATGATAAAGAAAAGAAAACGCGAATCGAATGAGGACAATACTCACCGATCACCGTTGCCGTCGTATGAATATAGCCGTCTTCGTAGAGTGCTGCCACGAATCGTATGCTGCCACGAACAGAGTCCGCAATGACGATGGAATGATAACGATAAGTCAATGATGATACGGAAATATACGCGAAACGAAGGAGGACGATACTCACCGATCACCGTTATTGCCGTCGTATGTAGCCGTCGTTGTAGAGTGCTGCCACGAATCGTATGCTACGAGCAGAGTCTGCTGATGAGAATTGGAAAGATAATGATAAGACGGTGATGATACAGAAATAAGCGCGAATCGAAGGAGGACGTACTCACCGATACAGCCACGAGTCGTGTGCTACGGATATAGCCGTCTACGCGTCGTGTGCTACGAATATAGCCGTCGAACGAATATATCTGTCGAATGCTGCGACGACGACGACAATGAGCAGAGTCCGCAATGACGATGATGCTTCCACGAATGCTGCTGCCGAATGATGCGCCGAATGCTGCGACGACGTGAGCAGAGTCCGCAATGACGATGATGATTAGATGAATGCTGTCGAACTACGCGACGAATGCAGCGACGACGACAACAGCGATTTCGACAATGTGAACAATAGAAGATTGAGTTTCCTATTTTATGAGATTGAATTTTTTTAACCACGAAGAACAAAACAAGGCTAAAAACTCACCTGCAACATTCTGCTGCTATCCACCATCTCACTGCATCACTATTATCCGGCTGATTGTCATATATATCAACCGACCCACATAGGCAATGGAAAGAACGACCACACCTTGCCCCAACGAGGCAACGATGATGCAATAAAACGAACGCGTCGGCCGTGACTGCTGCGAAATCGATGGTGTGACGAAAGAAGTCCATATTCTCCAACGGCATAATTGCGTCGTTATTAATACACAGACACAACCAATTCACCAATGTATCAACGTCATGGTGTAACACACCGCACACCAACATCCGAGTATGTTGTGTCACCTTCAGCTGGTTTCAAGCTAGCCCCTCTAGAGTAGCGAGTAGCGCCTCTAGCCAGCACGCTAGCACATCGCGCAGCATGTACATGCCATCTAAGAGGTCATGAGGCAATAGCCTGGAGGGGATGGATGTACTACGATCAATAAATGGTATTGCAGCAGATGAGCTAATCTCAAAACCAATGTACAAACAGATACGTTCAGTTAAGCCTGAGATAAATCTTCTAATTAATACCCTCCATCATAATTGATCGATTGGTGGCAGGAACTTGTTGTGAATCTTCTCGTAGCATACTCCGCCTTCAATAACAACTTCGGAAAATCAACGGTGTGTCAATTCACAATAATTTAATAATAACCACCCTTGCCAACATCGTGACTCGTATCCTTCTTCATTGCGTTCAGGTAATCGCCAATGACGCGCTTGGCGGTATGGATTGACGTGGCAACGGCATGTCGGATCATTCCAGCATTCCTCACAAGGATGGTATCACAAAGTTGGACATAAGTTGGGTCTACGAGGGGACGGATGTAGTGATTGATTCTTCTTTCCCCACTACCATAGCCGGACTGTCGATCACTGTTGCACGATAATTTCCTCTTCTTCCCCGATTCTACCACCTCGCCATCCAACTCGTGACCGTTCTCTCCTCCGCTGTCATTTCTGACAATTTCAATCTCTCCCACCATAATGTCCTTGGCAGGACAGAGAACGTTGCTTAATCTAGATGATACGACGCTTGCGATCACATCCTGACACTGCTGTAACTCAGAGTTCATCACCGATAAATTTTGTTGCGAAGCTCCGGATCTGTCAACGCCCCATCTGTACACTGCAGACGATACGAGGGATAGGAGGAGGTTGTACTCCTCAACAACAACCTGCAGGGCCGATGCGAAGGAAAGGACGCACGCGCGGGGGTCCTTATGGTCGACGCCATTAGTGGGACGAGCAACGACAATGTCGATGTCCGAATAGTGATTTGTAGCCAGAGGTGGTGAGGATGGTAACACTTTTGGGAGTTTGTCGAGCAAATCTCCAAGACGGAAATGTATCTGCGGCAGTCCCATTGGTTCAAAGCCTTCTGAACTGACCTCAGAGAGTGGACGGAGAGCTGCATCCTCAGTGTAATCAACGCCCTCTGATGACGATGCAGGTGTGACATTATTTTTGGAGCTGCGTTTCTTCGCTGTCCGTTGTTTGGTCGGTGGTGCGGTCGTCGTCGCCATAGCTGGCGTAATAACGCTCACTCCGTCATCTCCTGATGCTGCTGGTAATAACGTAGATACAGATGATCCAGTGGCGGTTCCAAAGCCGTCAAGCAGCGTTCTCTTGCTCATGGTCTCGTATTCGTATTTCCAGAGACACTATGATACATATTAAATTTCTACGCGGGCTCCCCCTCCTTCCTCCGTGCTTCCTCTCTACGATACCACACATCATGGGGGCCGCCGAAGAGGAAGAAGGAAAGCACCAGGCTGAAGAGGACAATAATGAGATGACAGCGAACGGCGATTTTGACGAGGAAGAAGATGCAAACGACGATGGTGATGACGAAGCCGCTGGGGATGCATCGAAGAAGAAAAAGAAGAACAAAAGTGAGTACCGTCTCACTTCGTTTTTTTTATTGATATATCTTCATCTTCATCTTCCTCTACCCGATGAATGTATTCAAACACGCAACAGAGAAAAAGAAGAAGAAGAAAGTAGCGCCTTCGTCCTCTGCCAATGGCCATGCGAAGGGAACACCTTCCAGTAAGGCCGAGGGCCGCATGCTCAATGATGGTAGCTTCACAGACTATTATGTTGCTTGCGGTCAGACGGAGCCGCCGTCTATCCCCGTCGTCGAACTCTTTCGTGAATTCGTCGGCGATGATGAATCAGACGGAGTAAGTCATCTACCAGTCTTTCCTGTTGGTGAAATTCAGGAGCACCCCCTCGAATCGAATGTCCACCGGATCTCGTCGGCCGAATTAAGGCAGAATGAACGAATGACGTCGGACCTGTATTCCAAACTCCGACACGCATCAGAGGTCCATCGACAGGTCCGTCATCATGCTCAATCATTCATAAAACCGGGTATAAAGCTCGTGGACATGTGTGAAAGACTTGAGGAGATGAACCGTCTTTTAGTAAGAGATTCGGGACTCGAACGTGGCATAGGCTTTCCCACGGGTTGCAGTCTCAATCATGTCGCAGCGCACTATACTCCGAACGTTGGCGACGACACCGTCTTAACATATGATGATGTGATGAAGGTAGATTTCGGGACCCAGATCGATGGTAGGATAATTGATTGCGCATGGACAGTTTCATTCAACCCAAAATATGACAATCTCCTTGAGGCAGTGAAAATGGCAACGGATGCAGGGATTCGAGCCGCAGGTATAGACGTTCGTTTGTGCGATATTGGGGAGGCTGTCCAGGAGGTTATGGAGAGTTATGAGGTCGAGCTCGACGGTAAGACTTATCCAGTAAAATGCATACGCAACCTCAACGGCCATTCCATAGGCCAATACCAGATACATGCTGGCAAGTCCGTGCCTATTGTGAAGTGCGACGATGTCACAAAGATGGAGGAAGGAGAAATATTTGCCATTGAGACCTTCGGTTCGACTGGACGAGGGTATATTGTCGAGGATATGGAATGCTCCCATTACATGAAGAATTTCCACGCCCCACATGTGGCCTTGCGACTACCGCGAGCGAAGAAACTCTTGGGACATATCAATAAGACCTTCGGAACTTTGGCATTCTGCCGGCGATGGCTGGAGCGTGAAGATGGCGGGTCTTTCACTGTGAATGGCAACAAAGGGCAGCAGGATAAGTATATGGGGGCGCTAAAAAATCTTTGTGACGTGGGGATAGTTCAGGCGTACCCCCCTCTGTGTGATGTTAAGGGTTGTTACACCGCTCAGTATGAACACACGTTGATATTGAGACCAACTTGCAAGGAGATATTAAGCCGAGGGGATGATTTTTGATCGAGTGAGTAGGAGTAGCAATTCGATTAAGGTCGTTTGGGATTAGAAATGCTATTTAATGCTGTCCATTCTACAAACCACAAGTTTTTCAGCTTACAGTTGGATAAGGCTCTATCCCTGCCAAATTCTAAGATACTTAATGCGGATTCATAAGGAGATAGCCTAGATCAAAAAAGCGGTGTGTGTGATGAAGAGTCTTGAAGAGTACACACGCGATTTGGCGGGATGGAATTCTACAGAAAAAATTGGCGATGGAGTGTAGGAGGTGGTAGGAGATAGGAGGTCGGTTTGGGGGCTACACCATGTCATCAGCTCAAGGTACTCCTTCTTCGTCGGACGAGGCTGTGGTGCTGGCTGCGTCTTCGTCGAGTCAATCAGTCTTTGAATTCGGTGAATTCGATTGCGTAGACTTCGGCGGTGACGAAGGTCAAGAGGTACATATTGGGGAGACTCTCGCAGCCGGTTTAACTAGGATCGTTGCTACCCCAAAGGCTGCGAATGGGAACACAAAGTCACCCAAGACACCAGCAGCTAATGCGGCGTGTCTCATGTTGGAAGTGACTCCAAAGGTCGACGCAGCGAGAATTTGTGCCGATAAGTATGCTGCTGTGTTTGAGAACACTCCACGTGCATCCAATCCCAATCGCGATGCACAATACCCCGTAGGCGTGGCGAATAGGCATGGTTTGTCGACCCCATCATGGGACATCGACAAAACATTTTCTTTTCGTAAAAGGGGTGAGACAAAAGAAGAGAGTCGTACGACTAAGCCATACTGGGGGACATGGGATCTGTTTGGCTCGGGGAGTTTATCGAGGAGCATGAGCATGAAAGAGAGTTCGTTTAATGACGACAGCCTTGAACCTTTGCCAGAGTCACTTGAGAATGAATTCTTTGCCATGGATGTGGGACTCATGTTGTAGGTTTGTGTTCTATTCTTGACTTGCTCAAACTCAATTGATCAGTCTTCTAACCTGACCCACCACTCAACGATTTTATAGCTCGGAAGATGATGGCGACACAATAAACGACCCTAACGCTCTTTATTCTCAAGCTACTACATCATACTCACTGAATACACTTGAAACTTATAGCTGCGATGTGTTTACAAAGAATGGTTTGTTACAAGATGACACTGACAATGCGACCAAAGGTAATGAAGTCCTATATCCGGAAAACTGTTATACAGTTCGGGACGATCACGGTAATGTAATCCCCGAAAATGCTAAGATGATATTAGGCTATGATGAAGTGCAACGCAGGAAGGAAGCCTGGGTCCAACGTAATCAGATCAATCAAGTATTCCCTACAGTCGATGCACCGGATGCTCCGCCTGAAAATATGGACAGACGAATCAGAGAACTCGCTGGCCAAATTTCCGTTGATTGGCGTGGACCTGACTTGATGGCGCCCACTTTAGCTCGCAGGCTTCGTGACTTCCAATTTGCTAGAGACAAACGTAGGAAAAAGTATGGTACAGCTGAGCCCTGGGGTGTTTTGGGGCTTTATGAGCACTTGAGTCGGGTCAAAATTGATGTAGAATGGGCGGAGGATGCAGCGTGGAGAAGGACAAATAAACAACCATACCTAAGCTGGAGTGATTTTGAGGTCATGAAAACTTGTGACGGATACAACAGGCCCTTCTTTACCTTTTTCATCGTGTCCACCTGCACTGCCATGATGTTCCTGTCAATCTACGCTAATGATTGGAGATTTGAGCCTCTGTCAGTCAACCCAATGATTGGTCCAAGTGCAGAAACGCTGGTTCGGCTTGGTGCCAAGGATTCTTACCTAATTGTGATGCAACAAGATGTATGGAGACTCTTCTCGCCCATGGTTTTACACGCTGGTTTGATTCATTACGTCTTAAACATGCTTGCCTTGTGGTTCGTCGGCAGTGCCATTGAGCAGGTGCATGGCTTCTACACCACGGCAGTCATTTTTACAGTGTCAGCAGTCGGAGGAATCATTTTGAGTGCAATTTTCTTGCCTGAATACATTACTGTGGGTGCAAGTGGAGGGATCTTTGGTTTTATTGGAGCTTGCCTGTCGGATATAACAATGAATTGGAACTTGTTTTTTAATGACTTTGTCAACGAGCGTGGAGCCAGGCTGAGCCACGCAAGGGTTTTAATAATGCTCTTCTTGGACATCGTGGTCAATTGCCTCATAGGTTTGACACCATTTATCGACAACTTTACCCACCTAGGAGGGATGATATATGGATTCCTGTGTGGGTTGAGCACAATCAAATTAGTCTCTCCAAGATTCTTTGGGGGTAGCTGCCACAAGTGTAAACGCGTCTTGTATAGATCCTTTGGCGTCCTCGTTTGTGTAGCATGTTTAATTGCATCCAGTGTTGTCCTTTTCTCAGGAGATGGGGTAACAAATCCATGTCCAAGTTGCACGAAAATTTCATGCGTTACAATGCCTCCTTGGGCTGATTCAGAGAGTAAGTGGTGGTATTGCGACAACTGTGATGTTGCAACAGCAAATGGAACATTGGACTCGGCAACAGAAAAGTTTGTTGAGCTGAATATCACTTGCCCAGACAAATCTTTTCAAGTATTAAACACACCAAATGATTCCTGGTCAAATGCTAATCAAGCTGAGTTGGAAGAGATGTTACCAACACTTTGTCGTCAGCATTGCATTTGGTGAGCGCATATTGTAATTTTGAAGTTTACAATGTGATTTGCCTTGGTGGCATATTGTTGGAAAAGGGCTGTATATAATTTTACTAAATTAGATGACAAATATTAATAGAGATAAGGAAGATCACATTCCCAGTGAATAACTGGCTGGCTTATGTACTCAAGAAATATGGAGTGCCACCCAAATTCTGCTCGGCAGTAGAACAAATGTTCACAGATCTCAAAGTGGTTCTCAAGATTGGAGAAGAAACGAGAGAAATATTGCAATCAGTTAGAGTACGCCAAGGAGATAACATGGCACCGGTTCTATTTCACTTTCTAATGACGGCATTTGCAAAATCGCTAGAGAAGGAATATGACAGGAATAACATCAAGAAGATTGAATTACATTGAGCATCTGAGGAAGATTTTGTCAATGGGAATGCGATACTTAAAGCCACAAGCCAAAACATTACTCGTCAACGGGAAGGAATGAACCAAATCTTACAATTGGGAAGCCATGCTTTTTCTATATGTAGACAATGGAGCATTCCCATTTGCAACACAAGAGGAGATGACTCAAGGAGCGACAGTAATATTTGACCACTTTGCTAGATTCGGACTTGAAATGCACCTTGGATATGAAAAAGATGGGAAGATCCAACCATTGAAGACTCAGTGCGTTTTCTTCCCACCTCTCCACAAACTTTGATAAGATGGAATCTTCCGCTATATTGGAGAGTGGAACTGAAACTCAAGCAGAGATGACAATAGCCAGCAAATGACCAACAGAGAGTGAAGATGTCAAGGGAGGATGCGTGCTAAGACAGAATTGATGAGACACAACTGATCAATGTGAAAGGCGGATTCATGACATATACCAAGCACTTCAAGTACCTTGGATCCCACAGCCTTCGAGACAACTATAAAATCAAGTCCCGCATCGCAGCATGCAGCAGCCACCAAAGCGTTTGGAGCACTAACCAAATTCTGGACAACCGGCATGTCGACACCTACAGCAAATATCTCATTTTCTGAGCCATTCCAATGAACTAGTACTCCTGTGGGGATGCAAAACATGTTACCTACAGAAATCGCTACTGATGAAACTTGAAGTTTTCCTCACTTGAAATATCTGTCGCATCCTAAAAATATCGATGTTTCAAGCCAAGAGGGAAAGAATAACAAACGATCAAGTCAGAAAACAATTTTATGACATACCATGTGTAAAGAATATGATCGCAGCACGGCTACTATCATTCATTGGGAAAGCTGTATGAGATCCTTACCCACTTCGATCTACAAAATTAATGCTGGCTGCAACAACAACAGGAAGAGAGGACAACCATACACTACAAATATTTGAACATGTCCCTGAATAACTATCATCTAGTTTGGGCATCGCTGTTCAAAGGAGGAGATGGTAATATGGTGTCGGTGTTGGCGTCTTGGCAGCGATGACGATGCTATACGACGACGAAGGACGATAGCATGCAAAAGGCTCTTTAGTAATTATAAGGGAACCTAAAC
>Ga0247832_1008578_pt1 | contig 10124 bp, 13 predicted proteins | sample LaCruzMarch2015__10_FD_192407 | JGI IMG/M metagenome (GOLD analysis project Ga0247832, IMG submission 192407) | Freshwater microbial communities from meromictic Lake La Cruz, Castile-La Mancha, Spain - LaCruzMarch2015_4m | ecosystem: Environmental > Aquatic > Freshwater > Lake | place: Spain...
GTTATTAACTTATTTGGTGGTCCAGGCGTAGGAAAATCAACACTTTGTGCATCTGTATTTGCCAGATTAAAAATAATGGGAGTTGATTGTGAGATGGCTACGGAATATGTTAAAGATATTATTTGGGAGGAAAGTTATAAAAAATTAGAAAATCAAATTTATATCTTTGGAAAACAACATGCTAGAGTTAATAGACTCTTAGGTAAAGTTGATGTGATTATAACCGATTCACCATTATTAAATTCAATTGTTTATGACCAAAGTAAAAACGAACCATTGAAACAATTAGTTTTACATGAGTTTAAAAAACTAACCACTTTAAACTTCTATATACATCGTAGGTTGAAGTATGAAGAGAATGGTCGAGTTCAGACCTTAGAACAAGCAATCGATGTTGATAATGCTTATCTAGACATCATAAAAAACAATAATATAGAATACTCTGAAATAGAGCCAGGTGATATTGACACAATTGTTAAAAAAACATTATCTAAAGTAAATGAATTCGAGAGTGTATCCTGAGAAGATATTTAATAGAGAATTTGATTCATTTAAAGTGAAGATTTTAGAACTACATTGTCCAAAATGTTTTTCAAAGGATATTTATGCCGATTTGAACGATGTTTATGTTTGTAAAGAATGTTCGGATAAAAATGATTTTAAAAGTTTATTAACCATCGAACAAGTTAGAGATAGAAAAATTAAAAATATTTTATCGTGAAGTTAGATGCGCAAATTATCAATCATAATTATGTGACTCGAATGGTGGTCTTTTCTATTTTCCTGTTTAAGAATTATCGTAAAGAAGAGGCTGTTTATTTCCAGATGATTAACAATTTTTTGAAAAAAAAGATTGGATATAAAATAGATTTATCTATTGAATGTGGTCCTAAATTAGCCTTAGAAGATTCAAGAGATATACTAATTGAAAATATACTAAATGATGATGATGACTTTGATCCTATGAATTTGGTTGTTGCGACTTTTAAAACTGCACTAAAAGAAGTTAATATGCAAATTGACTTAAATAAAGAAGATAAATATGAGAATTACTTATATAGTTAAATACTAAATATACAAAAATACACTTTTTATACTTAATATATAAAAATATGAAAGCTAAAGAAGTTATGAAAAAGTTTGATATATCAAGAAATACTTTATCAAACTGGGTTAAAAGGGGTTATATTAAATTTGAAAAGACACTTTCTGGTCGATATATCTATATAATCGAAGAAAATAAAGATATTGATGATAATAGACAAGGAAGTTGATATCAGGATAGGTAATAAGGAACAACTAGAACATTATTCTAAACTTGGATATCAACCAGAATGGAAAAAAATAATTATAGTAAAAGTTGATCATCTTATGTTAAAAAGTAATGTGAAACTTAGTGTTAAGTGTGATGTTTGTGAAATTGAAAAGACGCTGGTTTATTCAAAATATACCAAAAATACTAAAAATCTAACAGAAGATTATTGTTGCTCTAATAGATGTGCCATGACTAAACAAGAAAATACTTGCTTAGAAAAATATGGATTTAATTATCCTGCACAGAATAAGGATATCTATGTTAAAGTGTCAAAATCATGTTTAGATAAATATGGGGTCGACCACTATTCAAAAACTGAAGAATATAAAGATAGATATAAAAAAACTTGTCTTGAAAAATACGGAGTTGATAGTTCAAATAAGAGTGTTGAGGTGAAGAATAAAATTAGATTATCAATGATTAAAACTTGCGGATTTGAACACGCTCTTCAAAATAGAACAATATTTAGCAATCAACAAAAATCTTCATTTAAAATACTTATGTATAAAAATACAAATTTGACTTATCAAGGTTCTTATGAAAAATATTTTTTAGAATTAATGGAGAATAAGGGACTATTGAATGATATATCAAATGGTAAATCTTATAATTATAAATTTGATAACAAAGTTAGAGCATACCATTCAGATTTTCTATTTAATAATATAACAATTGAGATAAAATCATCTTGGACATATAATAGAAATGATAAAGATAATTTATTAGAATTGAAAAATGAAACAAGATGGCAAACTGTCCGTGACATGGGTGATGACATAATTATTTTAAAATCAAAAGAAGAAATTAAAAACTATGTAGATAATATAGTATATAATATAAAAATAAATGAAATACAATGAAATATAGTATCCTACACATTGAGGGTGGCATCGGCAAAAACATATTAGCCACCGCAGTTGTGTCATCAATAAAAACTTCAGATCCTGAACGGAAAATAATTGTGGTTTCTGCTTGGCCTCAAGTATGGTTTAATAATCCAGATGTTCATCAAGTATTTCCTTTTGGACAACTTGCTAATTTCTACAAAAATTACATTCAAAATCAAGATGTAAAAATATATCGACATGATCCTTATTTTTCTGAGGATTACATCTTGAATAAAAATCACCTAATTAATATTTGGTGTGATTTGTGTGGTTCACCTTGGAATGGAAAAGCACCACAAATTTATTTCTCACCTTTAGAAATAGAATATCTTAAATTAAAGATGTTACAGAATGTGACTAAACCAATCTTTTTACTTCATACTAATGGTGGTGGTGGAAATGCAAGACCATATTCTTGGTATCGCGATTTACCTTTTCAAAATTCTAAAGATGTGGTAGATCATTTTAAAAATGATTATCATATTTATCAAATAGGATATGAGGGTCAAGATTTAATTGAAGGATGTCATAAATTAACACTTGATACTCGTGAGATTTTAGGATCAGTTCTTTTATCTCAGAAAAGATTATTTATTGATTCATTCTCTCAACACGCAGCTGCCGCATTTGGTCTAAAATCTGTTGTTTGTTGGATCGGTAATCGTCCAGACGTATTAGGTTATGGTACTCACATAAATATAAAGCCTAATGTTGAACCAACTTTAGATACTTACCATTCATCTTACTTAGAAGATTTTGATATCGGTGGAAACCCAGTTCAGTTCCCTTATGATAGATTAAAGATTTTTGATTCAAATGAAATAATAAATAGTCTTCTTAGTATATGAGAAAAATATATCAAATAGGAGGTCTACCTAGAAGTGGATCAACATTACTTACTAACATTTTACTACAAAATCCAAAAGCTCAAACTACTGCAACATCATCTTTACTTGAATTCTTATTACAAGTAAGAGATAATTGGAACAAATTAGAGGGACATTCAACCTATCCAGATGGTCAAGATAAATGGGGTGTTATTAGATCAATTTTACAATCTTATCATAAAACTGATCGACCAATTATCTTTGATAAAAATCGTGGATGGTCAACTCATATTGAGTTTATGGAAAAAGTAACTGGAGAAAAAGCACGCATCATTGCATGTGTTAGAAATCTAGAAGATATTTGTACTTCTTTTGAAAAACTTTTTAGAAAGAATAGAGCCGATGGAGAAATTCATGGTGAATTTTCAAATTCACAAATGAAAACTTTAGATGGTCGTATATCAGCATGGACAGCAGATGAGGGTGTATTAGGACGTCCTTATGTGTCATTACTTGACACTATTCAAAGAGGATTAGGTGATAGAATATTGTTCTTTCCTTATGAAGAATGGACAGCTAATCCAGAAAAATGGTTTAAGATTCTTTATAACTTTATCGGTGAAGAATATTATCAACATGATTTTAATAATATTGAGCAGACAATTCGTGAGAATGATGCTGGATATGGTTGGGGTTCTGATTTACATGAAATAAAAACTGGTAAGTTATTACCTGCTAAATCGGATTCGATTAGTATAGTTGGTAAAAATTGGTATGATAAATTACATAACACGGAATTTTGGAAAGAAAATAAACCAGTGAATAATAGTGAAAATATACTATATCAAGAAAACAAAAAAATCGATTACATAATGTAATCGATTTTTTTTATCTACCTAATCTACCCCATTTATACCAAGCTCGTTCATGAAAGAAGTAAAGAAACATCTTTGTTATTACTTCAGTGCCACCAATAGCCAATCCCATTTTAAGGCTACCTGTTATTAACCAACCTAATATCATAGTATCTATTGTGCCGACAATTCTCCAAGTAATAGTTTTTGCTAAATGTCTGGCAATTATATTATCTTTTTTAAAATCAATGTAAGCAACATTATCTTTAATAGTTAATTCACCTTTGCAAGTTACGTGCCATTTATCACCAACACCTTCAATATAATCTTTAGTGGTGCAAGTTTGTGAATTTATTACAATATTTGATACTAATATTTCTTTACCATCATCTATTAATCTCCAACGATTTGAATCATCAGTTGATTGTGTATTATATCGAATTTGATATGTTTTAGATTCATTATTCATATTAAAATTTTTTTTTTATTTCTTTACCTCTTTTGATTAAATCTTCAGTGATAAGTTTTTCAATATATTTAGATCGATTGTCATTTCCTATATCCTTTAAATATTCATCCATTAATGATATTAAATCTATATTAACAGATATATTGGATTGAGATTTATATATTTTTTTATTACTCATATAATATTTATATACACACGATAAAAATAGTTTAAAAATAGTTTAAAAATACTATAAAAATACTATAAAGGGGTGTATAAAATTTAATATATACTATATGAAAACAAAGAAAAAACTATCCATAACTCTGGATAAACAAATAGAGGAAATACTTAATGAGGAGTTCAGTAACAAATCTAAATACATAGAATGGTTAATATATCAGGATTTACTCAAAAATAGTAAGAATGATAAAATAAAAACAATACTAATTTAAAATGGAAAAAACAGTTATTTATTCTATATTAAATAGAATAACAAATGAGATTTATATAGGATCTGCGATTGATTATACAAGAAGATGGATAAACCATAAAAATTTATTGTCATCTAATAAACATTATAATACAAAACTTCAAAATTCATGGAATTTTTATGGTAAAGATAATTTTATTTTTGAAATAGTTGAATATGTTTCCGATAGAAATAATTTAATAATTAGAGAACAATATTATTTGGATAATATATTATTTGCTTTAGAAAATGATAATAGGTTTCATCAATTGGGATTTAACACTTTGAGAAAAGCAGGAAATTCTCTTGGATATAAACACAGTAAAGAATCTATAGAAAAAATGAGTGGTAAAAATAATCCTATGTATGGTAAATCTGTTTGGATAGGAAAACAACACACTGATGAATCTAAAAAGTTAATATCCGATAATACAAAGGGATTGGCTTTAAAGGAAAAAAATCAATTTTATGGAAAACAACATACAGAACAATCAAAAATAAAAATGAGTAAAAACAATAAGAGACTTTCTGGTATGGATAATCCTAATTATGGTAAAGAATCGAAAAATCGTAGAATAGTTTTACAATATGATATTAATAATAACTTTATAAGAGAATGGTCATATGCTGGTGATGCTTCTAAAATTTTGGGAATACATATGCAAGGTATATTTTCTTGTTGTCTAGGAAGACAAAAAACATATAAGGGGTTTATATGGAAATATAAAACACCTAATAAAGAAAATAAAGAACTTGAAATGGAAATTATAAATTTATATAATGAAACTAAAATAACTCAAAGAGAAATATGTAAATTGTATAAAATGTCTCCTAATAAAATATCAAAATTACTCAAGGCTTAATGAGACTTGAGTAATTTTTCTAAATCTTCATGTATAGATTCATCAACAAATTCTTTCCAAGAATCATCATTATTTCTAATTTTTGAACGTATTTCAGTTGCTGAAATATTTGAAATACTTGAATCAACTTCAATCTCCACGACTTTATAACCTACTGATCTTCCGTAATTAACAGAGGCAATATCAGGTATAATTATTACCCTAACTAATCCACTTTTTAATTCTTCTGAATATACTTTTTCCCATAATAATTTGACCTCATCTGGTGTAAATGGGTTCTTTTCATCAGTAGGTACATCTCTTATCATTATAAGAACTGGTTCGCCTTGATCTAAATATTTTGCGAATATGGTCATGTGACCTTTGTGATTTCCTTGATATCTGCCTATAAAGCAGTTAAATGGTTTGTTCATATTTTATCTGTTATTTTTTATTAAATCAACCAAGAATTTTACATTTTTTTCTAACTGTTCCTCAGTATTATTTTTAAGAACGATTGCGTTAATTGGAGTTTCAAATGGTGAAGATATACCAGTAAAATCTTTTATTTCACCTGTCCTTGCCTTCTTATATAATCCTTTTGGATCTCTCATCTCACAAGTTGATAAGTCAGCATCGACAAAGACTTCGATGAAATTTTCACCAATTATTTCTTTTGCTTGAGTTCGATTTTTTTCAAAAGGTGAGATAAAAGAACAGATTACAATAAGACCAGCTTCGTTCATAAGTTTACAAACTTCAGCAACACGTCTAATGTTTTCAATTCTATCTTCTTCTGAGAATCCTAATCCTTTATTAAGACCTAAACGAGTATTATCACCATCAAGAGTATAAGTGTGATAACCTTGTTCGTTAAGAATGGTTTCTAATAGATTAGAGATTGTAGATTTTCCGGAACCTGAAAGTCCTGACATCCAGATGGTGCAAGATTTTTGGTTTTTAATTTTTTCTCTATCGGATTTAGAGATTTTAAAATTATGCTGTACAATATTCATACTTAATATAGATAAAAAAAACACAATTGTTTTAAACAATAATTTTAAAATAAAGTATAATAAATATGGAAAATATTAATGAGAATTATAACAATCTTTGTGATTGGATATCTAAAAATGGTGGATGGGTTAATCCAAAATTAACAATTGAACAAACAGAAAAATTTGGTAGAAGTATTATAACAAATTCTGATATAATTAATGAGGACATTTTTATTGTCCCTAAAAGTATTTGTTTAAATCCTAAAAATTCAGGATTAAATCTTGATGGTATTTTTGAGTATCGTGATCAAGTTATTATTTCTTTATTAAAAGAGTGTCAAAACCCTGATACCAATTGGTCGCCTTATATTAAATTATTACCAGATTTATCTTCGTATTTAAATCATCCGCTGGTTGTTTTTTATCAAAATAAACTTCCAAATTTCTCTAGTATTATTTTTAATAGAGTTTCTGAATTATATCAATCATTTATGAAATTTTTTAATGATTTAAAAAGTTATAATGATGTTAATAATATATTTGAACAAATGCCGAATTTCAACGAATGTATTTGGGCGTTTTTAACTGTTATAACTCGTATGTGGGCTGGATCTGGATTAGTTCCTTTTGCTGATCTTTTACAACATTCTAACAACTCTACTATGGCTTTAGATCTCGATGGTGATAATTGTAAAATGACTTCAAAAGAAACTATAGCTAGTGGTTCGGTGATTTATGATAATTATTTAGTTCAAGATGATATTACATTATATGTGAATTTTGGATTTGTTGAAGAGTCAGAAACTACAAGTCTATCTATTAATTTTTCATTTGAGACTCGTAGTCCAATCATAGCGAGTGTTATAAATTCTGAAAGACAGAAACTAAGTGAAAAGAAGATATTTATTTCAACACATGGTATTAATTCAGATATGATGTCATTTTTAAGATTACACTTATTAGATTCTACGGATTTGAAATTGGTAGAGTTAGGAGAAGCATTTTATAATAATATAATAACATTACAAAATGAATTAAGATGTTTGCAGAAATTAAAATTTCGGATAAGTCATTTTTTAGAGCAATCAGAAGTTGATTACGCTAATGATAACATTGATAAATTTGAACCTTATTCTACTGAGTGGTGTATTTGTAAATTAGTTTTAAATATTCAAAATTTAAAATTGGTTAATTATAAATTTATTGAAGATTATTGGAAGTCTTTTATTTGATTTTAAATTACACAAGTTATAAGTCCCCCTACTACACAGATAATTGTTGGATTACAAAAGTGTCCTGAAGTTCCTTGACAATTACCACCAGCAAAAGGATTATTAATACTTACAGTGTCAACTAAAATAGACTCACTCGCGCAAACCATATTGGATCTAGATAGAATTAGATTCTGACCACCTAAAATAACAGAATTAATTATTCTTCCGCCATATTTTCCAGATGATCCAGGAATATAGGTATCACCGATACCACCCATTAGACTATATGTATTTAATATACAATTTCTATATCCTCCAACTATTCCAGAATTAGCTACAAATGATGTAGATGAGTTTGATAATCCAGCGGGAATAAGTGAAAAATAAGGAGCAGTAGGAATTGAGTAATAACAGAATCCTCCATAACCATATGAACCTATGGTATAATTATTTGGAAAACAAGATTTAAATCGATTACATTTGCCACCGATTATAAAGTTATCATTTACCTGAGTTTGCCAAGGATAGGTCTCATATGGACTTGGCCAAATTTGTGTGGAGTTGGTAGTAACCCAATTTTCATAGTCCACCAGCAAAGGACTCGTCTCTCCAATGATATTAGGTTTTTGTTTAATGTATAGTGCAAACAGTGCAGATTGTTCGGAGTTAGTACCACCTACTACTAAACCTGAAATCCCTGAAAAATCACCGTGAGCTTTTATGTGATTACAAGAACCGCCTATAATAACAGATCTATTTACATTTCTTGTGACATTTTTACACCCACCAATTATTACCGATCCAAAATCAGATGTAGTGCAATTTTCACTACCACCTAAAATATAAGATCTGTGTGATGATGTTGTTCCCCTAAATGATAATAAATTATTTCTATCAGCGGAGTAAGTGTAGAGTGGTTCGAATGTATATGGATCAGTACCAGAGAACGTTTTTTCATTATAAACATATGATTGGTTATATTGAAACCCTGAGCAATTTTTACAACCACCTATTATGGAACCACATTTAATAGATTCATTACAACTTCCTCCTAGTAAAATACTATATCTGAAAGCTGAATTTTTATATCCTCCGAAAATCATTCCTGAGTGATATCTATCTAGATAACTACTAGTAGTTACACCAAAAACTTGTATCTTACCATCTATTGCATTGTGATCGAATACTCCCGTCTTGTTAAACTTACCACCAACAATTATAGAGTATCCATTTGCACAATTAGAATATCCACCTAATATAGTGGCAAAATGTGAATTAGGATATCTATCACCACCTAGACTGGTTATTTTATTACCTGACCCGCCTATTATACTAGCGTGGTACATACCGCAGAATGGTAAGTACCCAGTATTCCCATTAACATGTGGTATATAGTGGTTCGATCCACCTACTATTTGATTAAATCCAACTGGACATGATAAAACAGTTCCGACAGACATAGTTGAGTTAATACTAGATATTATACTAGAGAATCGAGTTTGTAAAAAGTTTCCACACCCACCTAATATTTGACTATATTTACCGATTACTCCAGTAGGAGTAGCACCGGGATCTCCTGGTTTAGAACCAGAGTCAATGGATCGTATTCGATTACATCTACCAGATATATTTGAAAAGTTTGATGATATGATGGATTTTTCAGATGATAATGCTATATTAAAATTAGTACAAGGAAAACTATATCTATTATTTATACAAGATTCTTTTGAAGACATTATAACATTTTGTCCTAAGCAATCACATGTCTTAGAATATACAACCCCGCCAGATCCAGATCTCGATGCTCCTAAAATTATACAACTACCAACAGATGCTAAAATTGTACTTCCACTAAGACAAGTATATTCAGAATAAGCCTGTCCGTTTTTGGCGCTGTCAGTGGATTCGTTTCCAATTATGCTATCATCAGAAGAAATAATTGTGTTATACTTATTACAACAATATAGTTGAATACCACAGATTTTAGAAGATCTACTAGATATAATACTTGAAAATATATTACCACTTGTGATGCAACTAGCACTAGATGATATAATTGAAGAGAAATTCACACTAAGTGAAGTATCTTTTAAACCACCTCCATTACAAATACTATTATCAATACCTCCTATAATCGTTGAATTGGATGAATTATAAATAGAATTATTACACCCGGATAGAATAACACCAGCTCTTGAAGTGTTAACTGAGTGTGTTTTCCCGCCCAGTATAATTGAATAAGCACTATTGAAGTACTTTATATAATT
>Ga0247832_1008585_pt1 | contig 10118 bp, 2 predicted proteins | sample LaCruzMarch2015__10_FD_192407 | JGI IMG/M metagenome (GOLD analysis project Ga0247832, IMG submission 192407) | Freshwater microbial communities from meromictic Lake La Cruz, Castile-La Mancha, Spain - LaCruzMarch2015_4m | ecosystem: Environmental > Aquatic > Freshwater > Lake | place: Spain...
AAGAACCACTTGAATAAGCGCTCAAATCAACATTGAAAATAGCATTATCTAATTTCCAAGTTCCTACTTTTCTACCTGCAGCGTCGATTAATTCCATTTCTGTTACTTTATCTAAAGGAATATCTTTAACAGTTAACATTCCACCTGTTGGGTTTGGATAGATAACAACTAAATTCGATAAAACTTCATCAATTCCAGCACAAGCGTCCACTTGAATCGTGTTTGTAGCAGTATTACTACATTCATTTTGTGTAGCTGTATAAGTGATTGTGTATGTTCCTGGTCCAACTGTTGATGGATCGAAGTTATTATTCGTAACCCCAGTTCCTGAATACGTCCCACCTGTTGGCGTTCCTCCTGTTAAAGTAAAGCTTTCTTCATAGCCACAAACCGCATTTAAGTTAGCTAGAGCAACTATAGGTAACGTATTTACAGTGATTGTGAAAGTTACAGGATTTCCCGGGCAAGAATTCAATGTTGGAGTTACTATTACAGTTGTTGTTCCAGTTGTTGTTGGCGTAAATGATGCAATATTTCCAGTTCCACTTGCTGCTAAACCTATCCCTGTATTTGAATTGGTCCAAGCATAAGTTGAAGAAGTACTACTTCCTGCAAAAGAAATCGCAGCAACTGCACTTCCTAAACAAGCAGTTTTGTTACCCGGATTTGTAACCGTTGGAGTTGGGTTAATTGTTGCAACAACTGGCGTTCTTGTAGATGTACAACCTGAAGCTGTAGAAGAAACGTAATAAGTTGTTGTTGTAGAAATAGAAGGAGTTGTGAACGTTGCTCCTGTTCCTAAAGCTGTTCCTCCAGTTGCCGCTGCAAACCAAGATAAAGTTCCTGCTGAAGCCGATGCTCCAAGTGAAACTGTTCCTGTACCACATCTGTCTGCAGGTGTTGTAGTTGGTGCAGTTGGTGTAGCATTTACAGTGATGTAGTTCGTTTGGTTAGAAGTATTTGAACCCGATGAATTGGTAACCGTTAATGAAGCGTTATACGTTCCTGCAGTTGTATAAGTAACTGTCGGGTTTTGTGCTGAACTCGTAGCGGGTGTTCCTCCAGCGAAAGTCCAAGCGTAAGTTGTTGGTGTTCCTGTCGAAGTGCTCGTATATTGAACTGTTTGTCCTGTACAAGTTGAAGCTGTTGGTGTTGAAGTGAAACTTGCAGTTGGCACAACTGGTGTTCCTGTTCCTGTAATATTGATGTTATCGATATAAAGGTTGTTCCCATAATCAGCCAAGTTTCTGAATGCTAAAATTGCACCTGCATTTCCAACGTAGGTATTTAAATTAATTGTTTCTGTTCTCCATTGAGCTGTAGTTGGAACGAAAGAAGCTGTTGTTGCTGCTGCAGTTGGTAAATTTCCAATTGCAACGGTTGTTCCAGTTTTATTGTATAAAGAAGTCCAAGTTGTACCACAATCCGTTGAAATCAAAACTTGCAAACCATCCATATAAGTTGCATTATATGCTGCATAAGCCACATCAAACGTCATTTGCGCAGCTGAATAACTTGATAAATCTAATTTTGGAGTTCTCATTTCGTCTTGATTTCCAGTATCATCAACTAAAAAGTTCCAAAACGCCATTGAATTTCCTGCAGTAGGAGCAAAACCAACAGTCGGAGAACGTACCCAAGTTGTATCACCTCCGTCTGTATTTACAACTGACCAACCCGTAGGCGGAAAAGTAGTTCCTGCGAATCCTTCAGTAAATGGTAGAGCTAAGCCACCACCTGCTGATACAGTAATATAAGTTGTTTGATTTTCTGTATCTGTCCCGTTTGCATTCGTTACGGTTAATGAAACGGCATACGTTCCTGCGTTTGCGTAAGTAACTAAAGGGTTAGCAACTGTACTTGTAGCTGGATTTCCACCTGCAAATGTCCATGAATAAGAAGTTGGACTTCCAGTTGAAGTATTTGTAAATTGAACTGATTGACCAGCACAAACCACTTGATTACTTGCTGTGAAACTTGCTACTGGTAATGTTGGAACATTAGAGTATAAATCACTCTCCCATGTTCCTCTGCCGAAAGTTCCTGCCTTTAATCTTCCTGTTGCGTAATAAATTTCTAAGTCAGTTACTGAACAATTTGGTAATCCTGCACTAAAATCAACCCATGTCGTCATTGAATTATCTCGGTAATATACTCCAACATCTGTTCCAATATAAATTCCATCGCCTGAAGTATTTCCATTGTGATAAACAACACAATTTACAGGTACATTAGGTAATCCTGTTGATAAATTTGTCCAAGATGTTCCGCCATTTGTTGTTTTGTAGATTTTAGCTGTTGCTACATAACCGGAGTAAGTAACAAAAGCAACATTCGGATCTGTATTTGAAACCGCTATCCAGGTTGGAATTGCATTTGTTGGTAATCCTGTTGATGCCGCCGTAAAACTAGTACCACCATTTGTAGATTTAGCAACCGCATTTGTACCAGATTTTAGTGTATAAATAACTTGATTGTTGCTTGGTGCAATAGCAAATTCTGTGATATTTCCGGAACCTGAGGGTGTTCCTAAAGCTGTCCAAGATACTGAACCCCAAATATTATTACACTTGTATAATCTTGGTCTTCCTCCTGCATAAGCAATTGCAGAAGTAGTTGGGTCTTGATGAATTGCACTCACCCATTCTTCAGATCCGTCAGCAGTTGGGTCTGTAATATCAGAAAATGAAGTTCCTCCATTTGTTGAACGATAATAATCTCCATAATATAAAGAAGCAATCATATTCGTGTTTGTAGTTCTATCCACATAACAATCCATTCCATCACCTCCCACTTTTTGTGACCAAGCAGTACCGTTTGTTGTCAAATTTGAACCATTATCCTGGTGACCAGCTAGAACTAGATTTGCATTAGATGTTGAAATTGAGATGCGATATTGTTGTGCAATTTGCAAATTAGAACTCAAATCAGACCAAGCTGATCCTGTATTAGTAGTTTTGAAAACACCACCATCACAACCTGTAAAAATAGTTGTTCCATTTCCAGGTAAAAAAGCTAAATCATGAATGTCAGCATGAACATAGGTAGAATTTGATGCCGTCCAAACAGATGTTTTTGTGAAATTTGTTCCACCATTTGTACTTTTCCAAATATTTACACCACCCGTTAAAACCGTTTCAGCATTTGTTGGAGAAACTGCAATTGCTAAATCATACCAACCTTGTCCTCCAGAATCTGCACCGTTATCCCAACCTAAAATATTGTTAGAGGCTGTTGAAGCCATTCTTGTTGTAAATGCTGCACCGCTATTAGTTGAACGAACTAAACCTAAAAACCCATTATCTGAGGCTCTAGCTGCAAGCAAATAAACATAAGTAGGATCTGCTTCTGTAACTGCCATTGCTAAACGACCAATTCCTGTTAAACCAGTTGTTACGGTTGTCCAAGTTAAACCTCCGTCAGTAGATCTTTTAAAAGAAGTTCCGCAAGCATAAACTGTAGTTGGATCACCTGGTTTAAATTCGCCGTCAGAACAAGCGAAAGTTCCAGTTGGATTTGTCCAAGAAGTACCTCCATTTGTAGTTCTAAATATACCAGCACTTGTAAAAGCCATTAAAATCTGAGGATTTGTAGGATGAATGAGTAATCTTCCAATCGTACGTCCTTGTGTTGCATTCCAGTTTAAACCTGTTGTATTCCAAGTTGCACCACCATCTGTTGATTTTAATACACCACTACTATACGTGTCACTACCATCATTATCACCAGTTGCTAAATACATTATGCTTGTATTGGTTGGGTCAATTGCAACATCTGAACAACCGATAATAGTTAATTGATCTGTGTTTGTTGTCCAAGAAGTTCCACCATTTGTTGATTTCCATAAACCTCCATCAGGAGCTCCAACCCAAATTGTATTTGAATTAGTTGGGTCAAAACGCACAAAGTTTATTCTTCCTGCACCGCCATTTGTTGGTTTTCCAGTTGGCCCAACAATTGTCCAAGTTCCATTTGTTGATTTAGGGATTCCAGCAGCTGCTCGTTCATCTTCCCATTGTTTATAATTCTTGTAGGTGTTTGATGCTGTTTTCACATCACCTGTAGGATAAACTCTAGGAGCCATTTTCTGCTCCCATCTTTTGAATTGTTTAAAACCTTTACCTCTTTCATAAGGTCTATTTTGCCAATATGCATTAAAAGCGGCTTGCGTTTCATAAAAATTGGCATTTGGATCTTTCATCATTTCAACCCATTGTTGGGCATTAGAAGAAAAAGAATTGATAATCAATGAAAAAATCAGTGCGGAGAATAAAGTAAATAGTTTCATGTTTAATAGTTAAGGCAACCAAATTAAGAATAAAATTTTAATGATGTTTTATAATTTGTTAACAAAAAAAAAACGCCTTCTGTTCAGATGACGTTTCTTTTAATAAATTGTTAATTGCTTATTTCTTAATCTCTAATCGTTTTAGCAATTGAACATCTTTACCTGTGAAAATCAAATTATAAGAACCACTAGCATAAGAACTTAAATCCAAATTAAAAACTGAATTTTCTAATTTCCAGTTGCCAACTTTTCTTCCTGCTGCATCGATTAATTCCATTTCTGTTACTTTATCTAAAGGAATACCTTTAACTGTTAACATTCCACCTGTTGGATTTGGATAGATAACAACTAAATTCGATAAAACTTCATCAATTCCAGCACAAGCGTCAACTTGAATGGTGTTTGTAGCAGTGTTACTACATCCATTTTGTGTAGCTGTGTAAGTGATTGTGTAAGTTCCTGCTCCAGCTGTTGAAGGATTGAAGTTATTATTCGTAACTCCAGTTCCTGAATAAGTTCCTCCTGCTGGTGTACCACCAGTTAATGCAAAACTTCCATCTGTATCACAAACTGTATTTAAGTTCGCTAAAGCAACTGTAGGTAAAGCATTTACAGTGATTGTGAAAGTTACAGGATTTCCAGGGCAAGAATTCAATGTTGGAGTTACTATTACAGTTGTTGTTCCTGTTGTTGTTGGCGTAAATGAAGCAATATTTCCATTTCCACTTGCTGCTAAACCTAATCCAGTATTTGAATTTGTCCAAGCATAAGTTGAAGATGAACTACTTCCTGCAAAAGAAATCGCAGCAACAGCACTTCCTAAACAAGCTGTTTTGTTACCAGGATTAGTAACTGTTGGTGTTGGGTTAATTGTTGCCACAACTGGTGTTCTTGCGGATGTACAACCAGAAGCTGTAGAAGAAACGTAATAAGTTGTTGTTGTAGAAATAGAAGGAGTTGTGAACGTAGCTCCTGTTCCTAAAGCTGTACCTCCAGTTGCCGCTGCAAACCAAGATAAAGTTCCTGCTGAAGCCGATGCTCCAAGTGTAACTGTACCTGTACCACATCTATTTGCTGGTGTTGTTGTTGGTGCTGCTGGAGAGGCATTTACAGTGATGTAGTTCGTTTGGTTCGAAGTATTAGTTCCTGTAGCATTTGTTACAGTTAAAGATGCATTATAAGTTCCAGCTGTTGCATAAGTTACAGTTGGATTTTGAGCTGAACTTGTTGCAGGTGTTCCTCCAGCGAATGTCCAAGCGTAAGTTGTTGGAGTTCCTGTTGAAGTACTTGTATATTGAACTGTTTGACCTGTACAAGTAGTTGCTGTTGGTGTTGAAGTAAAACTTGCAACTGGTGCAACTGGTGTTCCTGTTCCTGTAAGGTTGATATTATCAATGAACAAACGGTTACCATATCCAGCGATATTTTTAAATTGAATTATCACACCATTCTGACCTGCATAAGAACTCATGTCAATTGTCTCAGTTCTCCACTGTGCAGTTGTTGGAGTAAACAAAGTTGTTTGTGCTGCTGCAGTTGGTAAATTTCCCGCCGCAACTGTTGAACCAGCTTTGTTATATACTGTTGTGAATGTTGTACCACAATCAGAAGAAATCAAAACTTGTAAACCATCGATATTGTTTGCTCCATAAGCAGCGTAAGCAACATTAAATGTCATACTTGCAGATGTGAAAGGTGTTAGATCCATTTTAGGTAATTCAATAACATCTTGATTGGGACGGTCATCGAAATTAAAATTGTCAAAAACAAGTGAATTTCCAGCACTAGGTGCCACTCCGATTGTTGCATTTCTAGCCCAAGTAGTTGCGCCACCATCTGTATTTGTAATTGTCCAACTTGTTGTTGGAGGGAAAGTTGTAGTAGTAAACCCTTCCGAGTAAGGTAAAGCCAAACCTGAGCCAGCAGAAACAGTAATATAAGTGTTTTGAGTTTCTGTATCTGTTCCGTTAGCGTTTGTAACAGTTAATGAAACAGGATATGTTCCAGCTGTTGCATACGTTACCAAAGGATTAGAAATTGTACTTGTTGCCGGATTTCCTCCTGTGAATGACCAAGAGTAAGAAGTTGGGTTTCCAGTTGAAGTACTCGTAAATTGAACTGATTGACCTGCACAAACCACTTGATTACTTGCTGTGAAGTTTGCAACTGGAGCAGTAGGAACACTAGATTGAATATAAACTCCATAATCCTCAACATCACCAATTTGAAACGCAGAAGTACAAGCTCTTTGTCCAGCTGTAATTGCAGCTGCAGATGACAAAACGCGCATTCTTAAAAATGTGTTTGTTATGGCTGTAACTGGTATTGTAATATTAGCTGTTAAGGTTTGCGTATTTAAAGCGGTTGTTGTTCCTGCTGCAACGCTACCTGAATGCACTAATTCAGTAGGGTTAGCAAAGACACCATTGTTGTTATAATCAATATAAACCTCAAAACGTTGAGCTCCTGAAGGACCAGCATTTGCGGTGATTGATAAAGGATAAACACTTCCCGCTTGAACAATTGTATTATCTGTACAAGCAAAGTTGGTATATGCCACATTTGTCATTGAATTTGTTGTGTTGTTAATGGTATTAAAAGCAACACGACTAACCGTTTGACCAAAAGCTCCAGCATTTTGACTTGTTGGAGTACATGCATTAATTAGTGTTCCTGCTAAAATTACAAAACCTGGTCTAGTCAATGTGTTTGTTCCTTGAGCAGTTGTAACAGTTAATTGTACATCATAAGCGCCAGGCACAGTGAATGTCATTACAGGATTTTGAAGAGTAGAAGTTAAAACAGTTCCACCATTTGTAAATGTCCAGCTGAATGTAATGTTACTCCAGTTCGTCTCTGGTAAATACGTATTTGGAACACAAGAAGATAAGTCATTAAAAGTAATCGTTTGACCAGCACAAATTGCTGCTGAACTCGATGAAAAATCAACCACTGGAGCTGCAACTGGAACTAAAGCTAAATTACTAGCTGCAAAGAAAGAAGATCTCGGACCTGAGCAAGCGGCAAGTGCTCTAGTTTTTTGATTAGCCGTGAACATGTTCATACACGCATCTGAAGAATAATCCATGTAATTTCTTACAAATAATGTGTTGGAAGAGTTTCCATTACAGCTATTTGTACCAGTAGTATTACAATCTGATTGACTTCTTCTGTGTGGAGGCGTATCAGCACAACAATCTCCAGCATTTGAACCACAACCATTTGTTTGAGTTGGACAATTTGCCCCTGAACCATCACCTTCAAAAGTGTGGTATAAGTTAAGAGCGTGACCCATTTCGTGAGTCGTAGTCATTGAACCACCAGAAGTAAAATTACTTGCCATAACAACAGCTCCATCAACTGAAGTACCATGAGAAGATGCAAAATAAGCGTAACCTTGTGTTCCTGCTCCACCTTCATTGTTATCAATTTCAGAAACTAAATAAATATTGTAGTATTTTGTTCTATCCCAAGAAACAACCGCTTTCAATTGAGCATCTGTAATTCCATTTGTTGTTGAACTTCTTACTCCACTAGCCATGTAAGTAGCATTTCCAGTCATACTTACACGGTTGATACCATTTGTACATTGACCACTTGGATTACGAACAGCTAAAGCAAATTCTATTTCCATATCCACACCACTTCCATCACCGGCTGTACCTGCTGTTTTACGGTAACGATTATTTAATTCTTGGATTGCTGCGCGTATATCTGCATCACTTACGTTTGTACCAACCCCAACTGCTTCACCTTTGTGCATAACATGTACCACAACAGGAATTCTGTATTGCGCTGCTATTTTAGGTGTTAAGCTACTACTTTGATTTCTAACATAATTCTCAAATTCATTCATTTTCTGAATGTATGCTGGGTCGTTGAGCATTTGATTGTGAATCAACGTTGCACCACACTTTTCATGTGGATTATTTCCATTATTTATCAGTTGGGAGAAACTGAAAAATGAAAACAACAAATTTAAGGTTGTCAATAAAGACAGTTTAGTAAATTTATTTTTCATAAGGATTTAAGTTTAATGCCACCAAATTAGTAAAAAAAGTTTTAACATTTGTTTTAATTTAATCAAAATCAACTAACCAATCGTTATGTTTTAAATAAAAAAAGGAAAGCTATTCACTTTCCTTTTTCATTTTTCATTTATAACACTTAATAAGTCAACTTTTCCAAGCGCATGTTAATTTTCTTTTCTTTTTTATAATACTCAGAAACAGAAATAAAACCTGGGTTTCCTGGTTGAATCCACCAAGTTTTTGATTCACAATTAATTGGAATTCTATTTTTTTCAACTATACTTATCTAATTTTAAAAAAAAAATCCACCTCCTTTAAACCTTTTGTGAGTTTTGAGTGTAACTTTTATTTTAGAACCAATAAGACTGAATTTTTCACAGCTTGAATTACCGTTTCAACTTGTTCATCTGTCAAATTAAAATAAACAGGTAAAGAAATTTCAGCAGCATATTTCAAATAAGCTTCTTGGTAATTATCAATTGAATAGCCCAAATTTTTATAGGCTGTCAAAAGAGGAAGTGGTTGAAAATGAACATTCACTGCTACATCTTGTTCAAATATTTCTTGAATAATGGCGTCGCGCTGCGTTTCTGAAATAGCTGCAATTCGCAATAAATATAAATGGTAACAAGTTTCACGATTTTCATCTTTATACTTCGGAAGCAGTGCCCATTCTTCATTTCCAAAAGCAGCGTCATAAGCCTCAAAAATTGTTTTTCTTCGGTCTAAATTTTCTCCATATCGCTCCAATTCAATCAAACCAACTGCTGCTTGAATATCCGTCATATTGCATTTGTAACCAGGTTCGATTACGTCATATTTCCAAGCACATTTTACTGTTTTTGCTAAAGCATCTTTTGATTGACCGTGAAGAATTTTGATGCAAAAATCTTTATAAATCGTTTCGTGGTCAAAATCAGAAGGTAAGTTAAAACAAACAGCACCACCTTCAGCAGTAGTTAAATTTTTAACTGCATGAAATGAAAAGCAGGTAACATCAGCCAAACTTCCTGATTTTTTTCCTTTGTAAGTAGCACCAAAACTATGTGCTGCATCAGCTGCGATTAATAATCTACCCAATTGTTTTTGCATTTCAGTTTTAGGTAAAAATTGATCTTTACAAGCATTAGCGAGTTCATAAATAGCATCATAATCACACGGAAATCCAGAAATATCAACCGGCATTATTACTTTCGTTCGAGGAGTAATTGCTGCTTTAATTTTTTCTATTGATATATTGAAATCTTCTTTACTAATATCCACCATCACTGGTTTTGCTCCTGTATGTAGCACCACATTCGCGCTTGCACAATAAGTGTAAACAGGAATAATCACCTCATCTCCTTCTCCAATTCCCCACCAGCGCAAGAAAACTTCCATTCCAGAAGTCCAAGAATTAACAGCAACAGTAGTTTGACAACCGCAATATTCTGTGATTTTTTTTTCAAATAATTTAGTTCGGGGACCTGTTGTAATCCAACCACTTAGCAAGGCTGCATTCACTTCATCAAGCACACGTTGATCAATACGAGGGGGAGAAAATGGAATCATTAAGCAAAGATAAGATTTTATGGAAAGTTGTAGATTGGAAAATTGCAGATTACAGATTTATAATTGTAATTTTGAGTATACTCTTTCGTACCACCAAAACACAACTGTAATTCATAACTCGAAAAAATTTCAATTTGAGCTAATATTATTTTTGCCATTCTTTTTGCTCTTAAGTAACTTTTATCAAACTACTTGAAGACCAAGTGATTGTGCTTTTCGTTTTACCTTCACTATTTCCTGTTTTTTGA
>Ga0247832_1008587_pt1 | contig 10118 bp, 7 predicted proteins | sample LaCruzMarch2015__10_FD_192407 | JGI IMG/M metagenome (GOLD analysis project Ga0247832, IMG submission 192407) | Freshwater microbial communities from meromictic Lake La Cruz, Castile-La Mancha, Spain - LaCruzMarch2015_4m | ecosystem: Environmental > Aquatic > Freshwater > Lake | place: Spain...
TACTATCCCAGAACAAAATTGATTCTTTTTGATTGTCGAGCTTTTTTTTCTAGCAATGTTTACTATAATAACTCAAGCAATTATTTTATAGATTAAAAAATAGAAATAATAATGATAGATCAAAGAAAAACTGCATTTATTCAATTTATACCTGAAAATAATGAAACTACAATTCCTTTTATTAAATTAACCAAATCTAAATTTGGGAATACAGGAACAGCTACATTTTTTTTCACAAACCCACATATCTTTAAGATTACTTCCAAAAATTTATCTGAATCTAAATATGATATAATTATCAATGGTACGACTTTAGTTTGGGATCAGAATAAAAAAAAAATTTTTTCACAAGTAATAAAACCTATATTTCAGAATGGTGAACCTTATATGATTAAATCTAGTTTTTTTTTTAAAAATTCTAAAGAATGGTTTCTTTTTTTAAATTTTATGTATATTTATTCTAGAGAAAATGAATTATTTTTTAATAAAAAATAATTTTCGAATTTTTTCTTTTTACATTCTAAAGAACTTTTAATAAGAAAAATATTACTAATAAATAATCTGATGGAATATTCCCTAACTCGTTTACAAAATTATTCAAAAATTTCTCTTCAAGACTTGAAACTTCAAGATGTAATTGAAAAATTAAATATGATCGGCTTTGAAATCGATAATGTAACGATTGAATCCTTTAATTTTTCAGAAAAAATCCAAATTTTCATTAAAGTTCCATCGAATCGTGAAGATCTTTTAATAGAAAAAATCTTTTTACAAGAATTATCTGTTTTATTTTTATTTGATTTATATCAAAAATGGGAAGGATTAAAACAAAACTATTCTTTTTTACTTAAACAAAAATATTTACAATATTTTCATTACGAATCTATAAAAATAGATTCAAATCTCTCTTCTTTACTTGTTTATATATTTAAAATAAATAAAAAAAAATCTGAAATAAATTTATTGAATTTATCTTCGTCTCCTATTTGGATTCAAGAAAAATTATTAGAGTTTGGTATTTGTCCTAAAAAAAATTATCAAGATTTAATTGAACTCATTAATTGTGAATGGGGACAATCTTTTGTTACGTTTCCTATTTCCTCTGTTGAAAAGAATTTTCCCTATAATAACTCAGTCAGAGCAGAAACAGAATCTACTCAATTAAAAAAACAAAATCTTTCTTTTACTTTAGAAAAAATAAATGAAGAATTTTTCACTCAACAAAAATTACTAAGTACTACTTCTGAAGAAACAAATAATGAAACAAACAATTTTTCTTTTGATCTTTATCCAGGAACAATAATTTTAAATCAGAAAGAAAATAAGTCCCATATTTTATCAATATTAGGAAATAAGAAAAAAGATTCTTTATACGAAAATCAAAATAGTAAGAATCAAAATTTATCTCTAGAACCTGAATTTTTTATTCAAGGAATTTTTTATGATATTTATGAAAATCCTTTACAATTAAACTCATTAAAAACAAATTTATCTTATCGTTTCTTAAGAAAAACTTTTTTAGAAAATTTTAAATTTTCTTTTCAACGTTTATTAAGTTTATTCGAAATTATTTATAATGTTTCAATTGATTCAAAAGTATATCTAAAAAATGAAAAAACTCTTCAATTAAAAAATGAAAAAATAATTAAACTTAATTTTCTTTCTTTTTTTTATTTTTTAAATATTCGAAAAGAAAATATCGATTTTTCTATTTTTGAAAAAGCTTCCCTAAAAAAAATTTGTTTAACTCAAGAAAATTGTTATTTTAGTATTCCATCTTCACGAAATGATTTAACTCGAGAAATAGATTTAATTGAAGAATACTGTCGTTTTTTAGGGTATAAAAATATTCAAGAAATTCTACCTCTTTCTTTTGATTTTTTCAAAAAAAAAGATAATGAAAATAAAAAAAAAAATAAACAATGGATTAAACAATATTTTTTAATTAATAACTTTTTTGAACTTTTAACAAATTCTTTAGATGAAAATAAAAATTTAAAAAAAAATTCTATTGTTTTAAAAAATCCTTTAAGTACTGAATTTAGTGTACTTAGAACAAGTTTATTACCAAAAATTTTTGAGATTTTTGAATTCAATTTAAGAACAAATGGTGAACGCAAAAATTATTTTGAGATTGGTCGTGTTTTTTTAAAAGAAAAAAAGAAAATCAAAGAAAATGAAAAAGTAGCAGGTCTTTTTCAACTTGAAAGAATTAAAAAAACTAAGATAGCAAATCAAGAATGGTTTTTGGCTAAAGCTTTTTTAGAAAAATTTTGTTTTTCTTTTGGTTATAAAAAAATTACATTTGAGAGTCTTTCTTCTATTGAATTAGATTACATAAATTTAAATTATTTAAAAGAATCTAATTTAATTCAATTGTTTCATCCCAAGAATACAGTTTTTTTTAAATCAGAAAATACTTATTTAGGAATTTTTGGACAATTAAATTCAATTTATGAGGAAAAATATTCTTCAAAATATACAACTTATTTATTTGAATTTAATTTACTCGCTTTTCCTTTTTTACAATTAAAAAACGAAATTAAACTTTTTTCATTATTTTCCAAATATCCAACAATTAAAAAAGATTTATCTTTTCTTATTCAAAAAAATATGAATTTTTCAGCAATTAAAGATGAACTTTGGAAAGTTTCTGAATATGTAAAAAGAATAGAATTTTTTGATGTTTATTTTGATAAAAGCTCAAGTCATAATGTTTATATTGGACTTAGATTTATTTTTCAGTCAATGACAGAAACCTTAACAACTGAAATAGTTGAAAAAGAACTTATAAAATTAAAAACTATTTTAATCCAACAATTTAAAGTAGAATTTAAAGAATAGAAATTGAATAAAAAAAGAGAGATTATATCCTAGCAAAAACGAGAAAAATTTGACTTTTTCAACACTATTTTGTCTGAAAATGAGGTCAATTTTCTTTTTTGTTTTTAAGTCAAAATAAAAAATAAATTAAAAAACATTATGACAATAACAAATTTTATACAAAGTGAGAAAACAACATTCTTAGAAAATTCTTTATCAAGTTCTGCTTGGGAACTATCTAATCGATCTTATGAAGTAGGTCTTTTTGATTTAGGTTTTGATGGAGATGAAGAAGAAAAAGGTCCTGCCTTAGAAATTTATGGAACTGATTTAACCTTATTAGCTCAAGAGGGACTTTTAGAGGAATGTTTCGGAAGAGAGAAGGAACTTTCTGAAATGATGGAAATTTTAGTTCGTCGACAAAAAAACAATCCTGTTTTAGTTGGAGATGCTGGTGTTGGAAAAACTGCAATTGTTGAGCTTTTTGCAAGTAAAATTGTTAATAACTTAGTTCCTTTTGTTTTAGAAGGACGAACAATAGTTAGTATTGATTTAGCTCGAATTGTTGCTGGTTCTCGCTATAGAGGAGAATTTGAATTACGTTTTCAAAGAGTCTTAGATGAAGTTTTAGAACAACCTCATATTATTATTTTTATTGATGAAATTCATAATATTGGAGGAGCTGGATCTGCAGAAGGTTCGTTAGATGCAGCCAATATTTTAAAACCAGTTTTATCTCGTAGTGGATTTCAATGTATTGGAGCAACAACAACAAAAGAGTATCAAAAAATTGAAAAAGATCCGGCATTAAATCGTCGTTTTCAACCAATTAAAGTAAAAGAACCTTCAATTGAAGAAACAGTCAAAATTTTATATGGATTACGTGCAAGTTTAGAAGCATTTCATAATGTAGAAATTTTACCTGGTGCTTTACGATTAGCAGCTGATTTATCATCTCGATATATTTATGATCGTTTCCTTCCAGATAAAGCAATTGATTTAATAGATAGAGCTGCAGCAAAAGAAGTTATTCGTTTAACAAGTGTTACAGAAGGGTCAGTTCTTTCATCATTAGTTAATGCAGCAATTAATTCGCTTGGAAGTTTAAGATTGGAGTGTTTTAGACGTGGAGATACTGCTTCCGAATATATTTTTCAAGAAATTGAAACAGGGTATCGAAATTTTCTTCTGCGTTGGATAGAATCTCCTTTAAAAGTAGAACAAGATGTTTTAGAGTATACAAAATCAGAAAGTCTTTTATCTCCTCTTTCTCAAAGTTTAATTGATAGTATGAAAGTTGCAGTTTTAAAGCGTGTTGATCAATTACTATTTTCTTCGAGTAATCCAAGAAGTCTTGTGAAATATATTAAAAAACATCGTCGTTTATCTGCAGAAAAAAATGAAGATATTTTTAATGTTTTTTATATAGATTCAGATAAAGAAATATCTGAAACTCGACCAAAAATGAGTTTACATAGAATTTCTCTTTTTTTATTAAAAACATGGTTAAATTTTTCAAAAATAGAAGAAAATCAGGCGGAAGAAAAAGAAAAAATAGTTCGTTATCTTTTTGCAGATAAACGAATTGCACAAGTAAATGAAATTAATAAACAAAAAAAAATAGATTCTTTTTTATTATTAAAAGAAGCGCAAACATTAAATGAACAAACAAAACAATTAAGCAATCAAAATAATTACTTGTCCCCAATTAATCAAGAGGAAGGGAATTTAAATCTAGAAAAAAATGGGAATGAAGACACTTTTTCTACAACTCAAACAAAAGTTGAAAAAGAATCACCTAAAGAAAAACTTTCTAATTTAAATGGATTCGCATTTTTAACGAATAAAGAGTTAGAAGACTATTCTTTAGAAACTCAAATTTTAGATGCTCAAGAAGAGTTAAAATTATATGAAAGTTATGAAGGTAAATATGCTTTTATTGAACAATCTCAAGTTTTAAATATTATTTCAGAAGTAAATAATTTAGATTATTCTGAATTAGAAAATTTAATTTCTAAAGAAGATATCGACTCTTATTTTCTAGAGTTAAAAAAAGAATTATATTTAGAAGACTGGGTAAATCCTTTAGAAAAATTTATTCCATTTTTAGACAAATATCTTCCTTTTAGTGCATCTATTCTAGAAGGAAACGAATTAAAAACAAGTTATTATGAAATATTAAGATATTTCGTGAATGATTTAAAAATGTATGATCATTTATATGATATAAGAGAAAAATTATTCGAAAATCCTTTTCTTTTTGTTTTTGAAAAAGATTTTTGTGAAGAAGATATTGAATATTATGAAGAAACCTTTGAATTACTAAGTGAATTAGAAACTCGACGTATTGAAGTTTTTAAAGAATTTTTACGAGATTTAAAACCGGTCATTCGTCGAGGAATTGTCGAAACATTAAAAACAAGTTCAGCAATTCCTATGACACAAGAGGAAATAAATACGGTTTATATGTTATTAGGCTATTTTTCAACAACAACAGGAAAAAGTTTTTTAGGAAATTTAGATGATCCTGAATTAATTCAAAATGCACGAAAATTAGGTGATTTTACTGGATTAAAAAAACGAATTACACAAAAAGAAATTCGTCAATTATTATCCGATATGACTGGAATTCCAATTCAATCCATTTCAAATTTAGAATCTCAAAAATTATTAAATTTAGAATCAACTTTACATCAAAGAGTAATCGGTCAAGATGAAGCAATTAGTGCAATTGCAAAAGCAATTCGACGCTCGCGTTTAGGGATTCAAAATCCAAATCGTCCTATTGCAAGTTTTCTTTTCTGTGGTCCTACAGGAGTTGGAAAAACAGAAGTTACTAAAGCATTAGCAGTTAGCTTATTTGGAGCAGAAACTGATATGATTCGATTTGACATGTCTGAATTTATGGAAAAATTTACGGTTTCTCGATTAATAGGTTCACCTCCTGGATATGTAGGATATGATGAGGGAGGACAATTAACAGATGCAGTACGACGAAAACCATATTCTGTCGTTTTATTTGATGAAATTGAAAAAGCTCATCCCGATATCTTAAACGTTTTATTACAAATTTTAGAAGATGGACGTTTAACGGATAGTCAGAAACGATTAGTTCCTTTTGAGAATACAGTTATTATTATGACTTCAAATGCTGCAGCTGAAGAAATTCAACAAATTATTAAAGCAGATAAGAATAATGCTTCTCCAGAAGAACGAAAATTAGAAGAAGAAAGAGAAAATCAGAAAAAAGAAGAAAAAGAAAAAGAAGAAGAAAATAATAAAAAAGAAGAATTAATTTATCAAGACGAATATTCTGGTGCTATTGAATTCTTAAATTCTCCGATTACAGAAAATTTTTTAACTGATATTCGAAAAGAATTACAGCAAGAATTTAAAAAATCTTTTAGAAATATAAAAGAAGATGAATTCTTAAAAAATGAAAATAATAAATTAGTTAAAGGGAAAGAGAAAAAAGATTTAGAACAAGAAACATTAAAAACGTTAAAATCAGCTGTTTTAGAACGTTTAAGTACTATTTTCTTACCTGAATTTTTAAATCGATTAGATGATATTATTATTTTCCAACCTTTAAAACCGGAAGAATTACGTAAAATTTGTGATATTATGATTCGTTCATTAGCAGAAAGAGTTAAAGCAAAACAAATTAGGCTACTTGTTGATGATAATGTACGTAAAAAATTAACAAGAGAAGGATATAATCCTATTTTTGGAGCACGTCCTTTACGTCGATTAGTTACGAAATATATTGAAGATTTAATTTCTGAGCAAATGTTAAAAAATCCAACGACAAAAAAAGAAAGAATAATTGATATTCAATTAAATGAATTAGATCAAATTTTTGTAAAAGAAATAGAAGAACCTGAATATAAAATTTTATAAATAATAAAAATTACTTCTTGACAAAAAAAAGAAATAGATATATACCTAGTCTATATATTTATTTTCTTTTTTTACGAAGCCGAGATAGCTCAGTTGGTAGAGCAGTGGATTGAAGATCCTCGTGTCGCCAGTTCAAATCTGGCTCTTGGCACTTTTGGCACTTCTTCTTACACCTTCTTGGTATTTTTACTTAAAAAAAAGAAAAGATCATATTTACATCTTTAGTTCAGTTGGTAGAACGCAGGTCTCCAAAACCTGATGTCGAAGGTTCAACTCCTTCAGGGTGTGTTTTTGTTTTTGGTTCTGATTGTTCAATTCATTCCTTTTGAATTAAAAAGATAGAAAAGGATATAATTAATTCGAATTAAAAAAGAAAATCAATTTGTTTATTTTTATTGTATACTTTTAGTTACTAAAGGTGATTAGAAACTTTTTTGATATAAAAACAAAAAAAATTATGGCAAAAAAAATTAAAGCATTTGTAAAATTAGCACTAACAGCCGGAAAAGCAAATCCTTCTCCTCCCGTAGGTCCAGCACTTGGACAACATGGTGTCAATATAGCAGCATTTTGTAAAGAATATAATGCAAAAACTAGTGATAAAACAGGTACGGTTATTCCCGTAAAAATTACAATTTATGAAGATCGTTCTTATACTTTTATTTTAAAATCTTCACCAGCTTCCGTACTATTAGCAAAATTTGCAAATATTAAAAAAGGAGCTGCGCAACCTAACAAGGAAAATATGGGTTCCGTTACATTAGAACAAGTTAAGGAAATTGCAATGATGAAAATGAATGATTTAAATACTGATAATTTAGAGAAAGCTATTTTAATTATTCAGGGAACAGCAAAAAGTATGGGAATAAAAGTTGAAACAATTTAATTTTGATCTAACAAATTATGAAAAAATACTCAAAACGAATAAAACTATTACAAGATAAGATTACAGAAGATATTTATTCTTTTGATAAAGCTATTTCTATTTTAAAAGACTGTGGTACAGCTAAATTTTTAGAATCTGTTGAAGCTCATGTTTCTTTAAATATTGATCCTAAATACGCGAATCAACAATTACGAACAAGTTTAGTTTTACCTAATGGAACAGGAAATAGTTTAAGAATTGCTGTTTTTACAGATCCTGATTATGTACCGGAAGTATTAAAAATGGGAGCTACTGTTGCTGGTTCAGACGATTTAATAGAAGAAATTAGTGCAGGAAAATTAGATTTTGATATTTTAATTACAACTCCTCAATTAATGCCGAAATTAGCAAAATTAGGAAGAGTTTTAGGACCAAAAGGCTTAATGCCCTCTCCAAAATCTGGTACGGTAACTCAAAATTTAAAAGAAACGATTAATGAGTTTAAAAAAGGAAAAATTGAATATCGTGCTGATAAGACTGGAATTGTTCATTTAAATTTTGGAAAAGTCAATTTTTCTGAACAAGAACTTAAAGAAAATTTATTAGCTCTTTATAGTTCGATTGAAAAAAATAAACCGAACGGAGTAAAAGGAAAATATTTTAAATCTTTTTTTATTTGTACAACAATGAGTCCTAGTATTAAAATTGAATTAAATACCTTTAAATAATTTCCAGTTATTCTCTTTTTAAAATATGAATTTGATACATTGGTGCTAATTATTTTTGCACATTGTCAAACGAAACTTTTTATCAAAAACTTATCAAAAATTAGGTTTTTAAATTTAGCATATTTTTCTTTTTAGTATTTTAATGAGATAATAATGGATTTGATACCTAACAAAAAAGATTATTTATTAATAATTTGTCACTTTTATCAAAAATATGAACGAAAAATTAGATAACATTATTTCTCAATTAAAAAGTTTAACTCTTTTAGAAGCTGCTGATTTAGTTAAAGAAATTGAAAAAACATTTGGTGTAGATACCTCTGCTTCGGTTGGACCAAGTTTATTAGCTGGACCTGCATTATCTGCCGCTCCAGTTGAAGTTGCTGAAGAAAAAACAGCATTTGATGTTGTATTAACAGAAGTTCCTGCAGATAAAAAAATTAGTATTTTAAAAATTGTTCGTAATTTAACTGGATTAGGTTTAAAAGAATCTAAAGAAGTGGTAGATAATGTACCTAAATTAGTTAAAGAAGGAGTAACAAAAGAAGAAAGTGAAAATATTAAAAAAGAATTTGAAGCTGCTGGAGCAAAAGTAACAATCAAATAAAAAATAATTAAGTCTTTTAGACTTAATTATTTAATCTTTGGGATAAAGTTCTCCCATTTTTTGACGTTTTTCTAAAGCATCAAAATCTGGTTTAATTGGTACAAAAACATCCATTTTATTCTCAATACCTAATAATACTTCATAAATAATATCTAAAATATCTTCCACTAAAACAATTTGTCCTAATTTATCTGTTGGAACAACAGTACGTGTTGTTTGAGAAGCATTTTTAAACATATCTTCAAGATATAAAAGCATTGCAACGACATCGACAGAATCTGCTTCATAATCAATAACTAAATTGGCAGTTAATTTTACTTCATCTTTTTCAATTTCATCTAATTGTTTTGTAACAACATCAACAATTACACTAAATAATTCTTCTTGAGTTAGAGATTTTAATTCCCAATTTGTTCGCCATTTTTTAGCAAAAACCATTTTTTCTTTTTTCTTTTTATATCCTTCATTTATTTCACTCTTCTACTATAGATAATAAACTAATACTTAAAAAATTTTATTATCTTTTTATATTTCACTTTTTCTTTTTAATTATAATTGCTTTTTTTCTCTTTTTTTTATAAGATTATAGTATACAGAAAATATTATTACGGGATGTAACGCAGTTTGGTAGCGTGTCTGCTTTGGGAGCAGAAAGTCGCAGGTTCAAATCCTGCTATCCCGAAAATTACTTTATTATTTAAAATTCATTACCAATCAATTATTTTTTTAGAAATTAAAATGCAATAAAAGTATTACATAAAAATTGATAGTGTTATTTTTTATTTTTTAAATAAAATTGATAATAACTGATCGAAAGGTTCCAAAAATACTTAAAGGAATAAAAAAAATTTCTCATATTAATAATTTCATATTTAATTTATTTAGATAAATCTGCTTTAAAAATCCTTCAAGTAAAAACGATTTCTTTTTAATCTTAAATTAACTTTACCTTGTTTTAGGTTTTTTAAGAAATACTTTTTCATGAATAAAGAAATAATAAAAAATAATACCCCCAAGGGAATTCGAATCCCTGTTACCTCCGTGAAAGGGTGGTGTCCTGGGCCACTAGACGATGGGGGCAGATTATGAAGGAATTTTATCAATTTTTTAATTTTAAATTAATATATATTTTGTCTTCACTATAAATATAATTGATTTTTCTTTTTTGTCAATCCTAGTTGTTTTAATGAAATTT
>Ga0247832_1008595_pt1 | contig 10109 bp, 10 predicted proteins | sample LaCruzMarch2015__10_FD_192407 | JGI IMG/M metagenome (GOLD analysis project Ga0247832, IMG submission 192407) | Freshwater microbial communities from meromictic Lake La Cruz, Castile-La Mancha, Spain - LaCruzMarch2015_4m | ecosystem: Environmental > Aquatic > Freshwater > Lake | place: Spain...
TACTTATTCTAGACGAGGCAACAAGTGCTTTAGATTATGATACTGAAAGAAGAGTTTGCGATAACCTAAAAACAGCTTGCAAAGGTTCAACTGTATTTTTTATAACACACAGATTAAGTACAATCCGAAAGGCAGATCAAATATTAATGATGCATCAAGGTGGGATAGTGGAGAGGGGAACCCACAATGAGTTAATTAACTTAAAGGGAAGATATTACGCCCTTTATCGCCAACAAGAGGCAACTTAAATCTATGAACAGCAAATTACCTTCAGCCTTAAATCCTTTGAAATTAATTCAGGCAATTCAAGATAAACTTGAAAGTAGCATTCATAGCGATGAACAAAAAAACATCTTAAAGCAATCTAATCACTGGATTCGCCTGATAATGTTGGCACTTATGAGCGGAAGTGCCTTTGGTTTGGCATGGTTGGCATTTGCACAAACAGAGGAAATAGTTGTAGCAACTGGAAAGTTGGAGCCAATTAGCAGAGTTGTAGATGTTCAAATGCCTTTACAAGGAGTTGCTAAAACCATATTTGTTCGAGAAGGACAAAGAGTGAAAAAAGGAGAAACCCTAATTGATCTAGATACCGAAGCTAGTGGCGACAGGCAGAAATCAACTGATGAAGCTTTAAAACTGAAACTAAAGGAACTAAATTTTAAACTCAACGAATATAATAATGTGCAGAAACTAAGCGAAACAAAGATTAATTATCTAAACAAAACTTTACTGATCAACAAGGATGTTGAAAACCGCTTTAATAACCTCAATAAGCAGGGAGCTGCATCTGAATTGCAATACTTAGAACAAAAAAACAAGGTTGAACAAATTAATGGGGAAATTCGCCAAACGCAAGTTGACAAATCACGACAGGAAAGCATTCTAGATCAAAATATCCAAAATTTACGCAGCGAGATTGCAGAGATAAATAGTAAGATTACTGAAAGCAAGGTAACACTTCGCTACCAAAAAATTATTTCGCCTGTTGATGGTATTGTATTTGATTTAAAACCTAGATCGGCAGGATTTGTAGCACAATCAAGTGAACCTGTAATGAAAATTGTTCCGTTGGATCAATTGCAAGCGAAGGTGGAGGTTGACAGTAGAACAATTGGCTTTGTAGCAGTTGGTAAAAAAGCAGATATCAGCATTGATTCATTTCCTGCAACAGATTTCGGCGTTATTGAGGGCACAGTTACTAGAATTGGATCTGATGCATTACCACCAGATCCCAATCTCCAAAAAGGCTACAGATTCCCAGCAGACATAAGGCTTAATTCTCAAACTTTAAAGCTTAAAAATGGCCAAGTGCTCCCCCTTCAAGTTGGCATGAGCCTCACAGCTAATATTAAACTTCGAAAGGTTACATATCTTCAGTTATTACTATCCAGCTTTAGGCAAAAAGCAGATTCCCTAAGGAGTATTTAGTCAGATTATCATGAGAATCATCAATTCCCTAGATGAGCTTGATTTAATAATTAAGGAGCTAGATGATGCAGCAAAAATTTCTGATGATGCCCTAAGAGCATTATTCAAAACATTCAGATTTGAAGATTCAAAACAGGTTTATACTGATCCGTTTAGTTCTGAATATTATAAGCATCAATTTGATATATATGAAAAAATTTCAGGCAAGCAGTATAAAGCAGATAATGAAGTGTCAGCTTTTGATGTGAATCAAGCAATCAAAGAGCCATTTCCTTTTTCTAGTAAAAGCTGCGATACGGTTGGTAACCATATCATTGCAATCGGTCATCTGATTAAAACATTAGCTCTCAAACCAGGATCAAAGATAATTGAATTTGGTGCGGGTTGGGGCAATACAACTTTATGGCTTGCGCAAATGGGTTTTAAGATAACTGCTGTTGATATTGAAAAAAGATTTGTTGAATTAATAAGGAAACGATCTGAAGCAATTGGCCTAGAAATTGAGCTTCTTCATGCTGATTTTCAGATTGCACATCAGCTAAAGCAAAAATGGGATGCAATTATATTTTTTGAATCTTTTCACCACTGCGCTGATCATCAAAATTTAATTCCAGGTTTATTAAATCTACTCAATGAGGGTGGAAAGATTATATTTGCTGCTGAACCAATCACCGATGACTTTCCAATTCCTTGGGGTTTAAGGCTTGATGGAGAATCATTATGGGCAATCCGTAATTTTGGTTGGTGCGAGCTTGGATTTCAAGAAACGTATTTTAGAGAATTAATGGCCCGTAATAATTTAATGCTATCCAAACTTTCATGCCCCGACACACCTTGGGGTACAATATTTGTTGCAGAAAGGGGTGATCGACCATGTTTAGATTTACCTTCATCGGATGTAACACCCCAATCACATTTAAGCGCTCAAAGCTCGTTTCCAATCCTCAAGTTGCTTAGATTTATCAAGAAGAAACTTAGTTTCTTTAAATAAATAACTTATTTTTACCCATACGCCACCTGGCCAGACTTCCACGCGGTAGACCGATCTATTGCTATAGCTTGAATTAAAGCTCCTAAAGGTAGGGGGGTATTGGCAGCAGCAACAAGCCCAAGCTTGCCGTTACTGCACTCCTGCAGGAAGTTGGACTTTAAATGGTTCAGCTTGCGAATGTCCACGCACAGCAGAGTGGGGCCGATGAATTCCAGCGTGTATCCATCTCCTTCCAGCACCAGATCTGGAATGCCCCTCAGGCTTGGATGCATCCTCACTGGTAAACATCTTTTCGGTGGCCAATTCTCACGACCAGGATTATCAGCTCCTGTTGCTGCCACTCGTACACGACACGGAAGCGACCAACACGCAGACGCCTCAACCCTTCGAACTCTCCTTTGAGGGCTGAACCAGTCGCTCTCGATCGCTTTTTTGCAGAGCAGCCAGTGCCCTGGCAGCACTGCGTTTAATCTGCAGCGAGCAGCGCATCGAGCACCTCAGCCCAATCCAGAACGGGGTCGGCAGGGTCCTTGAGGCCTCTATGCCACAGCGCAGATCCTCGAAGTCGTCAAGGTAGTACTCAATAGCTTGCCGGATGACATCTGCCCTAGATCGCTTGAGCTGTCCGGCGGCAACATCCAGCTCAGCGCTAAGACCATCGGGTAGTAGGGCAGTCACTTGCACCACGTTGCCTTCATCTCAATGTCATTGACATTAACATGATTTGAACTGGGAGATGGGGTAGCTTTCAATCCTCGTTTTGAATTTGGCGGATTCAGCATTTATTCAACCTCCCTATCAACCCACCAGCCACATTGCATGCATCCAGGAGCGTTTCATGGGCTAGGTGGGCATAACGCTGCGTCATGGAGCTATTGCTATGGCCAAGCAGTTGTTGCACCTCGTAGAGGGACCGTCCTCCATTTATTAAAAAAGATGCAAATGAATGGCGCAAATCATGAATGCGTAGATCATCGAGGCCTCAGGGCCACTTCCTTGGTGGGATTAACCGTGACGCCTGGCACTTCCCAGCGAATCGCCAAATTGAACACATATCTGAGCAACACCAAGTATTTGTTGATGGTTCCAGGCGCTTTTGCTTGCCGAATCCATTGCTGCTGCAAAGCAAAAATATCGCTGCGTTTGATTGTGTCCATTTTTCGATTTTCCAAAACAGGCAAGAGATGCACCCGCAGGGTTGAGAGATCACATTTCCAGGAGCGTTTATAGGTTTGGATATATGGCAGGTATTGCTCGCTGATAAAGGTTGAGAAAGTAGGAGTTGTGCGCAATAGGGCCTGCTTCTCTGCTGGATCACCTCCCATTGCCACGGTGGTGCGGCATTGATCTGCTACGGAACGGGCTTGCGAGAGGGAAAGGTCTTGGAGATCGCCAAGGCGGTGCTGATGGCGTTTTCCTCTTTTGTTGGTGTAAGTGAGATACCAAGTGCGGCCACCGGTCGCGCGGACTTCAAGGGATAAGCCCTTGCAGGTGGTGTCGCGATAAACGGCTTTGCGGGATCCAGGAGGGCATATAAGTGATGGAAGAGCCTTAACGCTGAAAATGATCTTGGCCATGGTGAAGAGGAATCCGAATACTTGATAGCCAATGTGGTTAACGTGACCCACTTGCTAGTCTAGTTAATATACAAATAGCCGACGATGCATGCGGGATAAAAGCGGGAAGCAGGCGTCAAGAATGATGGTTTGGCTACAGAAACCCGCTGCTATAAAAAACTAACAACGACCCCTTAATTTCACGCTCACAACCAGTCTGACTCTAGGTGCCGGGCAGGATACAGTTAACTCATTATCTGACACTGCTACAGCAAGCATCACGATGACTGACTTTGCTGCAGGTACAGGCGGAGATATTTGGGACTTCGACAGCGGCACCTCAGTTACAACAGCAGCTGTCGCAGCTTCAAGTGTAACTGTGATTGATGGAGCCGCAGGAGCAGCAACCAATGCCTACATTCTTCAGAATGCTGCGGCGCAGATTGATGGCCTGCTGACGGAAACAGCGAATGGTGGTGCAGTTGAGATTGCAATACTTGCTGCTAATCTAACCACTACAGTTGGGACAAGTACTAACCAGTTTTATACGGTCATGGATAATGGATCAGACACTGGTATCTATAGGGTTACAATCACTCAGGGAGCACCTGGGTTAATTGATCAGTACAGTGAAATAGCTGCTGTTTTGGTTGGTTCCTCAACCGGTGATGTTACAACCGACTTTGTCGCTGCTAACTTTACCTAAAAAAACTCCCCCATGATTACTTTTTAGTGGTCATGGGGATATTTTCCTCTAGCCACCCTTCACGGGTGGCTTTTTATTGATTCTATAAACAATGACACAAATCACGATTGACAATAAATCCTATGACCTCGAATCCTTATCTGAGGAGGTCAAACAAGAATTGCAGATGCTTCAGGCTACCGATCGCAAGATTGCTGAACTGAATGTTGAGCTGGCAATTGCAAAAACAGCACGACTTGGATACGCCAGGGCGGTCCAGGGTATTCTTGAGAATGATAGTTCCAAGAAAAACTAATCGATTTCCTAGAGAAGATTGAATGACCAAAATTACAATTGACGATAAACCCTACGACATTTCGCTAGTATCAACGGTTTCCCCGAACTACTGTTACTGTTAAACCAAAATGCAACATCTATTTTATTGCAGTGTTCTTGTGTATTAACCTAAATAGCATAACCTTGCAAGGTTGACCTACCGAGGAAGCAATCAGTTATAATGATCTCAGCATTTAAATTTTTATGAAGACTTTTCTTCATGTTGGCTGCGGCCCAAAACGTAAAAATCAAACCACTAGTGCTTTTAATACGCCTGATTGGTGTGAAATACGCCTTGATATTGATCCAGCTGTATCTCCAGATGTTGTAGGTAGTATTACGGATATGCCAGCTGTAGAAACAGCATCAGTGCAAGCAGTTTTTTCAAGCCATAATATAGAACACCTATATCCCCATGATGTGCCATTAGCATTAGCTGAATTCTATAGAGTGCTAACCCATGATGGTTTTGTTGTGATTACCTGCCCTGATTTACAATCAGTTTGCACATTAATTGCAGAAGATAAACTCACAGAAGCAGCTTATATATCCCCTGCAGGGCCAATTGCACCATTGGATATTCTCTATGGTCATCGAGTAGCAATGGCTAATGGCAATCTGTATATGGCCCACCGCTGTGGCTTTACTAAAAAAGTTCTTAGTGCTACCTTGCAGGCAGCTGGTTTTCAAGCTGTTGCAGCCATGGCCAGGGCTTCGGCTTTTGATTTATGGGCCCTTGCTAGTAAATCTGCAATGGCAGAAGCTGATTTACGGGCATTGGCTAACAAACATTTTCCAATTTAATTTAGTTTCCTATGCCCAGGCTTCCAGTTATTTTGTTTGAGCCTGAGGGCTATGTTTTAGATGGTCCTAAATTAATGGGTCGTCAATCTGCTGGCAATAGCTTCTTGCGTGCAGCCATCGCGGCGGCTGAAAAAAGCAATGAGCCAGCCTTAATGGCATGGACTCCATTCCACTCGTCTGCCGCTGTTTTTAAGCAGGTGGTGAGGCAATTCTCTTCCACAGTAAAGCCAGAATGGCTTCAGACGGGGCAGCTCGATCGGCTTGCCAAACACGGTGCCCTATTTTTACCCGGGCCTGGTTTGGCCGAGGCAGCAAGGCAGCGCCTGCGTGTTGGCCCAGCGGCGTATTCCTTAACGGGGGCTACCTATACCCTGTGTTCGCATCTGGCGATGGATGCCATTATTGATATTGTTCCTGCGCCAGTGATGCCGTGGGATGCACTCATTTGTGCCACGTCGGTTGCGCAGCATGCCGTTCGATCATTGTTTCAGTTACAAGCCGAATACCTTGCATGGCGCTTTGGAATCAGTAATTTTGTGATCCCTCAATTACCCATCATTCCGTTTGGCATTCATCCGAATGACTTTGCCTTTACTGCCGCTGATAAAGCCGCTGCCCGTGCTTCGCTGCAATTGGCAAACGGCGATGTTGCATTTCTATTTGCTGGGCGTTTGTCTTTCCATGCCAAAGCACATCCCTTTCCAATGATTGCTGCTCTTGAGCAGGCAGCCCTACGCACACAGCAAAAAGTAGTTTTGGTACTTTGTGGTCAGTTCCCCAATATTGCAATTCAGGATGCATTTACAAAAGCGAGTACCTTGTATGCCCCCCATGTGCGTACTATTTGGGTCGATGGTAAAGACCCAACGGCCTACAACCGTGCATGGGCAGCAAGCGATGTTTTTGTGTCTCTTTCTGATAACTTGCAAGAAACCTTTGGCATTACTCCAGTAGAAGCAATGGCGAGTAGTTTGCCTGTTGTAGCAGCTGATTGGGATGGCTATAAAGACACTGTAGTGGAGGGCGTTACCGGTTTTCGTATTCCAACCTGGATGCCTCCGCCGGATATTGGCATGGCACTCGCCGCTGCCTTTGAGGCTGGAACCATCAATTACGATCGCTACATTGGTTTGGCCTGCATGGAAGTGAGTGTTGATAATGCATTACTCATCGAGCGATTGGTTGAGCTAATTCAGAAACCACAGTTGCGTGAGCGTATGGGCGCTGCAGGCAAAGACCGGGTAGCCAAAGTTTATGACTGGTCGGTAGTTATTGATCAACACATCACGCTTTGGAAGGAGCTTGATCAGCAACGTATAAGAGCGCAAACCGATCAGATGGAAAAACTTGCAAAAGCTCCAGTATGCGCGCCTGCACGCCAAGATCCCTATCGCATATTTACTAGTTTCCCTACGAATTTTATTACAGCTGTAACATTAATAACCCGTAGCCAGAATGTATGGGATTTACCCGCATGGGAAACTTTGATCGCCGATCCTTTATTTAGTTATGCACAGGATTTTTTAGTTCAACCGAAAAATGTTCAGCTCGTACTTGATCAGTTAGGTGAGCAAGAAATAACATTAGAAAACCTAGCTAAACAGTGTGATGTTACAGTTGCACAAGCTGTTAAGTGGGTTGCCCCTATGGCAAAAGCTGGGTTAATTTCATTTGCTATTAGCCAACCTACCTAGCATTGCATATTAATGAAGATTCTTCTTGTACACCAGAATTTTCCAGGGCAATTCAAGCATTTGCTACCGGTATTGCTTGCTGATTCAAGTAAGCAAGTTATTGCATTTACGATGAATAAATGCCCTTATTATGCAGGGCTAAAAGTAGTTCGCTATCAAGCAGCTAAGGGCACATCGCAAGATATTCATCCCTGGGTTGCCGAAACAGAAACCAAGGTAATTAGAGCAGAAGCAGCATTTAGAGCAGCCTTGAACCTAAAAAAAGAAGGCTTTACCCCAGATTTAATCCTTGCTCATCCAGGCTGGGGAGAAAGCCTGTTTCTTAAACAAGTGTGGCCCTCCAGTAAACTTATCATATATTGTGAATTTCATTACGCGCATTCAGGAACTGATGTGGGCTTTGATCCAGAATTTCCTCAACTAGATGTGGGTGATTCCTGTAGAGTGCGAATGAAAAATGTAAATAATTTTCTTCATTTTGATATCGCAGATGCAGGAATATCGCCAACAGAATGGCAAAAAAGTACATTTCCTGATCCATTCCGTTCGAAAATAGAAGTTATCCATGATGGCATTAACACAAGCATAGTACGCCCTAATCCTGATGTGTGGCTACAAGTTGGTTCACACCGGTTTACCAAAAATGATGAAATCATTACCTTTGTAAATCGCAATCTCGAACCATATCGCGGTTATCATATTTTTATGCGTTCATTAGTAAAAATTCTTGCAACCAAGCCAAATGCAAAGGTTATTATTGTTGGTGGAGACGGGGTTAGCTATGGTGCCAAGGCCCCAGATGGTAAGTCGTGGAAACAGATATTTCTTAATGAAGTAAAGGATCAATTAGATCTCAGCAGAGTATTTTTTATTGGTAATATAGATTATAAGTACTTTATTCCCCTATTACAGTTATCTATGGTTCATGTATATCTAACTTATCCATTTGTATTATCGTGGAGTTTACTAGAGGCTATGGCTTGCGGATGTTCGATTGTTGCCAGCAATACAGCACCACTAAGGGAAGCAATTATTGATAATGAAACAGGTTTACTAATTGACTTTTTTAATTCCGATCAATTGGCAAATGCAGTTATTAAACTACTTGATCACCCTGATTTACGCGCTAGCTTAGGACAAAATGCGCGTGCGACTGCAATAGCTAAATACGACGTAACTACAATTTGCCTACCCAAAATGGTTGGCTTAATTAACAGTATGATTTAGTTCAGCTTGATTCTCCTCTAATGTGTATTTAATTGCTTCCACTGATTGCATCTCTAACTAACTCGTCTACTGTATTTAGTATCGTTGGGTTGTTTTAATCTGTGAATGTCCTAAAATTTTTTGAACTTCATACAAAGACCTGCCATTATCAACTAAGAAACTAGCGCTTGAATGCCTTAAATCATGCATCTTACAATTCGGTAAGCTTGCAATTTGCCGCGCCCTGTCCCATGAAGCGAAGATTGATTGATATGGTAAATTAGTTTTAAGATTTGGAAACAAGAAGATATTATCATACTGAGGATTTGAATTCAAAATATTAATCAATACGTTACAAAATGGAATGTCTGGGCTTACCGGCTTTTGTTTTAGGAATCAACCACAATTTTTGATTAAAATTAATATGCTCCCACTTACCGTATAGAACCTCGCGCTTCCGTGCACCTGTTAGAAGTAGCATATAAACAATATTGAGTAAATAAATATTTTTTGAATCTTTAAGAACCTTAAAAAGCTTGTTAACATCTACAGTGGAAAGGAATCTGTCTATGTGATTTTCATCCATAAAAAGATCAGCACTGCTTACAGGGTTTTTCTTTATGCCTGCTTTATCCCATTTGATAGCTAAATTGATTGCATGACGAAGCAGGATAAGGCATTAGTTGCAGGTTCCAACCTTATATCCTTTGTTGTGCATATTATGCTTAAATTCAGTTACCTGTTCATTAGTAATCTGATCTAAAGTAAAATTACCAAATACCGGTAGAAGCTGATTTTTTAAGTATGATAAATCTGTCTTCCAAGATTTCTTATTTTTTTGGGCATGGTTTAAATAATATTTGCTAATAAATGTTTAGAATAAAGGGCTATTACGTTTAGTTCTCTTTGTTTCATTAGGATTATTTCCCATCACAAGCTCGGAGACAGCCCTTTTTGCTAGTAATTTTGCCTGGGTAACTGTTAAATGTGTTGCATCTGCTAATTTTAAGTATTTCGTTCGTGAACGTTCGTGTTGATATCGCAAATAAAATGTTTTAGCGCCGGAATGCCGCACCTCTAATGTAAAACCGTTAAAAGAAGTAAGAAATAATAATGTTTTCCTGCTTCCAGGATGGCATTGAAGGCTTCTAACTTGTGCAAAATCAAGCTTGAGGTGAGGCATTAGCTTTGTTACCATAAAAAACCAGTATTACTCATCGCGATGATGTGAAATCATGATTCGGATTGGGGTTGTTATGACTTATTGGGTGGATTATATCATTATCAGCGGCTCTTTTTACTGATGCAGGAGGGTACGATGATAAAACTGATGAGAAGGTTGTCGACGTTACTGACTACCGAAGAATTCAAGAGCATGAAATCTATGGATCTACCTGTGAGTTCGA
>Ga0247832_1008598_pt1 | contig 10106 bp, 9 predicted proteins | sample LaCruzMarch2015__10_FD_192407 | JGI IMG/M metagenome (GOLD analysis project Ga0247832, IMG submission 192407) | Freshwater microbial communities from meromictic Lake La Cruz, Castile-La Mancha, Spain - LaCruzMarch2015_4m | ecosystem: Environmental > Aquatic > Freshwater > Lake | place: Spain...
GAAAAAATCCACTAATTACTGGTTCATGACATCCTTTGCACACCACCAATTTCTGCGCGGATTGAAAATCTACCATTCAAACCCCAGCGGTTGCGGCGACAAGGATGTGAGTCAGGCTGCGGAGATTCTTTTGGCGTGATGACCGAGCCTCGCGCAGATCACCGCGCGTTGAAAGTCGCTTTCCTCTTTATTGGGATGCCTGTGGGGGGGGCGGAAGATTTTGCTCTTGGAGTTTATCCCCACCTCGCTCCCGAGGTGGATGCCCGTTTTGTATGCCTCCGTGAATTGGGCATGCTTGGTGAGGAGGCATTGGCAGCAGGTTGGCCGGTGGAATTGATGCCGCTTTTTCCCAAGAAACGCATGAGCCCACTGGCTGTTTGGAAGTTTTCCCTTTGGCTTAAGCGCGAGGGTATCGATGTGGTTCACTCACAGACTTACCATGCTCATCTTTTTGGAGTCGCTGCCGGCCGCTTAGCGGGAATACCCGCGATTGTGCACCAGCAAAAAACGCTCGGCGAAATGCCGCTTCGCAAGAGGGTTTTGTTCCAGCTCTGTTTGAGAGGTGCCAAAAAAACCCTCACGCTTTCTGCGCACACGCGTGAGGAAATCAGTTCAAGATTTTCGATCCCCTCAAGCTTGGTTGAAGTCGTGCCAAATGCGATTGATGACGATCTTTTCCGCCCCACCGGTGACAAGCGTGTTATCAGAAAAAATCTCGGCCTTCCCGAGAATGAGATTCTCTTTGGGACGGTAGCCTCTCTGCATCCCGTGAAAAATCACAAGGCGACGATTGAAGCACTGGCCATATTGCGCCGCCGAGGCCTGAGGCCCAAAGCGGTTTTTGTGGGTGACGGCGTGGCGCGCAAAGAGCTCGAAAATTTTGCGCTGGAGCAGGGGGTCGGGGAGCAGATTGTTTTTGCCGGACGGCAGCGACCATCGGTCCCGTGGTTTCAGGCCTTGGATTTCTTTGTGCTGCCTTCGTTCTGGGAAGGCCAGGCGCTCGCGTTGTTGCAAGCGATTTCCTGTCGATTGCCAGTTATCGTGAGTCGAATCGAAGGAAACACAGCGGTCCTTGGTGAAAATCACGCCGGCTATTTTGAGCCGAATGATTCGACCAAACTCGCGGAACTCATCGCCTCTGCAACCACGGATGCAACCGGTCGTGATGCCTTCCTGGCAAGGAACGCCGCCATTCCGACATGCCGCGATGCGGCTCGGCAGTTGAAACGCATCTACAGTGACATCGCATGAAGATCGCGATTTTCACGCCAACATTTCTGCCGAAGTGCTCGGGTGCGGAAATTTTTCATCACAATCTTGCGAGTCACCTTGTCGCGATCGGGCACGAAACGGTCATTGTCCTTCCACGCTCGCTGCATCGGCGTCTTCAAGCGGAGCGCTGGAACCTCCCCTACGCGACAGTTCCTTTTCCGACGAATATCTGGAGCTATTTCAAATATTCCGCGCCTTTTGCCTTCTGGCTTAATCGCCGTATTCTTTCCGCTCTTCATCGGAGACACGGCTTCGATGTCTGGCACACGGTGGTTCTCTCGCCGGCCGGTGTTTGTTTTGCAAACTGGCAATCACACACCGGTATCCCTGGCTTGATCCGCGCGGTGGGTGATGATGTTCAGGTGGTCTCCGGGGTCAAATCCCATCCGCACATGGACAGGCTCATTCGCCACTGGATTCCCCGCGCCAGGTGTCTCGTCTCCCTCTCCCGGGACATGTCGGAGCAACTGAAAAAAATCGGCGTGCCTGCCGAAAAAATTGAGATGATTCCGAATGCGGTTGATCAGCGCCGCTTCACATGGGACTCCGATAAGATGGCAGCGAGGGATATTCTCCAAATACCGCGAGAGGCCTTTCTCTTTCTCTGTGTGGCGCGGAATCATCCGCAAAAAGATTTGCCCACTTTGCTCAAGGCCTTCCAGGCACTGGCTGCTCGTTCTTCAACGGGTGCGGTTCATCTTGCAATCGTCGGTCGGGGCGTTCCGTTGTTGCAGGGACTTGTCGAGTCTATGGGCCTTAAATCTCAAGTTCATCTTTTGGAACTTACGCCAGAAGCGTCTCCGGGAGTCCCGCCTGAACTCCCGCCCGGCAGGCTTGTGGAGCTTTACCGTGCGGGGGATGCCTTTGTTCTCTCATCCCAGCTGGAGGGATTTAGCTCGGCGCTACTTGAGGCCATGGCAGCGGGGCTGCCCATTATTGCAACTTCGGCGCCAGGCATTGTGGATCAGGTGGAACACGGGCGCGAAGCGCTTCTTTCGCCTTGCGGCGCACCCGAGATGCTCGCCGAGAGCATGAGAAAAGTATCCAGCGACTCCATTCTCAAACACCAACTCGGAGCCAATGCTGCGGAGCGCGCACAGAATTTCTCATGGGAAAATGTGGCTTTGAAATACACAGCTCTCTACGAACGCCTCATAGCCGAGGGCCACGCAAAGAAATAAAGCCCATGCGAAGAATTCTTGTCATTCAAAACAAGCGAATCGGCGATGTCATTCTCACCGCACCTGTGCTCGATGTTCTTTGTTCGACTTTCCCGAAAGCAAATCTATCGGTGGTGATGGACAGCACTTGCCGTGGGGTGGATGCCCTTCTTCCCGGGATAGAGCCGCTGTATTTCCACAAACGCCGGTTGAATTTCCACTTCTGGCGGCAAATTTTTTTACGCCGTTGGGATTTGTGTCTGGAGTTCACAGGAACGGATCGCGGCGTGTTGGTTGCCGGGCTTTCCATGGCCGGGATTCGTGCGACCTATGAGCGGCACGGGGGCTCAGCAGGCCGCAGCATGGCCTTTAACCGTTTTATGGAATCCGATGTCAAAAATCGGCACACCGTGGATTACCATTTGGATCTCTTGAAAGGCTTGGGAATCCAAACGGAAGGAGCGCGAAGGGGTATTTCCGTATCGTCGGACCGGGTTCAAGCCATGAGGGAGTTCCTCAGCGGCCGAGGAGTCGGGCCCCATTTCGCCGTGATTCATCCTGGCGCGGCGCGTTCCGAAAAAATGTGGGGCGTGGACAATTGGATTCGCACGGCGGAATTTCTGACATCCACAGGCAATCTGGATGTTGTGCTTACCGGTGGTGGTCATTCAGACGAGCTGGAGCAGATCAGCCATATCCTATCCCGATCATCGGGGCGTGCCTTCTCTGTGGCAGGCGAAACCACCTTGGATACTCTTGCCGCCACACTCGCGCTGGCCCGGATATATGTCGGCGTGGATACCGGTGCAGCGCATATGGCCGATGCGCTTGGTATTCCATGCGCTGTTCTTTTTGGGGCCACCAATCCACTGCACTGGGGGCCGCGCGGCGAGCAAGGGAGGGCCGTTGGCGCATCGGGATTTTCCAGTTACCCTCACAATTTTCCTAAATCATCGATGCAGGAGATTCCTGCCGCCAATGTAGAGTCAGCCATCGTTTCCGCACTCTCGAAAAGTTGAGGAGATTGACACCTGCCCAGCGATACCGAAAATGACCCGCTCATCCATGAAATCCCTTTCCATCGTGCTGCCTTTTTTCAACGAATCCGGCTCTGTCGAGGATGTGCTGATGGAGGTAAAAAAAGTCCTTCCCGATGCAGAAGTCATTGCAGTGGATGATGGCAGCACGGATGGAACTGGTGCAAAAATTGCCGTATTGAATGGTGTGAGGCTCGTTTCGTTTCCTCGCAATCTTGGGCAAAGCGCGGCTCTTTTCGCCGGTCTCCAAGCGGCCACCGGCGAGATCATTGCGATGATGGATGGCGATGGTCAGAATGATCCGGCAGATATTCCCCGTCTTGTCGCTGCCTTAGAGAACGCAGATGTGGCCTATGGGTTCAGGGCTGTTCGTCGGGATGATTGGAAGCGCCGCATTGCCTCGTGCTTTGCAAACGCGATTCGAAGAAAGGCCCTCGGTGATCGTGCCACGGATACCGGTTGCTCTCTTAAGGTCATTAAGCGTGAGCATGTCCGGTTGTTGATTCCTTTTAACGGTCTCCATCGATATCTACCGGCTCTTTTTGAGCGGGCAGGCCTCAAGTTTTCGGAGATTCCAGTTGGCCACCGCCCCAGAAAAACCGGCGTTTCCAAATACACCATCAATGGCCGTGCGCTCCGAGGACTCATCGACCTGGTTGGAGTGCGCTGGATTATGACACGAATGATTATTTGGCCATTGGAGCTTAAAAAATGAGTTTTTTTTCACTATTGCACATAGAAGTTGTTTCCTTTTTCAATATTCCCTTAGGTCATTTTTTGGGTATCTCGTTGGACTCTGGTAAAGTGGTAGGTTATTTGGGAGCCGCGCTTTTTTCTGCCCGTTGGCTTTTGCAGATGGGTGCCTCAAAAATATCCGGGAAGCCCGTGCTCCCGCGCCTCTTTTGGTATGTGAGCATCGCTGGAAGCTTTTGCCTTCTCAGCTATTTCACTTTCGGTAAAAATGACTCCGTGGGGATACTTTCAAACCTCTTCCCTATGTCAGTGGCTATATACAATTTGTATTTGGATTTCAGCCACAGAAAAAATTTGAAATGATTGCAAATCAGAATGCTACTTCGCTGGTGCGCTGGCCCATATTGGTGGCCTTTGTTTTTCTTGGTTTGAGCCTGATCCTGTTTGGGCGCAATTTGGATTTTTATCTCTACGCTCATCCAGATGAACCTAATAAGGCTGCGCAGATCACGAAAAACGAATACAATTTTCATCATCCGATGCTGATGATCCGAACGGCGAGAATCGTTGCCGATTTTTCCGGGAAAGCAGCAGATTTTACATTTGTGATGCTTGCTGGGCGTTGGGCAAGCGTTATTTACGCCTCATTGGCAGTTTTTCTTTTTGTTCTTATCAATGGACGCCTTCATGGGCGGCTGGTGGCCGTGGCCACGGGGATTTTCCTGATTTCCAACCCACACCTTTTCGACCTTGCGCATTATTTCAAAGAGGATCCTTGCCTGCTGTTTGGTGTTGCGCTTGCTCTTTTTGCCATGCTTCTTTACTCAGAGAAGCCCAGACTGTTAGAGGCTGGATTTGTTGGTTTGGCATGTGCGGTGGCACTTTCTGCAAAGTATTCCGCGGCGATAGTCCTCCCATTCGCCGTTTACCTTTTAGTAGCTTATTCTCAAAACAAACCAAGGGATTTGGCGGTTGCAGTGGCATTTTTTTGTGCGGGTGTGTTTTTAATAAATTTTCCAGCATTTGAAGCACTTGCGAAGGCGTCTGGAAGTTTGGACCGGGAGATCAACTCTCTCACTGGCCAGTCAAAAATTTCGACACGCAGTGTGCCGCATGGAGTCTATTCAAACATTTACTGGCAATCGGCAACGCCCGTGTTGATTGGACTCCTCGGGGTGTATGCGTTCGATGTTTTCAAGAGGAGATTCCAGCTTGCTCCGATGGAACGAGTGATGATTTTTCTTCCCATCTTGTATGTTGCTGTTCTTTCCTTTCTGCCTAAAACTCACCACAGGTATTTTCTTCCAGTTGCTGTGCTGTTGGCGTGTTTGAGTGCTGTTGGCGTAAAGGATGTTCTCAAAATCCGCCATGGTTTTATCGTGGTGGTTGCCTTGATTTTACTATCTGTGGGGTGGCAAGCGCCGCGTTTATTTGCGGCTAATCGAGGGTTTGCCGACGATCACAGGAAGGAACTCTTGGCTTTTATAGAAAAGGATATCTCCGGCGAATCCAAGATTCTCGAAGATAAACGGGTTGAGGTTGCAAAGGCTGGTGTTCGAAATCTTGAAAAACGTCCCATTCAACCTGGCGACACTCTCGAATCGTTGCGTGGGCAGGAGTTTACCCATATCATTGTGAGCAGCAAACACTATGGGCGATTCTTTTTAAAAAGCTCCAAGCCCACGAAGGGAAATGAAGAGGAATTTGAGCAGATGAAAAAATTTTACGAGCGGCTATTCCAAGAAGGCAGGCTTCTCAAGGAATGGGACACTGGAGACAATCTCTACCTCGCACCGCCTTTCCGGGTTTATTCGATTCCGTCGGAAAACAAGGTGGCGCCTTAGTCGGAGAGCTTCAGGGCGTTGACGAAGCGTTTCCGAAAGGCGGCCCAAGAATACTCTGCCACCACTGTGTGACGACCATGCCCCCCTATTTCAGCGCAGCGAGTGAGGTTCCCTTGGAGCATTTTGAGCAAGTTGGCAACGCCCTGAACATCGGTTCGTTCGACCAAAAATCCGTTGGTGCCTTCCTTTAATGGAAAACCGCAGTCGATGGTTGCGATCGTAGCGAGCCCGCAGGCAGCTCCCTCGAGAAGCGATTTGGCCATGCCTTCATTTCGGGAAAGGAGAATTTGGGCATGGCATGTTGGGAGAATTTGGGCCAAGTCGGAGCGGAACCCCATCCAGCGAATGTTGGATTCCCGGGTTTCCTCGACCAAGTCGGCGACATTATCGTCGACCTGTCCAATTACTAAAAGTTCGGCATTCTGCAATGCAGCCGTTTTCCAAGCTTCCACAACTTGTCGAATGCCTTTGCGCTCTCCGACGCGGCCACAGAAGACAAGGCGGAAAACATCCGTCCGAGCTTTTGACGAAGGCCGATAGATGTCGGTATCAACACCGCGGCCGATGACGCAAAGTTTTTCGTTCGGAATGCCGTGCCCTTGGAAGCTCGCGCGGGAATTTTCCGAAGGGAGCAAAATCGCATTGGCCAATGCGTATTCCTCATTCATCTCCTCGCGTGAAAAGGCTGGCCAGCGGGAAGTCGGACCTTTTGCGATGGATCGACTCCAGTGCATGGAGTCGTGATTCAGAAAGCAGGAAGCCCCCAATTTTGTGCCGATGCGGAAACTTTGCAGTGCTCGGTCCCTCCAGCTGATAATTTTTGAATACCCTCCGTGCTTGGCCAGGCGTGCGCCCAAGGCCATAAAAAACCGTTTTTGAGCAGGGTAGTAAATGCTGCGTGGCAGCCAGGAGAGGGCATTTGCGGGCGTCCATTTCATGCCGTGGAATGATATACCTGGCATTTCGGGGTTGCCCCGGCTCACCAGATCAATATGCAGACCAAGCTCGCCGAGAGCCTGCAGTTGCTGTCGGACCACGGCATCAATACCCTGTCGGCTGAGTTTTCCTTCGTAAATGTAGAGAACCTTTTCTGGCATGAGGGCGCTCTTCAATCAGGCTTCGAAGGGTTCCATTTATCGCCGCTTTCATGACCGAAAACGCGCGAGAACCCATTGCCATAGACCCAATCCCTGTTGCCCTTCGCCAGCCACGGCATCAGCAACGAGGCCGCCATCCAATCGGTGCGCGAGAACCAGCGGTAGTCATACATGAGGGCTTCTTTCTGCTTCTGGCGGCGCATGGCGTTTCCAATAAAAAGATGGCTTCGCGAACCGGCTATCGTTGCTGGAACTTCGATTGTCTGGGTCTTCAAAAATGCGCCGAGTTTCTGGAAAAAATGTGGAAGGCCGAGGCAGAGCTCCTCATAGCCGATACCAAGAAATGGAATTTTATTCTGAAGAAGGATACTGCGAATTTTTGCATTTCCCCTGTGCCAACGCAATCCGGCCTCGAGGCCAATCATCCAACCTGGGCGTGCCACCTTTTTTCGGGTTCGTTTGAGATCCACCGAGGAAACAACAGCCGAACGATAATCCCGGCACAAGTGAAGGGCCAGCAAGTCGATTTCAGAATAACCGGACAGCTCGGCAATCGGTTCGGCGTGCTTTGAGGAATCCACGGCCCAGGCATCCGCGCCGAACACGCCCTGAAAAACGGAGAGCGCGAGATCATATTTTTGCCGTTGCCCGGCTCCTTTGACGGAATCAGCTTTGGCTGAAACCTGCGACCAGTATTCGCATTCCCGCACCTTACTTCCACAGGAACAAAACTCCTGTGCGGCTTTTTCTGGTTCGTCTGCAAGGATCGTTACCGAGCGGTCAATACCGCCCAAACCGATGATCTCGGTTTGCTGGCCAAGAATCAGGCTGGAAACGGTCGATCCCGAGTGAGGAAGGCTGGCGATATAAAGAAGTTTGTAGCGATTCACGGAGTTTTTCTGAGCCGGTTGGCTCTCTGGATGCGGCATCGTCAGTCTGGATTCCCAGCCTGTCAACATTCGCGAATCTTGCCGTGAGGCGAGCGGCAACGTAGGAATCGTCCTCGTGTTTGGTAATCGTGAGAATCACAAGTTGGAAGCATGGAAGGCATTTCCTGCTGTTGCCGAGGCCTTCTTGCAGCGGCGGGGCTTCGCTCTTCTGGTTCTTTTCGGGCTTCTCTACTACGGGTCTTATTACAATGCCGGCCTCGTTCTGACTGGCGAGGGCGGGAGCAATGCCTTGCTTGCTTCAAGAATTCTCGAAGGGTGGCGGCCGATCGTTGACATGTTTGTCGGTTACAATTTGCTGTGGTTTTACCCGATAGCGGGCCTGTTCAAAATCACGGGTCCTCATATGCTCGCCATGCAGATATTTTTCATGAGTCTCAGCCTCATCACTGGTGCACTGGGGTTTCATCTTGTGAAAAAAACCACAGGGCAAGCGTGGTTGGCACTGCTCGCTGGCGGGCTCATGATCCTTATGCCTGGCGCGATGTTTCGAAACTACATGGGATTCATCGGCACATTCGCGTCTTTCGCTTTGGTTTTTGGTTATGTAGTGCCTGCTAGCACACCTCTTCGACAGTGCCTTTGGATGGCATTTTGCGGCGTGGCTTTGAGCATTTGCTTTTTAATTCGCATCGAGCCCTCTCTGCTGATTGCCGTGGTTTGGATCGGGCTTGTGATTCTTTATCCAATTGGAATTCGTGGAGCATTCGTGCGGCGGCTGAAGGTGGTTGTTATAGGCACGGTTTTAGCACTGGTTGCTTTCGCTGTCGTGCACGCCCCCTTTGTTGTCCATGCTCATGAACGAGGGTTTGGTCGGGAATTTTTGAACCAGTATGTGCAGTTTTTCGGGCTTTTTAAGTGGGAGTTGAAGAAGGAGATTCAAAAAGCTCGCGGAGCTATGCATTCAGAATTTGCTAATCCAGAAGGTAATGCAACCCTTAATGTGGGATCACCTCTTCCCGTTGCCACGTTTACAGTTGTTTCTCAGAACAGTGAAAGCGCCGGTCGCGATGGTCGCCGGGGGCGGCCTGATTTAAACGAACTGATCATGTGGAAGGGTTCGCCATTTTTCACGCTTTCGATTTATTTTCCTGTATTGGCATCTGGCATTTTGGCTCTTGCTGGAGCGCTGCTCTTTTTGTTCGGCATTGCACGGGGTCATGAGAGGGGGAGATTCTTTGGGTTGCTTCTTCTCACGACGACCGGCACGGCATTAAGTCTTTTTCCGCAGTATTTCTTTTTCCGTCCCGACAGCGTTCATCTGGCGGAGTTCATGGTGCCGTTCTATCCCGCGCTGGCTTGTGCGGCATTTGCGGGATGGTGGATTTTTCAGAGCTTCGGAACTCATACAGGAAGATTGATCGGACTGACGGTTTCCGTTTTGTGCGCAATACAAGTGGTCGTTGCCTTCAACTCCCTCTTTGGCAGGGAGGGCTCGGGAAGTATTCGATCGGCGAGGGGGCGCACGGCCATGTTTCACGCCTTAGGTGGTATTGACTTTCGGGTGAAACCCGCTGAGTTGCGGGATTGGGAGGGGCTTCGCGATGCGCTGCTCCAAAACTCGAAGCCTGGTGATTACCTGATCACTTTCCCGTATGTTCCGATCTTGAACATCATGACGCAGCTTCCCTCTTATCAGTTCAAGCTCTATGTGGATAATGCTACGGAGTCGGAGAAATTTTCGAAAAATATGATAGCTGATTTTGAAAAAAACAAACCGGCTCTCGTGGTTATAAACAACAGAGATATCAACAAAACGGAGATATCACGCTTCAAAAATTGGGCGGTGCCTTTTTATCAACATATTGCAAATGAATATGTATTGGAAGGAACCTACTTTGGACGCATTGAGGTATTTGTGCGGCCAGACAGATGGAAGTCTGGGGATTCCTTGCCGTAACGATTATGACAACCGCATCCTAATCTGGCTGCGGAGGATGAGTCCCAGGGCGGCGAAGAGGGTGAGGGTGGAGAGGATGAGGACGCTGGTGTTGAACCACAGGATGCCGACTTTGAGGCCCAAGTATTCTTTGACCGGGCCGAAAAAGACGTTGAG
>Ga0247832_1008601_pt1 | contig 10103 bp, 7 predicted proteins | sample LaCruzMarch2015__10_FD_192407 | JGI IMG/M metagenome (GOLD analysis project Ga0247832, IMG submission 192407) | Freshwater microbial communities from meromictic Lake La Cruz, Castile-La Mancha, Spain - LaCruzMarch2015_4m | ecosystem: Environmental > Aquatic > Freshwater > Lake | place: Spain...
ATGGTGGGAAGAAAATAAACATCGCTTTTTACCGGAGTGAAATTCGTCGTTGACACCAACATCGCTTTCAGCGCCGTTCTAAACACCGAAGGTAAAATCGGCGACTTGATTATGAACTCACATGGAGTTCTTGAATTTCATGCGTGTGATACGTTGCGCTTGGAACTCAAAAAGCATCGATCGAAACTGCTTGAACTCTCCAAAATGAGTGAGGAGCAGTTAGACCAATCCATATATCAGATCACTAATTGCCTGACATTTACCAACGAAGCGCTGATACCTTTTGAGTATTGGATGAAAGCTTCCAATCTTGTTCGGGATATTGATATGGATGATATTGCTTTTGTGACACTTGCTGAATTTCTGGGCATAAAATTGTGGACAGGTGACAGAGCGCTGATGACGGGACTGGCGAGAAAAGGCTATTCTAATTTCATCACAACCGACGAACTGTCCAAGTTACGCGACTTACTTGAATAATAAACACAGCGAACTCTGCACTGCTTTTCATGGCCGACTAAGCGCGGCCACGCAAGCAGTGCCTCCGTTCGCTTCACTTACAACAAAGGACACCTGTGAAAATATTGATAAATTTTTTGATGGTCATGGCCGTATTGTATCTTACCTGTTGCCAGAAAAGGCGAGGTGAGGATTGTTTGGCCATTAGTAACCCGATGGAGATTATATTTGAAGACACTTCATTACAAAGCATTTGCTTTTCTCCATTTGAAGAAGGGAAGATTTGGGTAAGGGTCGGCAATAAAAATAACGATGTTGTAGAAGTTGATGCCTTAAGCGGACAAAAAACAATCTTAGACAAAAAACACTCAGCATTTTTTTATTCTGAAACTGATAATGGTTATATCTCACATTGTCATAAAGACCAATTTGATTCTCTAATATGGATTGGAGGGCCTAACAGAAATGTAGTTTATTATGACCAGAGGACTAAATTAATTCAGGAATTACCTGTTCAATATGTAACAAGGATTATTTCAAAACCCAATGAAGTATTTTTTGTCTCTGTTCAAGGATTTTGTTATTGGGATAGAAAGACCAAAACAATAGAACAGGTCTCGGGAATACCTGCGGAATTCATACAGTCCTCTGAATTACTAAATGATACGGTAATTATCCTCGATGATACACACACCTATTATTTCAATTCAAAGCAAGTAAAAAAGGGGGTATATTTTAACGAATATGAAATTCGGGGAGCCTGGTATTCCTTTGAGGCTAGAGATGGACTGGGATTGTTTCTTGAAAAAGATTCGCTTTTGTACTACTACAACGGCTATGTAGCCAAACTGCCATTACCAAATGCGCGTAAACACGACATAAAAATAAGTGGTCAGCAATACTGGCAATCGGATAATGATTTCTATTATTCATTTGAGCCAAAAACAAAAACAATAAATAAATATGAGTACAAGTTGCCGCCGGTAAACAATTATGGTGTAAACTATCAGATTGATTCCAGGCATATTTGGATAACAAGGCCTGGTCAGGTCATGTTGATAGACCTTGTGACAAAGCAGCAATTGGATTATCCGATTCAATTGGACGAGGGGTACATAACAACCATTATTGACAAATGCAATACTTACACGCTGTATAAAAACAAGATTGTCCTTGCTTCAAAAAATGACTTCATAAAAAAATGCCTTCCATTTGACTTCAAACAGTACAAATTTAATTTAGCCCAATTTAATGCCGTGGTTGATTCAATTGGCATTTTAAAAGACACCCTTGCTGCTGTTGCATTGTCAAAACTAAATTATCTGAAAAAAACTTATTCAGATGTCGAGCATGTTGAGATAAAACAAAAACTTAAAGCGTTAAACTTTCGAGCATTTCAATTTGTAACCTGGACATTTCCAAATGGATATGTTGAGTGCTACAAGGACACAAACTTACCCGTTGACCAGCGAAAATCATGTTTAATTTCATTAGTTGACCAATACGGACGGTTATCTGATTTCAAAAAAGTGCTCCAACTCGCCTCCGAATTCGAAAAAAACTTTGGCAATTCGCGTATTGAGGGTGGCTATCGTTTTGCTTCTGTAATTGATAGCACGAAACGATATTTATCCAAAATGGACAGCTTGAAAAAAACAGCCCTTTCCGAGGATTCATTATATTATTTTAACGCCCTGGCATTAGGAACGATTTGCAATACACATTGGTATTGTCATGAGGGTTGTGGTGGCTGTGATTTATCACTCGTAACGGATAAACTAAAACACTTTTCTAAAAAATTCCCTCAAAGCAGCCTGTGTGATAATGCTGAATTATACTTGCTGAATGCAAATTATGCGTACAATTATGCCGAAGATGAATCAATCCTTGCTCAGAACAAAAAATACGAAAAATTATTAAAAAAATATCCTGATAGTGATCTAAATGCAAATATTCGGTTCCAAATTTTCATAAATTTGGCATCAATGCAAGTATTGGATAAAAGGGAAATAAATTCGTCCGCCCGGAGATTTATTAGGGAATTTCCATCCGATAAGAGGATTGAAGAAGTCAAACAGCAAATGAAGTATCTGAATAATACATAAAGCGAACAATCGCTTCCCAAAAATGCTTCCTAAGCGTCGCATGTTCTGTCCTGCCCCCCCAAAACCCGCTACCAAAGCTAAGTCGAGAAAGTTAAAAGATGTAACTTTCACACTTAAAATAGCGTACGATGTGAAAAAGCAGATGTATCGACAGCCAGCGCCAGGCGATTATTGACAGCCACATCAATGGCAACAACACGGAGGAGGCCATTTGGGACACTGGTACAAAAGCTTTAACTTTGACCGACCACACTCAAGCCTGAAGTACAAAACCTCGGCTTCCTTTGAATCCCTAAACCAGAATCTCTACTTTAGATTGGTACCGAGTTTTGGGGGGCAGGACAGGGGAGCTCAATATTGGATAAAATAAAATGCTTTATTGCTGATGTTACGCACTTTTTCACACAGATGTTACGCGGATCAATCGGATCGCTTTGCGAACGCGGATATGAAGCGGCGAGATGAGGGTAAGAGCGTGTTCAGGAATAAATTCCCAAACACGCTCCAAATCGATTTAATACATCGGATTCTGCTTGATTTTTTCGCTCGTCAGGTCTATTTCCGTTTGCGGAATGGGCATCAGTTCGTGTTTGCCGCCCACAAATGTTTTGCCTAAAGCCTGCATGACGCTTCCGGCGCGGCCCCAACGCAGGAGGTCGAACCAGCGGTGTTGTTCCAGGGCCAGCTCCACGCGGCGTTCTTTGTATATTTTTTCCCGCAGTTCGCTTTGGTTGGTGGTGGTCACGTCGGGCAGGATGAAGTTGTTGGTGCCGCGCGCGCGTTTGCGCACCTGGTTGAGGTACACCAGGGCCTCGGCCGGTTTGCCGTTTTCGTTCAGTGCTTCGGCGGCCAGCAACAGGATGTCGGAATACCGCAGCACACGGATGTTGCCCGGGCCATTGTCTTGCAAACCGGAGTGCGCAGGCACCCAGGCTTTCTGGTTGTAGCGTTCGCCGATGATCTCCGGGTTGTCTTGCACTTGCGTAGAACCGTCGGGCAGCACCTCGCCCACATAAATCACCGTGGCTTCGCGGCGCGGGTCGCCGTTTTCAAACGAAGACACCAGGTTATCCGAAGGCCGGTTGAAACCCCATCCCAGGTTGGGAATGCCCCGCACACCCTGTACCATGTTGTACGGTGTGGCCCCCGGACCGGTTACCCCGTCAATGGGTTCCAGCGCCGCTGCATTGATTTCGAAAATCGACTCCCGACCGTTTTCTCCAACCGGCAAAAAGTTGTCGGAATATTTGGGCTGCAAACTGTATTGCATGGAGCCAATGATTTCCTGACAGTATTGTTCGGCTTTCGGGAAGTTTTTCTGCACCATGTACAGTTTGGCCAACAAACCTTTTGCGGCACCTTTGCTCGCCCGGCCCAGGTCCGCTGCGGCATATCCCGATTTTTCTGGCAAAGCGTCAACAGCGGCCAGCAGATCGCTTTCAATCTGGGCGTACACGGCCTCTTTGGGTTTGCGCTCCTGGTTGTAGTACGCATCGCCGCTGAGGGGTTCCGTGATGATCGGCAGATCGCCAAACCACTGCACCAACAGCAAGTAGCTGTACGCGCGCAGGAGTTTTGCTTCACCCAGCAGGCGCTTTTTGAGGGTTTCGTCCATCTCTACATCCGGAATACGCAAAATGGCTAAGTTAGCCCGCGCAATGGCGTTGTAATACCCGCGCCAGACACTGGAAAAGCTGATGTTGGTGGCGTCAAAGGTGAAATTATCCACCTCCAGAAGGAACAAGGCGTCCGTGGGGGTAGATCCTTTATCCGCGTCGTCGCTGATGATGTCGGTCACGCCCAAATACGGCAACGAGATGCAATCCCACTGCCGGAACTGGTTGTAAATGGCGTTGACAGCGTACACCGCCTGATCCTCATTTTCAAAAAAGGTGTCCGCAGAGGCGTCACCTAAGGGTTTGCGATCCAGAAAATCTTTCTGGCAGGCGCCCACAGCCAGCAGGAGGAACGCTGCGGCAAGTACATTTTTGCGAAAGGAAAAAAGTTGCGCTTTCATATCGTGTGCTGATTGTTGATGGTCTGTTTAAAAAGTGACGTCGATGCCACCTTGAAAAGACTTGGTGACTGGATAAGAAATGTAATCGAATCCTACTTCAAACGGGTTACTGCCATTGGGAAATTCCGGCGAATACCCGCTGTAATCCTGGTTTGTCCAGATATTCAAACCGCTGACATAAACCCTCAAACGGCTGATTTTTGCCCGCTGTGTCCAACTCGTTGGCACCGTATACCCCAAAACCACGCTGCGCAAACGGAAAAATGCGCCGTTTTCCACAAAATAATCGCTGACGCGGTAATTGTGCCCGCCGTTGGTGATGCGTGGCGTGGAATTGCTGGGGTTGTCAGGAGTCCAACGATCATCATAGGAGGATTGTTCCCAATTATAGACGGCAAATCGAAAAGTTTTTTTGGCATTGAACACTTTATTGCCGCTCACGCCCAGCACGTCGGCCGAAAAGTCGAATCCGGCGAATTCAAATCCGCCATTGAGGCCGTAAGTGAGGGTAGGAATGGGGCTGCCGAGGTTGGTGCGGTCGTCTACGTCAATGATGCCATCGCCGTTGAGGTCCTGAAACCGCAGATCGCCGATGCCTTCATTGCCTAATTTGGGCAGTGTAGCCACTTCTTCTGCATTTTGGAAAACGCCCGCCACTTTGTAGCCATAAAACGAGCCAATGGGCAGGCCTTCGACGGTATGCGAGGCGGCTTCACCCTGGATGAAGGCGGCAAAAATTTCGGCGCGCAAATCGTTCAGCTTGACCACTTCATTTTTTACGGGCGAAAAGTTGCCGCCCACATGCCACGAAAAACGGCCCGCTTGCTGCCAGTTGAGCATGATGTCCCAACCAGTGTTGCGCACTTCAGCGGTGTTCACCAGCGGGTCGGCACCCGAACCCACATATTCCGGAATGGGTACTGCTGCAATGATGTCGTAAGTCAATCGGTTGTACCAGTCTATTTCGCCGGTCAAGCGCCCGCTCAGCACACCAAATTCAACGCCCAGGTCGGTTTGTCTGCTGGTTTCCCAGCGCAGATCCGGGTTGCTGTAATCCACCAGGGTAGCGCCTTCATTAGCCGTTTCTTCATCCCCAAAAATGGCGTACAAGCCCGAGCGAATTTGCCCTAAGCTGGGGTAATACTGGTTGGCAATGCTGTTCTGATTGCCCAGAATGCCGTAGCTGGCCCGAAACTTCAAGCGGTCGAAAAACGTGTTGGCCTGCATAAACGGTTCGTTTCCAATGTTCCAACCCACGCCAACAGAGGGGAAATAACCTGTTCGATTGTCTTCAGCAAAACGGGAGGACTGGTCGATGCGCAACGTGGCCGTGAGCAAATAGCGATCCAGCAGCGTGTAATTGGTGCGGAAAAGGGTAGAAACAATGGCTTCCTGTATGATGCTGCCAAAACCGGTTTGGGTAGGGTCGCTGGTGGCACTGGTGAGGTACAACAATTCATCTGCAGTGCCGGGGAAGTTGGTGCGCACGGCCCCGATGCTTTCCAATTGCCGCTCTTCGGCAGTATAACCGGCCAGCACGGTGAGGTGGTGTTTGGCCCATTCCTTGTCGAACGTGAGCGTTTGTTCCCATATCCAGCGTCGGTCTATGCCGTAGCCCGTGTTTAGGCGGTCGTCTATGTTCAATTGCGAAGCAGAAACGGCGTATTCGGGGAGATAGTTTTTGAACTGCGTATTGTTCAGGTCGAAACCAAAATTGGAACGGAAAGTCAGGTACTTCAGGAACTTCACATCGCCGTACACCGACCCGAAGAAACGGTTCGCCTGATCGTGGTTGTTGCTGCGGTAAAACAAATCGGCTGCCGGGTTGGCAATGGCCAGGCCAAAAGGCGAAGTGGGATCGGTGAAGTTGCCCGCTGAATCTTTGGGCGCAAATACCGGCGGCATGCGGTAGGCGCTGCCAATGACGCCCGTGGGGGCTATCTGCCTCTTGGTGTTGGCATAGGCGAGGTTGGTGCCCATGCCGAGCCATTTGTTCAGGTGCAGGTCGTTGTTGAAATGCACCGTGATGCGTTCAAATTCCGAATTTTTCAACACGCCCGACTGGTTGAAGTAGTTTCCACTGATGTTGTACGTATGCCGGTCGCTGCCGCCATTGAACGCCAGTTGAATGCTGCCAATGGGCGCATTGCGGAATATTTCGTCTTGCCAGTTCGTACCCTCGCCCAGCGCAGCAGGGTCGGGGTAGTACTGTTGACCCACCAGTTCGTTGTACGCCTGCCCGAATTCGGCTGCATTGAGCACGTCGATCTGTTTGGTGATCATTTGTGTGCCGTAATACGAATTCAGGGTGATCACGGCGTTTTCGCGCTGTTTCCCTTTTTTGGTGGTGATCAGGATCACGCCGTTCGAACCGCGGGAGCCGTAAATGGCCGCCGCCGACGCGTCTTTGAGCACTTCGATGGACTCCACGTCTTGCGGATTTACAAACGAGGCGTCATAAGAGATCATGCCGTCTATCACATATAATGGATTGGCGTTGTTGAGCGTACCCGTACCCCGAATGCGCACCACAGCGCCTGCGCCCGGCTCACCGGAAGCGGGCGACACATACACGCCCGCCACTTTACCCTGCAGGGCCTGTTCGACCGAAGGGGTGGGCAGGTAATCGATGGATTCGCCTTTGACCGTTCCGACGGCACCGGTCACGTCGCTCTTTTTTTGTACGCCGTAACCGACTACTACCACCTGGTTCAACAGCGTCGGGTCTTCGCCCATCGTGAGGTCCACCAGCGTACGGCTACCCACCACTTGTTCAGTGCTTGCATAACCGGTGTACGAAACCACCAGAACGGCTTCCGGGCCGCTCACGGTCAGGGCATAATTGCCTTCTACATCGGTCGATACCCCGTTTTCCGTACCTTTTTCCAGTACAGTAGCCCCAACTAAGCCAAAACCCTCTTTCTGGTCGGTTACCCGCCCGGACACTTTTACCTGGGCCTGAAGACCAACAGACACCAATAAAAATGCTGCCAGGAGCCAGGAGGCATGATGTGTATTTTCTCGTTTCATAACAAAATGGGTTTATTGTGTAAACACTAAGGATTCATGGTTACGCGCACTGATTTTAAGGCCATTGAGCTGCCACCGGTCATCAAATCAAATGTACCGGGTTCCGACCCGTAGGTCATGTCTTTTCGGAAAAAACGGAATACGCTGTCTTCCAAAACAAACTCAACGGTTCGGGACTCCCCGGGCTGCAACATAATTTTCCGGAAGCCCCTCAACTCTTTGAGCGGGCGGGTCACGCTGCCCACCAAATCTCGTATGTACAGTTGCACCACTTCTTCGCCTGCGCGTTTGCCGGTGTTGCGCACGTTTACCCTTAGCTTAACGGGTTGCCCTTGTTTGAAAGCAGTGGCGTCTACTTTGGGTTCATCGTACTCAAATGTGGTGTAACTCAGCCCAAAACCGAAGGGGAAAAGGGGGGTATTAGGCGCGTCTAAGTATTTGGTGGTGTATTTATCCTGGGCATCAAACGGCCGACCGGTATTTTTTTCGTTGTAAAAAATGGGTACCTGACCCACCGATTGCGGGAATGTGATGGGCAGTTTGCCCGACGGATTGTAGTCGCCATACAACACATCCGCCAGGGCGTTGCCAGCTTCGGTGCCTAACCACCAGGCCTCCAGCAGTGCAGTGGCATTTGCAGTCAGTTGGGGAATGGCCAGCGGACGGCCATTCATCAGCACTACCACCACGGGTTTGCCCGTGGCGGCCAGCGCTTCTACCAGGGCTTCCTGGGGGCCCGGCACCGAAATGTCGGTGCGCGATGCCGCTTCTCCACTCATCCAGGCCAACTCGCCCACCGCCACCACCACCACGTCTGCGGCTTTGGCAGCGCGCACGGCTTCAGCAAACCCGCTTTGGTCGTTGCCCTCCACGGCACAGCCGGCCACGTGGGTTAGTTTGCCCTGGTGCACCGAGCGGAGGCCGCTGAGCAGGCTCACACAATCATTAAAATTGCCCGCACCACTCCAGCTTCCAATCAGCTCCCGCTGGTTGTCGGCCAATGGGCCAACGACCGCTATGTTGGCCGTTTTGGATAAAGGCAGGGTGTTTTTGTCGTTTTTGAGGAGCACCATCGATTTGCGGGCGACGTCGCGGGCAGCGGCCCGGTGATCCGATGACAGGAGGGTTTGTTTTTCGCGCGCCTCGTTGCAGAATTTGTAGGGGTCTTCAAACAGGCCCAGTTCAAATTTTTTCCGGAGGATGCGGCGCACGCTCTCGTCAATCTGTTTGATGCTGACCTTACCTTCGTCAAGCGATTTTTTCAAGTGCAGTTGAAAAACAGCGCCTTGCATGTCCATATCAACCCCGGCATACAGGGCGAGTTCTCCGGCTTCTTTTTCATCGGCCACCACGCCATGGTCCACCATTTCGTTGATGGCGGTGAAATCGGTTACGACAAAACCGTTGAAGCCCCATTCGGTGCGCAGGATGTCGGTGAGCAAAAAATGATTTCCGGAAGCCGGCACGCCGTCGTAGTCGTTAAACGAAGTCATCACGGTAGCGGCACCCGCTTTCACTGCTGCTTCGTAAGGAGGCAGGTAGTATTCGCGAAAAAAGCGCTCGCTCATGTCCACCGTGTTGTAGTCGCGGCCAGCTGTAGGCGCGCCATAGGCAGCGTAATGTTTCACGCAGGCCATCACAGACTCGGTGTTGCCAATGCCTTTGCCCTGAAAACCCTTTACCCTGGCCTCAGCGATGCGGCACCCGAGCCAGGTATCCTCTCCGGCCCCCTCGGTCACGCGGCCCCATCGGGGGTCGCGGCATATATCCACCATGGGCGCAAACGTCCAGTGCAAACCGGCAGCCGAGGCTTCCGCGGCGGCCACTTGAGCGGATGTTTCCATGGCTTTCAAATCCCAACTGGCTGCTTCGCCCAGCGGAATGGGGAAAATGGTTTTATACCCGTGAATGACATCGTATCCAAAAATCAGCGGTATTTTCAGGCGCGTCTCCTCCACCGCTATGCGCTGCAACTGGCGGGTAAACGCTGCGGTGTGGCTGTTGAACAAGGCCCCGCAACGCCCTTTGCGGATGTCCTCCTGATAACCGGCGCGGATGGTGGGCCCGGTAGATTCCCAGTCAGTGGTGAACAACGTGAGCTGACCAATTTTTTCTTCAATGGTCATGAGTGCCAACAGGGAGTCGACCCTTTGGTCTATCGTTTTGAACGGCACACGGGCCCTTGGCTTGAGCTGAAATGCCATTGCGCCCAGCACCACCAATCCAAGGGCAAACAACAATATGGTGTTAATATGTTTCATGCGTTTTATTTTTTATAAGAGGTAAATTATGCCTCTAAATCAGTTTTTGTGTTGTGCAAACAACCACGTCATGAATGCCGGGTTATAGTACGTTTCTTGCCAAATGCTGTGGCCCAGGGTATTGTACTCGGTATACTGCACTGGCGCTTTCAGTTCCTTCAGTGCCGATGCGATGGCGCGCGATTGCATCACAGGCACCACTTCGTCTCGGACGCCGTGAAACATCCACAA
>Ga0247832_1008606_pt1 | contig 10097 bp, 6 predicted proteins | sample LaCruzMarch2015__10_FD_192407 | JGI IMG/M metagenome (GOLD analysis project Ga0247832, IMG submission 192407) | Freshwater microbial communities from meromictic Lake La Cruz, Castile-La Mancha, Spain - LaCruzMarch2015_4m | ecosystem: Environmental > Aquatic > Freshwater > Lake | place: Spain...
TGTAAATGTCGTAAGCCCTTCCAACAACTTCAAGTCCCAGAGATGTAATTCTCTCTACGTCATCCTTCTCGCTTGAAGTTATTGGACCTTTGCCTCTCTCACTCAACACATTCCGGGTATAGGCGATTATAGATTTGGCATACTTAAGGACATTATCACGCGAAGGTAGTTCCCAACGTGACGGTATTTGATAGCACAGTTCCTCATCATCCTTCTCGTCGTCCACCTGCTCGTCATCATCCTTCTCGTCCTCCTCCTCGTAGCCAAACCTGTCTTCGATGATCATTGCCCCCCGAAGACGCGAATAAGTAATTTTGAATTTAAAATCCTTTGCTAATGTATCATATGTGGTACAGCTTCCAACGACCGATGATTCATTCATAAAGTGAAGTCCGTTTTCGGTCGATGAGAGAGACACAGCCGATAGCCGATGAGCTCACATAGAGCTTAATTATAATTGTGTATTACTGTTTTGGTTTTAGTGCAATATGCCTGAGTCTTTTCTTTCATCAATTAAAAGTTGCACAGGTATCACCGATATCAAAGAGCTGAAAGCTTATCATCCAAGTCGCTAGAGCATTCTAACTCAGCAGCAGACAGGAATTCTGACGTCATCAATCTTCAAGCCATTTTCCCAAAGCAAACATTCGTCTCAAACCTTTGCTTCTACGAAAATATGTAAGGTCCAAAAAAGTACCCAGCGGTAGTTGCAATCATAATGCTCACAACGTTGACTTGTGAATTGGTAAGTATATCCCGTCCTGAGATATGTTGTATCCCACTCCCCTCTCCTACTGTCATTATTTTACTACTACCGTCACAGCAACTAATAACAATCTTCCTATCTCGATCATAATATGTCGCCTGAGCAGTGGCACCCTTGTTCATCATTTTTTTCGTTCAAATTGTCGTTGTTGGACCGATTTATGTCATCAGCGATTTGTTTGACATAAAATGAAAGGATTTACAGAAATATGTAAGTCTTACCAGGATAGAGTCTACGAGACTACCAAAAGTACCACAAATTGTACCAAAGATGAGGTATGATAATGGTTGCACTTGATGTCCATTGAATGTATCAATGACTAACGCCCTATTTAATGATAATGAATGAAGTTATACCATGAGGATATTCCAGGGCTTTGTTTTCATTTTTCCAGACGATTTCAATATATTTTGTTTGGAAAACATTACTCACCCCAATCCAATGATGAATCCACCCAATGCACTACATGCCGTCCCCATGACTGTGACCCCTCCATTCGTGCCTGGTGGGACTCTCTGTCCAGTAGTCACAAGTATTGGCCAACATTGCTGCTGTTGTCCTTGCTTAATACTACTACTACTTGCAAATATAATCCCCAACTCGGATGCCAAGGTGTCCGCCAAACTCGTGGCATGGTGTGCAATAATTGCACATGCCAAACCTGATGTATGTGGATGTTTCACAAAATCAATTGACTGCTCCGCCTCACCAACCCAATACAAATGCACCAACTGTATGACCACACCAATGACACTGCATGCCAGTACCTGACTTGGACCACGACATGATGATACTGACGAGTAAGAGGTATCATACTTTGATTTCCATTCACTTTTATATTTCGTTGCCTTTGTTCCAACGATATAAAATAATAGCAAAAGTAACCCACCTCGTAAACCACATGAGAGACTTAGGAAACCAACAATCAAGGCGGATATGGCACCGTACAGTGTTAATGATTGACGTTTCCATCCACGATATGCCATTATGGCGGCTACGAAGAACGAATTTACTATCAACATGATGTTGTTCTTCCAGGTTCTTGTTGCCCGGCCGCGATTTATTTGACGCCTACTTAGTATCTACTTCTGGTGACTTTGTAAATGTTTCATATGATGTAGATGAGCATTGGGTATCACTTGGCTCGTTTAATTCTTCGTCATTTTCATCATCCTAGAGGTTTCATAACAACATTGTAATAAATGCAAAGCTAATAAATTACATATATGCATAGATGTATTCGAATATGGATTCATCATTCAAACTAGTTTGCACGTTGCTTCTTTTGGGCATTTCTGGCATTTCTCTTATTCATTTCTTCGTGCTTTTTCTTCATCACCACATATGCCGACTTGCCCTCTTCGGTGAGCTCCTCTAGCGTATCTCTTGAGCAGATGTTCTACGAAAGCACGTTTGCCTTCAATCGGATCATCATTCCCGTTGGAAAAGGTATTTAACAGCAGTTCCCGCCTTGCAGCAGGATTCCGCCACTCATTTCCTTGCTTCAACTTGCCGTTTGCAAGTTGAAGCAGTAAGGCATTCTTCTTTTCATGTCCCGCGGCCACCTTGGCAAAATGAATATCGGCATCACCCTTCATGCACTTCTTTGTATGTTCATCTCGCTTGGTACCGACCATGCGTCCTGCTTCGATTGCACCTTTCGCCACGCATTTCGCCACAAATTCATCCTTGGCAGTCCCCTCAGCCATGTGTCCTCGCTCACTGCCACCACCCTTCACGCACTTCTCCAGATGAGCATCCTTGGCGGATCCGTCAGGCATGGCTCCGAGGCAGGACCCATCACCCACGCATCTCTCCTTGTGGGCTAATTTCCTCCCATCGCTCCAAAAGCCTTGACTCTTAAAGCTGAGGTTACTAATCTTCCCTGCATCGTACATGTCTTGGAATTCCGCAAGATCTCGTTTGTGGATCCGTGTTGCAATAGGCAACGTCACTTTCGTTAGGGTGAACATTTGAAGTACTCGTGTAGAAGCAGTCGCCACCGCTTCGGCAGCCGCTTCTGGTGTGCCAAGAAAGTTGCCTAGAATACTCGTAGACATCAAGATACCAGGACCACCTGGCTTTTGAAACTCTTGTGCGCGATCACGCTTGATCTGAATCAAGTCTTGCGAGGTGTCCTTTGGTATCCCCGGAGTAACGGGCTCCTCGGACGAAGACGAAGCACCGGTGGTATTACCTCCAAGGAGCCACTGGTGAACAGCCATAAATGGTCTCTCGCCTTGTCGGGGCATGATATAGATGTCGTCAAGCTGCTCATCACCAACCTTTACCGAAGCACGTCCGCCTTTCCATATCTTGAACCGTTCGTCCAAGGCTTGAATCAACGACGATGAGCTCACTGCTAAACTATGCTCTTCTTGTATTGTAATAAGCACGTGACAATCTTTGCCTTCGTTCTCGGGTTTAGCATCATGTGCATGAGGATCACCGTGAAACTCTTGACCACCCATTTTCTGGCATGCAACGTCTTGTAAGTCGTGTTCCTCCATAAGGATCTTCAAAAGCTCATATAGCTTTGGTGCACGCTCTTGCAGGACTTTATCAATGAGCTTGCCTGTGATTGGGTCACGCACGATAGTACGAAGGATTCGCAATTCATTTTTGTCGGACTTTCCTTTGTCCATACGAGCGAGTCCTACGCCTGCAGCGGCCATTCCCTCGACACTCATCAAGTTGTCAATTTCTCGCTGCCATTCTACCGAATCGATGAGCGTGGCCAAAGAAGGTATAACTGGCTGATGTACAGCTCGACGGCATAGATCCTCGATTGTCTCGCGTGAGGGTGGCGTGTAGGATGCCGGCTTTCGACAATCCTCCACCATACTATCCACGACGTTGGCCGACACGGCTAGCGTGTGTCCTCGAGACGTTGCATTGGAAGACGTGGACACACTCCTCGAATGTATACTAGTGGTACTCGATCCGTAGAGAGTGGTGCTCGATCCGTATGGCTTATTGGGTGATAATGGTGAAAAAGGAGATCGATTCTCCCAATCCGAATTCATCTTCTTATTCGGGCTGCTGGTAGAAGAGGAAGAAGAGGAGCGTTTGGCCGACGTAAATGTAGGAGTGTCATTCTTCGAAAGGTCGATGAGCAGCGGCTCCGACGTGCTCGATGCCGTCATATCAACGCGACCGAAGTCCGGAGTAGTTGGAGGAGTGTTGGTCGTCAAGTCGATGATATCCTCTGACCGGCGTAGAGGGGGGTGTGTCTCATCCTCCCGGACGAACGCATTAGGTGTCGGATGCATCGTAGAGTGGCTGACAAAGGACGCTGCTGCAGTATTGAAGTGCCGTCGCCAAGTATACAGCAGCAATGACAACGCCTTGTCGTCGTTTGTTGTATTGCTTGTTTGTGTGTGTTGGGAGAGAAGAATTACTTAATCTATTTATGTAGAGTCCTAAATAGGAGGAAAGGTTTCATAACGAGTTCTTGTGTTTTCATGCTGCTGCTGCTGCTGCTGCTGTTGAGACTGATGAGGGGGATGGAACCGAGCATGCTATGTAGTAGAATAGCAATAATGTGTAGAAAATTTGATTAATACATTCCCCTCCCATTCCTCCGCCCATCCACTAATTGTCATCACGGCAGATGCAACGGTAGAAATAGTAGAACCCTCAGTGCTCGATGATGATGCTGCTGCCGCCGAAGGAGTATCTTCATCCAGAAAACAAAATCATTTAAACTTTTCTTGTGTCCAAGTCCAAGATAGATGACTCAACTCATTTACCAGCCTCAACCACCATAATCACCACCATCACCACCACTCAGGACTGACCTCGTCAATGATACACCCACGCCTCCGTTTATCACAAAACCGTTTCACAGAAAGTGGAGGATAACCTCAGAGAGTCTTATTTGTCCTTTGGTTGTCGTCACAACCACTCGGGACTGACCTCGTCAATGGTACACCAGCAGATCCATTTATCACAGTCAGTTTCACAGAGGAGGAGGATAACCTCGGAGAGTCTTATTTGTCCTTTGTATGATGATGCACCAACAACTAGTCTCTAAATGCAGGTTCATAATTTCTGTGGCTGCACACCATCAATCAGTCACGAATGAGATCCTTGGAAGTGGGTGCCTTGGATGTGAGTGCCTCGGAAGTGGGTTCTTTGGTTGTGGACTTTGTCGTGGTTGGCTTTGTAGAGTTAGGCCTAGTAGGGATTGTCGTCGTGGTGGTGGGTGCCTTGGAAGAAGTGGGTGCCTCGGACGTGGGAGTGGGGATACGACGGGCGCACGGTATAGTCCCTAGGCCAAATGGTATGTAACCATTATTGAGGCCGAACTCCTCCAGGTCCCGGGAGAGACCTGCAGACATATAAGGCATCATGTAGACACTATTCAGTATAGACCACGGTTGCTGAAGCTGTGGTGGACCGCCGTCATTGTTTCCACCTCTTACCGGCGGCTTCATCGTGACTTTGCTGCGCTTGCTCTTCTTGCCCATTACTCCAAACAGAATTCACGACCTTCTACTGTTGATCTGGTGGTGACAGACGTCTGACCCAATGAAAGTGGTTCTGCCCAGTGCTTCACAGCAAGAGACTATGAGTCTTGCAACGGTTCCTTTTTGGTGAGCACTGAACTACCTTTTCAGTCACAATTTGTTTTTCATGACCCCAGCGGAGTCAAATTTTGCAGAGATCTCTCCGCCAGGCCGACAACACTTTAACGATAGCGGTAATTTTTCACCGACAACACTTTAACGATAGCGGTAATTTTTCACCATTCTTGTCTCTATAAAGACGGTGTACAAACTATTGACTGGAGTGACTGAAGGTTCTCAATTAAACCAAATGATAAAAAAAATTCATCTTCTAGGCTAATAAATATTGCAAAGACGCTCCGTTTCTGGATCATCGGGTAATTCCCAGTCACACTCATTGCTTTGGGTGCTGTCATCAACTACTACTGATAATGATAATACGCAGCAGCAGGGCAGCTGTGACGAGGCGACAGTTGTATATGATGCATCTGCGGGAGGGGTAGTCAAAAAAGCAAATAGAGTTGCATTCGCAGAGGATCTTTTCTGTGGTATATATGACAACAACATCGAGTGTGGTATCTTAGGCATGGGCACAGAATGTGGTCGCATTGAAATTTGGGCAATTCCAATTTTCTCACCAGTACTCAACTTGCTTGATAATGGAATAGAATATCCCAGTCCGAAGTTGCTGCACACACTTCCTGCCAATGATACTCACTTTGATACGTAAACAAAATTGCATGGCGTCCAGGCATGACGTCAGTTGAAGCTTTTAATCCAATATTTGCCAGCTGTGGATGAGACAGCGGTGTCAGGATTTACAAGCTTGAACTAGCAAAAACTGTTACCAAATTAACTTAGTAAATATGTACTCGATATCCATTACATATGCTTACCAAAATTGAACTAATATCTATGTACACATCAAACAAAAGCGCCAATCACACATAAAAAGTTTAATTTTTTAGCCAAGATTTCTCCCAAGTTTTCTATTACCCTGTGTCAGCTTAATGGATCACCTTACACAGGCTTCAAACTAGGAGTCTAAGGTTAAGGTTTGAATTGAATGAGGTGGGATAGATCCTGTCATAATCATCTTGCCTTCATCTTTCAAGATGTAATTCGCACTTTCCCCTGCTTCATTCAGAATAACAGCAACCTTCTTGGTAGTTGTGGTAGCCTTGTTGCTGCCAGTATTAGTGGCAGAGGAGGAGGTAGTATCGAACGCACCGGCCTGTAGGAATGGCCAACCGGTAGTTAGACATACCTCATTACCACCAAAGACAGTGGATGATATTTCTCCCATTGATGGATTATGATCCCACTCTGCCCATATGTTGTCACAGTTACCAATATTGACCTGTGCTCCTCCTCGTGGACCATAGGCGCCACCATTATTCCGTAATGGTTGTACAACGAGACAGCTAGTTTTCAAATCTCGTTTCTTCTTCTTCTTCTTTTTATCTTGCAATACTATGTGCACCTTTTGCTTATTATCTGGTATTGATACTACTTCGAATTTCCCTGGATTGCCATCAGTCACATCACATGATGTGAGTAATAATCCACCCAAATCACCATCGGGAAATCCTCCCAGGCAAGATGTTGTAGGTTCACCCAACCAGTCATGACCAAATACTTGTAATTGATTACCATCATTTAATAACCATTCCTGTCGTGTCGATCCTTCACATGGCCATAATGTAACCTCGATGCCTGTACGTGCTAGATTATTAATCCCACCACCTGGTACGTCCGATTCTAATGTTCGAAATGTTCGTGTCGTTGTTGTGATTGCCGCAGAGCCAGCGTTATTGTTGCTACTGCTGCTGCTGCTACTGTGAACCAAAGCAGGTACTGCCCTTGATCCTGGTCGAACAAATCGTGTTATATGTCCAACATAATAATACATTGGTTGGATGACAATACCGAGATCTAAATACTTGGCAGGTGAGCCCTCGGCATGTAATTCTTCCCGTGTCTTATCATCCCCGACTATACGTCCAAAGGGATGACCGGCAGTTTCAAAGTCTAATTGATTCGGTATCTTCTCCTTTGTCCTATTCATCGTGCCATCATCCGAGACGGCAGCACGATGCGGTACGGCAAGTAATGGGGCATCGCACAAATTACCTAAATGATTCGGCCCCCCTATCGAATCTAATAGTAAGTTCCATTCAATGAATCCATTACTCCCAGCTGCCAAGTCGGCTAATATAGTATGTGCATTCCGTGCAGCACGATCCCATGCTATAGATAAATCGCCCCCCGCATATCCTGTCGTGGGACAATGACATGCCTCGGAATTCAGTACTATATGCTGTCGTTGTTGTTGCGTGCTACGAGTTGTAACATTCAATATGTCGAGTTGTGACATAAAACGATGCATATTCGGTGTGCCTAATGCACCATCCAATAATCGATCCATCCCCCCAGCATACCAATGATAGGCCGTACCTGAAATATAGGTCGATGCTGGGTTAGTAGGATGAAGTAATTCAGTGGCCCAATGTACCATATGATCTTTATTATGATCGAATATTAATAACTTTACGGTAGGATGTACGTCGGATAATGTCGGACCTAAATGAGTGGCAATAAATTCGCCTTGACTGCTAATATCGTACGAACACGCCTCCCACGGTGCGGCGAATTCCGGTTCGTTCTGTACCGTAATTGCAAATAAGTCTATTCCGTGATTGGCGTAGGCGGCGATGAATTTACTTATATACAATGCCCAACTTTTTGCATATCTGGAATGCTCTCCCACTCCGTCGCGAATGCATACCGGACCAGCACTGCCCGTCATATTGGCCGCATGAGTCGCACCCATGATATCAGTGGCGGTCGGTGCCTTCATCCAATTCGGCGGACTCCATGGACTGGCGATGATGCGTAATCCATAATTATTTTCTCCATCATCGGAGGAAGAGGAGGATCGAGATTGTTGTTGTTGTTGTTGTCGTTCGACTATTTTCGTAGCCGCCAACATCATATCGATCATGCCCACGCGTAAATCGTGCGTCACGTCCATATCGAAATCGCGTAATTCGTAATCATCATCCGCATCATCGAAGGAATAGGATGCGGTGCTAAAATCGCAGGAATTGATATGCGTTCGACCCAGTGTATATCCCAACCCGAGCGTCGTGCTGAATAATAAATCCATCACGGCCCTTCGTCCGTCCGTCGATAAACTCATGTAATTTATTGCCGCGGCTTCGGTGAAGGCGCCTCCGAACCCTAATATTGGTGGCGGCGGTCGATGTTGTGCCGCATTATTATCATTGTCGTTTTCGTTCTTGGACGAAAAGGCATGTGTGCTAAAATCGACATTAATAATTGCAGATGTGGCGGCGGCATACGACTCCGACGAAGAGGTACTACTACTATAGGAGTGCGGAGCGGGAGTGCTACATGACACCCGAGACCAATGTGCACTCGGTTCGCCCAATGATGTTTGAATTAGTCGCATGTTATGATAGTTGTTGTTGGGGTATATCTCGCATGGTCGTGCTCTCATTACACCGCCATGCTCATCGCCATCTGCATTATTCACTACTGCTGCCTTGGTGGTGGTGGCGGAGGAGGAGGGTGTCGTGTGAATATTATTATCACTATCCGAGGAGGTATCCTTCCCCCTCACTACAAAAAGTAGCAGTAACAGTATCATTGGACTGCTAACTAGTAGAGTGCTAACCACGAACCACAAACGTCGTTCAACGCGTGAATCGGCGGGTGCGGACGTCCTATTCGACGTGGTGGTCGATGCCGTGGACCACCCCGATGCATATCTTACTCCCTTTCTGGGGGCAGCCGAGGAGGATGACGATGATGTTGTTGCGCCATAATAATATCCTGGAAGAGGAGGGACGATATTCTCCTCAATGGCTAGGGCATTGATGTCGCCTATATGCATATTAATATCGTCCATACCAGGGATTGTTTGGTAGCCAGGGCTGTAGGCGGCGTCGTTGCCGTTTTCGCTCATCCTTCCTTGCGATGATCTCTAGCTAGATGCAATACCTGCGTGAGTTCATCCCGGATGATGCTAAAGGACCCCAATTGAATGAGACGGACGGAGAGACAAAATGACCACAAATGACGCATTGTAGATGATGCCAGAGGCACTGCGTGGACTCTAACATGTCATCGACAAATAATGGCTACAACCCAAGGAGAAAGGCAGCAACAATGATTAACATTTCTACTGCTAACAACATGGTCATTGTTGTGGGGATATTCTTCCGTCTTCTTCTTCGGACCCCTCTCGCACATGCATTCATCGTCCCAACCTCCTCCTCGGTGATGATGACACCCTCCTCGGGATTCGGACTGCAACATCATCGTCGCAGCAGTAGCACGACTCGAACGATGATGAATATCCCAATCCCCACGAAGGAGGGGGGGGCCACGCCGGAGGAAATGAAGGTCGCCGCGAACGCGACGCCGCCCCCGTCGTCCTTCTACGAATTACACCGCGCCTCGATCCGCGCGGCGCGATGCGCGATGGCCGACGGTCACGGATTGCTCGAAATCGAATACCCGCCGCTGCCCGCGAACGTGTTGGAAATGGACGACGTCAGCGCGTACGACGTATCGCGCGCCAACGTCAATTTGGCGTTGGAATTCGCCAGGGCCATGTCGTCCGCGTATTGCAGTACGTCGTCGAGGAACGGGGTGGCGGTATTATTGCCCGACGAGGGCGAATTGCGTATCATGTACGAGGATTTGAACTTGGACGCCAATCCACATCCCGGCGTGCGACTGACGAGTTTGCGTCGTGGCATCGAAGGCGACTTCGGAGACGATGGTGAAGA
>Ga0247832_1008610_pt1 | contig 10095 bp, 7 predicted proteins | sample LaCruzMarch2015__10_FD_192407 | JGI IMG/M metagenome (GOLD analysis project Ga0247832, IMG submission 192407) | Freshwater microbial communities from meromictic Lake La Cruz, Castile-La Mancha, Spain - LaCruzMarch2015_4m | ecosystem: Environmental > Aquatic > Freshwater > Lake | place: Spain...
ATTCCTTCCATGACGCAATCGTTCGAGTGGGGTGTATTTATTGTTAGGTCGCCAGATAGATGCTTATTGACCTCTGGTGTTTTTCCAGAGTCATCTACGTCGATTGCTGTCGACTCGATACCCATTCGATGGGATGAGTCCGAAGGTGCGATGAGGGTTTGTTGCATCTTATTCGAGCTACGAGCAATTATTTCATTATCGTCATCGATAATGCTTTCCGGTAGGTTTTGTCTCATCGATTCTACAAGTTGGGCAAGCTGGTTCAGGTTTTGCTTGGCAGATTCGACCTCTTGCCCTGATAACGCCTTTTCGACAACCCTGCTAGTGTAGGAGAATTTCACCATCTCCAATGTTGCTAGCGACGCCTTGATTCCGTCATCGATTGGGACCAACATTCTCAAGTGACAGCGTTCCGCGGCTCAGGACCCACTTGAAGCTCTGCAAAATATTTAATTTTGAAACGGCGCAGAAACAACACCCGATGAAGCCTCAGCTAAGTGCAGCTGCCGCGGCCTCTCTTCAGAGAGAGGTAATTCCAACAGTAACAACTTTTACAAATGAACTTGAAATCGCACCAACGGATGAAGGCGTGGGTATGAGGACTGATACCTCGACGTTAGATTGGACTGAAACATCGACGGATAAAAACCACAACGACTCGTTACTTTGCGTCCTCTCCAACGTCCTCTTTGTACTTGGAGGATTCTTCTACATCATTGTGACATCTTTCGACTATGCTGTATATTCGAAGACCACGGTCAACTCATTTCTGACTGTTTTAGGTCCTTTGGTGTACTTTTTGAACAGCGTAGTGGATGTTAACTGGGCGCTGCTCTTGAGGGAACGCGATGAGCGAGCACTGGCATTGCATCGTCTTCGGAGTAATGGAGGTGGTTCTCGTCGCTCGTTGTGGGCAGCTTTTACCTTTGGCGTAGCCGCCGTCTGCGGCCTCATTGCCGCGCTGAGCAGTTTTCTTGTTACCGATGATGATGAGAGTTATTTATTCTACGCAATCTCATTTGACCTTGATTTTGCCAGCAGTCACATATATTTACTAAGCGCGGTATTGGCTCTGTGGAGATCGTTTCCGGTTGACAATGACGCTGCGGAGGAAATGATGCGCAACGAGAGCATCCCTTGGCATTCAAATCCTCGTATCCTATTTGAATTTGGTGATGTTATCTTTGGCGTGGCCGCTTTGATAGATGTGTGCTTGACCGATGTATCATTTGACGATTCGTACCTTTCAATACCAATTTTTACGTCGATACTTTGGACAGCCGATGCATTGTTGTACATGAGAGGAGACATCGTAAGTGGAAATATGAGAAAACCTGATAGTAATGTCCCTGCCAACAATAACGTCCGGACTGTTGCCACAGAGATTGTGTAACATGATTGAAGTTATTATGAGGCAGAAATTTACTCTAGAGTACTCGAGGGCTCTCACATACATAACTATCACATGAGATTAATCCTAATTTGAATGCAATGGATCAACACTACTGTGCGTGGGCAAATATGATCATAAAAAACCGTGACTACACTGCTACTTTGCTGCATTTTACAAAGACATCCCTTTTGGACAAAGCTGGTACATCTCTCTTGACTGTAAATTTTTTGCGCCATATTGTATAATGCGGATCGTCCCCCGTCACAATATCATGTCATCACTCTCCTCGCTATATAGCCTATAGCCATCTTCGTTTGATTTGATTGCTGTACTTGTATACTCCATCTTAAAACTCCAAGAAGAACGTTCTACAGAATTCTGATTACCCGGTAGTTTCTTATCTACATCAACAGCAGCAGATGAACCATAAAGCCCTGCAATGGGCAGTACCTACCTATCAACAGCAGGGAATGACAGCTGCAATTAAACCATCAAACCCTGCAATGGTCACCAGTCTGAACTGCATGCAGAGCGGTAATGGATACAATGGATAGAAAACAAACCCAGCAGCATTCCATGACAGCAAACTGATGGGAAAATAACAACTGCAATTGTTCAATCAATTGTTGGGAGTGAAACTGTAGGTCCAGGAAAGCATTTTGAGAAGGTTATAGTAGTGTTTTATTTACATTTACCTGTCACTGGAAACAAATGACCAGGAAAGGAGCTAGTAGCACAAACAGAGCAGTTGAACTGAAAGAGTTTGCAATTGGTAATCCATCAACACAGTTAACAAAACAATCTGTTCAATATTGTGAGGACTCCTGCATATGAGTCTTGCAAAGACATTTCGGAAACAAAAAATGAGATGAGCTAAAACATAAAACAGTGGTAAATACGCGGGAAGAGTTTTGCGGGAAGGTGTGGAGATTTGGCGAATACAACTTCTTGCGTTAAGTTTTGAAACGCACTCTCGCTCCTTTCCGCCGACAAGATGATGGCATCACTGTACCTTGCCTCGAGGGAAACGGCTTGAGGAGTCACTACGGTAGGTAGCTCACGACGATGTACTAACAATCGAAGGAAGGAGAATAGACTACTCAATCACACTTACCACGAGCATAATAAAATATTTAGTCGAGGGAAGGTTTGAATTAGTCAGTATTATTTTGTTAGGTCCAATGTACAATGTATAATCGTATCTCTCCTAAAACGATTAACCGACTTAGTCCACAATTCTTCGAAGATAGTGACCTAGGGATACAGCGGGGGCCGGGTGGGAAGGTAGACCACAACCATCACGGCCACAGCTCCAATAGCAACAACAATAACACCAACCTTACCTCTCACGCTACCACAACTATTGCTTCTATGGAGCAGGATCCTGCAGCTGCACTTTCCACTCAAGTGGCAACGACGAGTACTGCAATGAGCAACAACAACAGCAGCAGCAGCAGCAGCAATAGTAACAGTCGACGGAAGGAATCTCCATCATCGTCATCCAAGCAACAAGATCGATCGTCTCGTTCTTCCTCGGGCAATGGCGGAGGAGGAGGAGGAGGGGAACAACGTGAAAGGCCCGGTAGAGACCGGAGAGGAGAATCACGTGGCGGCGGAGGGGGTACGGCAGATGAAACAGGAACACCCACAAGTCGTCGTCGAGAGACAATCTCTTCTTCCACTACTAGTAGCAGACACCAGCATGGTGGTACAACGACAACAACAACATCGCCACGGTCACAACATAGTAGTAGTAGTAGTCGTACTACAAGAGAACCAAGAGAATATGGTGGAGGAGGAAGTAGTGGCACTCCAACCTCCTCCACACGTAGTAGTCATCGTAGCAGTCGAGAGGGGAGTGGCTCGTCGTCGTCTACCTCACGACGTGACAAGATGGGATCATCGTCAGAACATCGAAGGTCGTCAAGTAGAAGCAGAACAACAACAAGTGCTAGCAATGGCGCGAATACTAGTAGTAGTAGTGGTGGCATAGTCGATGGTCAAGCAGCAGCAGCAGGAGGAGGAGGAGGACCACTTCCTCCTCCACACCCACCATTAACAGACCGACCACCGAGAGATAGAGTCCCAAGTTCATTACGTAGCGTGGGGGGTGGTGGTGGAGGAGGAGGGGGGGGATCCAGCTCCATGAAATCTCCCATTGGGGGAGGAGGAGGGTCGACTACTACTACAACCCCAATCAGGGGGGGAGGAGGAGGTAGTAGCAGTGGCGGTGGTGGCACTAACAACTTTGTGGTTGTGGATGATGTTACCACCAAGGAGGCAGCATTCGCAGCGGCCATATCCCCCCTTGGAGATGCATCTTCTGTCTCGGCATCATCAGCGGCATCTGCGGCCGCTACTATGGCGAGTGGTAGTAATGCAAATCACTCTTCGTCTGTACCACGGGGTAATACCCCTCCTCCTCGTGGTGGTGGGAATAGAGGAGGTGGTGGGAATAGAGGAGGAGGAGGAGGTGGTTCGTCCACTACTGGCTATAATCAAGAGAGAGGACAGCATGTATCATCATCATCTCATAAAGGTCAGAATGGAAGTAGTAGTGGAGGTGGTTCATCCAACCGTAGTCGTATCATCGAAGATGAATCTGTCCAACTGGATCATCTACCTATGGCAGATCTTATGGCATACCTCCAGCTAGTTGCCAATAATTCATCCAACTTACCATTAACACGACGGGATGATCCAGAACTTGGACGTACGGTTAGTAATTTATCACCTGAGGAGTATGCACATAAATGTGCAGCTTTCGTGCCGAGTATGGTACGGATATTGGGTGGACAGTATGGCAAATATGGTAGTGTTTGGGATTTAAAGACTAGTGAGGTGAGTATGTATTTTGTTATTATAATAAAAGAAAAACCATGTATGGATGAGTCGGAAATGAAAGGGGAAAGAGAGAGGGGGGGGACGAAGTCAAGTCAAATTACATTTTGATTCTCTTCATATTTTGTACTCATCCTCACAATTCGTTTATTGTCCATTTCCAGGAGTTTGACGTCAGAACAAGCACTCGTGAGCCTGGTATCTCCCATGGCGGGTCAACATGTAATGCCCTCCTCAAGGCAATGTATGACAGTGAATCAGAGTTTAATAAGGCGGTGTCTCCTGATGCACATCACGTCGATGCTAAGGATCTATTCGACGATGATGATGATGCAACTGTCGACACTGCTGGATATACCATCGATCGGACCATCAGCTCGTTCGAAACGCTTGTGCTTAATGACGGATGCAATAACAGTACCATGACGTGGGCACAGCTATTACGCAAGATGAAACCTGAGATGCAGGGAGTGGGTTTCAATCAGGCCCCGGCCCTAACATCCTCATACCGATTGGATCTCAATGAGCCATTCTCTCTCGTCCCACATGACTTTAAGAAGGGAGTCAATACGAAGCGTGCACTCCTTATTGGGTGCAATTACCGTGACACTACCGAGAATGTCCAACTGAAAGCAAGTCATGACGATGTACGCTCCATCAAGGACTTTCTCGTTAATGTGTATGGCTTTGGTGAATCGTCCGACACTATGATGGTACTCATGGATGACAAGAATCACATACACCCGACACATACGAACATTACGAATGCATTCAAGACAATTGCAGAAAAAAGCCAACCTGGAGATGCCGTCTTTGTTCTATTCACTGGACATGGATGCCGTGTCCTCGACTCCCCTATTGATGAGACTGCTGAGAGCTACGATGAGGCGCTTATCCCATCTGACTTTGATGATACTGGTATCATCCGTGACACGCTGATTTTCAAGACTTTACTTGCCCCAATGAAGAAGGGTGTGATGGTAACTTGTATAATAGATTGCTGTCATACAGGAGTTATGATCGATTTACCTTACTTGTACACGACCAAGGGGGATAAGGGAGAATTATTACCAAAGATGTCCCTCAATGATGATTTCAGTTTTGTTCGATTTCTAAAGGTAGTCAAGACATTGTACGAATCGTCTGTCTTTACGAGGATTGGCAAGACTGTGGGTAATGAACTTAACAAACAAACCCCGATTAAGGATGATGATACAGTAATCGAGACTGTCAATTCACTAGAAACTACGCAAGAGAATGATCAACCGGTAACAAGAAAATCATTCTTTGAATCACTTTGTCACCCTGCAACGTTGGCACAAAATTTAATAAATTGTACATTGACGGGTCCGGACGAATTCTCGGATGATGAAGATGATGAAAGAATGGGGATGAATAGCATGACGGACGAACACAGTACATACTCGTACAATTCATGAATATTCCTCCGGATTATATGATGGGTAGGTTTTGGGGGGACGGGACGGGTGGGGGGCGAAGAAGGGAGCTTTCAATGATAGCTATTATTTCTGGTTTTTGTGTTGTAATTAGGGCCTGCCCACGAGGAAGTTAAGCGAGTGAGGATAAGAGTGTTATTCCTGGGCCCTAACCTTGTTTGTCTATGTATTAAGTAAAATAAGTATCAAGATACTTTACTCTCCGTCATACATAAATGTAGCTGTGTTTTCCTCCACACAACGGTTTCATTCATTGCAGCCAGCACTTGAGGAGGTTAAAACGACACCAGAACATGTTTCCCAACTTCTATTCTTGCGATTGAATGAAAGAAGGCACAATTCAATTTAAACAGTTTTCTTGCAAGTAAGTCGCAAGTCGCAACCTATCCAAAATGCCTCCAACTCCTCTAGCACAGTGGTGATAACCCAATACTCTTGCAAGTAGTCGCAGCCTATTCGAAAATGCCTCCAACAGCTCAATGCTACCACAAACAAACACTGCAACTCGCATAGAATTGACTCCTCGGTCATCAGCACATTAATTTGGTAATCTGGACTATAGCTCGTCCATGACTCATATCATTACGACGGAAAATGGATTGCGACGACCTATCAGCGTCGACGCAACTAGAAAGGTGGAGCTCTCGTGCCATTGTTCACACACCTGCGTTTGCAAAGAAGACAAGTTCATCGAGGTATACGACAACAACAAGCCTTCAAAACAGTACCATACTGAGGTAGATTGCTACTGGCCGACATACCCTTCCTGGCCTTGGACTTCATCGTGGTTGGACGACTCTGTGAGGAGAGCAGATCACGCAACCATCTACCGCGGCGAAATGGAAGCTGCCGGTAAGACAGAAATAGCTATCGACGGCAATGGAACGATGTTCCCTACCCAGTCTCGACGTTTACAACATGAGGAGAATGCAAGTATACCAAAACACCTGATTATGCCCCCACCAGTGGCTTTCGTTGGTAATCCAGTCTTCAAAATCATGAAATTTAGACTACCACCTCACTTCTTTCCCTTGTTAGATTATATTGTAGAAGAATGCTCCAACTATGCCGCATCTCTGCCTGATGGATGGATGTGAGTAAATAACATAATTTTGCATGACATTATAACTTTTCCTCATTTGATATAACTATTGAAAATCACAAATCATTTACGATTTCTTACCTCGCTATTGCTCGACTTTTTTTTTGCAGGACATATCTCTACTCACTTACGAAGCAAGATGTTGCTCTCATTGATGTACCGGGAATGTACCAAGCCTCGCGACCTATAATGCATTACATTAAGCATACCATCGAGATGTACGCAGTGAAGAAAACTGTACGATTCGATCGTAATCAGCCACATGTATTAAAGTACTCGGCAGATGATAAATCTAAACATACTGGAGTTGAGGTGAGTAGCAAGTGTGTTATTTTTTGATTGTGTGTAGCGCAGTGTATTCCTCATATATTATTTTTCTGCGCTCATAAAAATACAACGCAGCTTCATCATGACAAGTGTGACGTAACAGCCAACATAATGCTGTCAAGGTCCAATGAGTACACTGGCGGTGGGTGAGTAACATGGGGAAGAGTTATATTTATCTATTGTGTTTTGTCGAATTTCAATTATAATATTGCAACCTCACTTTTTTTTTTGATGTACACACCATCCATCCATCCACACAGGACGTATTTCTGTGATGTAAACGAAACGGTGAGATTGGAATATGGAGAATTCCTTCTTCATCCAGGACATCTTGTCCATAGTGGGGTTGATATCCACAGCGGACATCGCTATTTGATGATTATATTTGCTCATGTTGAATAGTGTCTGGGACCCGTGTTGCATTCAAATTGGGATTAAAATTGTGATATACTAGTGTCTCCTTATGCGCCTTCATATTCACATTAGTTGTTCTGTTGATGGGCTAGAATAGAGAAAAGGCTAGAATCCCAGAATGCATCTCTCCCTCCCCAAACTCTCTTCCTTCTTTCTCCCACATCTTTGTGATGTTGAGTGGACAGGCAGTGCGATTGCCGCTAGTGGCCACCATAATTTCATACTACATCATCGCCGCAGCCGCCGCAAAACCACCCTCGTCGGTATCCACATCGTCGTCATTATTTTTTCCTACAGTGTCAATCCCACCTTTGAAAATGCCGCCAATGACCTTCGTTGGAGGAACGTATTATAAAAAGTTGGTACCCTTGCAACAAACACAGAGTCGTGGTGGTAACGCTACTAGACAACGACTGCTGGCGGCTGCTTATTCGTCGATGGTCTTTTCTTCGTCGAGAGATGGAAACATCTTCCGTCGATCACGACCTTATACCATCGACAGATCATCCTTATCCCTTCCTCGTTTGCAATTATTGAATAGTAGTGGTAACAATAATAATATTATAGATGCCGAGCTTGTTTTACCACTACCCGACGACGACGACGACGACCACTCCTCGTATTCCGACAGTAGCAGTGATAGTGATAACAACAACAACAATAATAATGAGGAAGAGGAAAGAGAAGAAGAAGGAGGAGGAGGAGGAGATGAATTAATTAATCTTATTGAATATTCACAAAATTATGGTGATATTGATTATAAAACAATGCCCATCGCATTTTGTGATACAATAAGTAATACATATATAGATTGTAATTTAGCATTCTATGTCAAGGATGATAATAATGATGAAGAGTATGCATTAGGCGTCCCTTGTGATGTACCAATCGTTGTGGCACTTGAAAATAATAGTGGTAATAACAATAACAGTAATAACAATATCGACGAAGAAGGAACGAAGACAAATGAAAGAGGAGTAGTTAATTTATATAAAGTTATACCCATCAATCCTGATAATACTGACAATGTATATTACCACGACGGACGAGATGGAAAAGGGAATGATGAGGAAACATATAATAATAATAATAATATACTAGTATTATCCGAAGAAGAGAAGGAGGAGATATTCCAACTAGCAGCACGTGCATTAATGAATGAATATGGTAGTGGTGAAGGAGGAGGAGGACAGCAATCAACATCATCATTATCATCAAATTCAAATATACGATTGAAAAAGACTCCACGTGTACTAACCATTGAGGGAAACTTGGATGGTATACTTGGTGATTGGCGAGAGGTATTACTTGGTGGTGGTGGTGGTGGGAAAAATAAAAATAAACAGCAACAGACACCGCATCAGCAACAGCAATATAATAAGCTCGAATTGACTATTGATGACATATTAAATGTCATCGACAGTGATGATGATGACGACGATGAGGAAGATTTCTTTGATACAATAATGAGAAGAGATTTGGGTGATGATTATGAGTCACTAATTGCTAATGATGATGATGACAATATTGATGAGGAATTGTTAGAACTATTTATCGATCCATCATCCTCATCTATTACTACTACTACTACTACTAACATTGATGATGATGATGATGATGTTAATGTGGATGAATTACTAGCAAGCCTTGAAGAAATTAATACCAAGGAAGCAAAGTATATGAAGAATAATAACAGTAGTAGTTATTACTACGACAGTATAGTACAACAATTACAGCCTAGTGTGGCATTAAAATTACTTAACTTTATAGGTCCCGATGGATGTAAGGAGTATACAATATTACGTCCATTACGTCCTATATTGCTCATTGGGAAGGACGACCCGTTGGACTATACTCGGCGTATATTATTAACCGAGGATGAACGACGTAGTGTATTACCAAGATTGGAGAGTGTTATACGTGCTGGACTTGAGGATGCTGGTTTCTTCTTACCCCACATTTAAAAAAGAGAGAAGAATGTTATGGAGGAGAAGGATGATACAAACAAGAAAAGAATAAATATGCCATAGGTTTACAAAGAGAATATAAATAAATGGTATAAATCAACCAATCAATTATATTTTTGCATTAGAGTTTTTTTAAAAGCCATATATTTACCACCAACTTTCTTTGACTATGTTTGGTGGTGGTGGTGGGGGGGGGGGATGCATCATACTTAACTTTTGTTTGTTTCATTTTCCGTCATTATTATTATCTATATTTATATCACCCATAACAACAAAACATTAAAAAAACATTGTATCAACTATACCATTAGTAATCCAATCTTCCCCCAATATATGGTTATTAAGATGATCCACAAAGTCAAATATATATCCTCCATCATTACTTTTGTTATTGGAAGTAGTACTACTAGTGAGGATGATGGAATTCAATTGTTGTTCTATGGCTTGTGCGATACTATTATTATTATTATTGATGTTGTTACATTTTGTCACGCCATCCTCCTCCTTCTCCTTCGTTGTCATTGTTGTAGTTGTTACTAATGTATCATTAACCTTTTGAGTAAAGGGAGTAGAACTACTGCTACCAGTAGTATA
>Ga0247832_1008611_pt1 | contig 10094 bp, 3 predicted proteins | sample LaCruzMarch2015__10_FD_192407 | JGI IMG/M metagenome (GOLD analysis project Ga0247832, IMG submission 192407) | Freshwater microbial communities from meromictic Lake La Cruz, Castile-La Mancha, Spain - LaCruzMarch2015_4m | ecosystem: Environmental > Aquatic > Freshwater > Lake | place: Spain...
ATGTAAAAATTTTCAAAGAAATGTATTTAGAAAAAAAGAATAAAAAAAAATAAGGATACATCCTTAAAGATACATCTTTATATGTAAAATAAATATAAATACCAGTAGTTTGAAATAAATACCAGACTGAACATTTACATACATGTAAAAATTTTCAAAGAAATGTATTTAGAAAAAAAGAATAAAAAAAAATAAGGATACATCCTTAAAGATACATCTTTATATGTAAAATAAATATAAATACCAGTAGTTTGAAATAAATACCAGACGAAACGTTTATAGTATATAAAAATTTTCAAAGAAATGTATTTAGAAAAAAAGAATAAAAAAAATAAAGTGTGTACCCAAAAAGTGTGTACCCATCATGTACATATATTATTAATTTAATATTTTAGTCAATATCTATAAAAGATGAATATAGAAACGCATAAATTTCGTATATATTCTTGTGGTTGTGGTTTCAAATCAACACACCCTGGAAACGCCAGCAGACACAAAAAAGTCGCGTGTGGGCATCTCATGAAAGATGAGATTAAAGAGTTCGTTTTAAAAGAAGACCACTTGGCAGCACTTGGCAACGCCCCTCTTGTGGGGAATACGACAAACTATACCACAACCAACACCGATAACAGCTCTCGTATCGACAACAGCACACACACCGTGAACATAAATCTGACACTTCCAGAGAGGACGACCAAAGAAGACTTTGTGGAATATTTACGAGAACTTGATCATCTGGGATACAGAGCGCCAGAACAGATCGCAACGATGCCTGGTAAGATGTTGATGTTCACGCGAGACGCTAAGAAACTTCCCGGTGCTTTGGTAGAAAGAGACAAGAAAATAATAGAAAAACTTCCCGATGGCACCGAACGTATAATGGGGAAGAAAAAAGCGATACAAACATACACACACGAAGCCGTGGATGCGTTGTGTTTACAACCTCCTGCGAATGGTGTAACTGATTTTTTAGAAACTGAACGTGGTGAAAAGAGAACGAAGATATCTTTACAGGATGCTGCTAAATTGCGTGTGACCAATCCTCGTGGTTACCACCAAGGAGTGCCTGACGATGTAAAATTTCGCCATCAGAAAATAGAAAGTCACACCGAGAAAGCATTAGATAAAATCACAAATGAAAACAAAACAAATGGATTTCTGTGAGAAAAAATATGACATATGATATCTTTGTATTGATAAATCACCAAATTATACAAGTTCGACCTTGTTTTTCAGTTCTTTGGCCAGCACAATAGCTTTTTCCACACTCTCCGCAAAGGCCTTTGTTCCTACAGACTTGAGAACGGCTTCGCGATACATTACCACGTTCTTTCTCATCTGCACCAGTTGTTCGTCGCTGATAGAGTCAATCAGTTTCTGGAGTTGTTCGCCTGTCTCGATCCCACGTTTCTTGAGATCGAAATACGCACCATCATGACCTTCGGGAATGAGCTCCTTCAGCTTGTCATACACGTTGCCATAGTAAAGCGGGATGCATCCGGCCGAAAGACTATCATAGAATTTTTCAGAAGTATACCAATCCGCATCGCAGTTCTCCACCACTAGATCAAAAGTGAAGTTCATCTTGTGCTCGACAGCTGATTTCGGGTCTTTGGACCGATGAACGTTTTGGAACGTTTTAATGTGTTTGCCATCCGCGATCTCCGCCCAATTAATCCCAAACGCGGTGACATCATCTAGACCTCGGACTAGATCCTCGCGTAGATAGTCCAAGCACTTTAGATGGACGCCATTCACCGCGTATTCTTGCTTTCCCATGAGCTCGGGGCGACGTTCTAGTACGATGCACACTGACCTACCAGTTCCTGCGTTTTCGCGAAGAAGCACCGCACGATCGAGAGGATCATCCAGGTCTCCGTGATGACAATTATGGGCCGTGAACACAACATCATTTCGACTATTTAGAAGCGGTTTGAAATAAGTCATCAACACGTCAAAATGAGTTGTCAGCCATTGCGCGTTCCACTGGCCGTTGTGCCTGATATTGGGAGATTCCAGAGTGTATACAATTTTGTGAAGATCGGGTCTCTGTGCCAGAAAGTCTAGAGGAATTTCACCGGGGTTGCATAGGCTCACGAGCACGGTGGCTCCGTGGGGGATGTTCGGGAAATTCGTGAATCCGTTGATAAGATTGAATTTACCACCATTCATGCCGTCCAGACCTCGAAGAAGTGTCATCTGCCACTCATCCAGAGCATAACTTCTTTCGTGGTATTTATGGCGTGCGATCATAAAGTCGTCGGTGGCTTTCTGCGAAAAGTGGAAAATGTAAATGTCATCGAACTTATCGAAGTCGTAGCCAAACACTTGGTTTCCGCGCTCGAAGAAATTGCCAGACACGGACAAACCAGTGGATCCGATGCGATACCCGAGAGAGTGCTTGCGAATCACGGCGTGGGGTGCCGACATCAACAGGTTCTTGCATAGCTCCCTGTCGGGCTCGGGACGACCCCTGTCATCGCGGAATTTGGCGTTCCACGTCGGTGCGAGAGTAATCGCGAGATCCCGCTCGATGAGGTAACATGAAGTGTCGATGAGGTAATCCCCGCGACCTGCAACAGTATGAGAAATACCTCCGAGAGATTCGCAATTGTCCTTCCCGATGGTGTTGCCATCCTTGTCGATCAGATACCGAAGGCAATACGCCCACTTGTTCTCGGGGTTCTTGATGATGCCCCGCAGAAGGTCGCTATAATGAGTTGGGGTCACGACATTGTCATCGTCCAGATAAGAAATATAGTCTGCGTTGACGAGCCAAGGCACGGAGCCGAATACTTTATGTCCATTCCAACCACCAGCACCCACGTTTTGGGGCAGGGTAAATTTCACGATAGGGTGGCGATGCTCGTACTTGGCGAGGATCGTGTTTACTTTGGATTCGTGTTCCTTCCCGTCCACGACGACCCAGTGCTCAATATTGGGAAGCGAAGATTGTTGAACGCTCTCAATACACTTGTCTAGAAAAGCACCTCCCAGTGTAGGCGTGATTACGACGATCTTTGGGATTTTAAGAATCCGGCGATGGTGGTTGACAAGATTGTGCATAATTCCGTTTTCGTCAACGGCATCTATTTCTACGACACCTCCAGTAGGTTGCTTGACGGACGCGGGAGGATCCTCACGACCCCACTGGGTAACGTCCCGAGACACAGTAACGAGAGGGTTCTCCGATACCAAGATACTGAGGATGCTCTGGTCATGACGGGTGTCTACGATGGACGAATCCTTTCCATCATCGTTGATTATGTCGAGCTGTAGAGAGTAATGGAGGTATGTATCAACGAAAGCACGGGATTCGGGACAGTTCTTGTAAACTTGAAAAGCTGCGTTGAGCTGAATTTCTTCGGATGCAATAGGCCCGGCCCTCATCGCATTGAACACAGACTTCTTTGTCCATAAACGATTCCTATAATCATTATTACTCCAGTTACCCAGACGACATACCAAGATGGGATTTCCGTTTGAAACCGCGTTCGCATATGGCTTAATAGAACGTTCGAACATCATCGTCGAATCTACATAGACCACGACATCGTTTTCCGGAAGTTGCCCAAGTACAGACTTCAGAAGGAACGCTTTCCAACACCAGAAACCAAATCCTCGAGAATTCTCGAAGTGCTCAGGGTGTGTGTCTTGAAGCCATGTGACATCCTGGGGCCCAAAAGTTCTGAATTCATCGAAACCTCCGGATGTTAGAGCGGAGTGTCTCAAAGCCGCAGCGGAACCCTCGTACTGAGATGTGCAAAATGTGATTCCGATTGTGCGAGGCATTGTTATAATGTAGGATATAAAACACATAAGTTATTAAATCACTGTACATGACGATATGTGTATAAAATATCTTAATAAGTGTATATCAAATGAATAAGACCAGAATAAAAATTTCGTAAGAAAAAAATATAAAAAAAAAAAAAAAAAAAAAAAAAAAAAAAAAAAAAATAAAAGATACTCACGTGTGAAAACTGCGTTGCCGTGTTTAAAAAAGATACTCACAGATACTAACATACATGATCGCGACGGCAGTTTGTCGATACGAAAGATGGTGGTATTCAAATACCATCTGTCGACCTCTTCAGTAGTTCTTGCATGCGTGTTCTATGTTGGAGCATCTCGAAAGAGTTTGGTCTTCCTACATTTGCTTGTGCATTTCTCAGTGATGTAATAAGCGTCCTCCATTTATGTGATTTAATCAAATGTTTGTAATGTCTCTTCACACGAGGCCATATGAGTGGAAGCTCTTCCCTCTGATTTTTATAGATCGAAGAAGAAAACCCTTTGACCAGTACCATCTTTCTAATATTTTGCAGCACATACAATGCATCGGTGTTGTTTCTCAATTTCAATACTCCGGCTAAAACGTTTAGATTCGTCATAATGACATTTTCATGACGTATCATTGAAGACACGAAATTCTTATGAGTTTGTGTGGTAAGAGTGTCCCAGGAGTAATTTTTTTGAGCGAATTCTTCCATCGCTTCATGTTTAGCCCATATTCTGTCTAGAAGACATTGACCGACGAACTGGGCTTGGTGTGTGGTGTACACTAATATCTTTACACGGACTTGTGGAGATGGATTTGTTCTTTCCAATTTCCTCAATTTCCCAACAGCATCGCCTACACGTTTCAGATTTTCATTACTGCAATTTTCTCTCTTTATTGCGACACCATTTTCTCTGGCAATAATAACCCTCCCGTGATAATCTGGATCTCTAACATATTTCACAAAACCTAAGAATGTGGATAATTTTGACTGAAATTTCCTATCATCCATTACTCCCCCGTATATTTTTATTGTAAATTATTTCGGATTATCATTGCTTCTAATTCGTCGACCCTTTCCATACACCTTCGTAAAGCACCATACATAACCATCATGATTTGCGATGTGTCTAGAAATTTACTGTCTTCAAGACCCTGTGCCTCTTTTGTCGTAACAGATTTTGGAAGAAACTCCTCGACTTCCTGTGCGATGAAACCGAGTTGAGTTCTATCCAGTTCGAGTGGATTGAAATCATTGTTCCACGTAAATCTTTTCAAGTCGAGGTTTCGCACTATATTTTCGCACAGAATCGTATTGGCGATGTGTATATTGCTTTTCAACCTCCGATCAGATGACGCGAGCCACCCACCTGCTGTCAGTTTATATGCAGCCCCTGGCGCGGTGAAGTCTCCGTTCTCCGCCAGAGTCACGAAATTATTAGAATTACATATACTTACTAGATTGGACTTGTTAGAAACGGTAGAGGTTCTACCAAAAACGCTCAGGTTGTTCCCTCTGTTTATAATCAACTGTTGACCCATAACAGACATGTCATGTATACCGGGGGCTGTAGTAGCCCCTCCTACCGGACGAAGAAGTAATCCGGAACCAAAAGCAACACAATCTTTAATATTTCCCGCGTATGTACCAAATCCCGCGTCGGTCGTGCCGAATTCTATATTTCTTCCAATACCGGTATTCCGCAGCACGCTAGAAGTCGTGTTCAGATCGGAACCTGTAAACACGGTATCGCCTATATACGTACAAAAATAAGCGAGGCTCCCTCCAATGTCTTTTCCCATCATAAGATTATCCGTCCCCACTGTACCGGTATCATCTGGTCCGTTTCCAGCATTTTCACCAATACATATATTTCTTTCCCCCGAAACGTTTGTTCCAGCGGCTTCTCCGATACATATATTCTTGATTGCCCCGTCCAAAGTTGTTGCAGATGGGCCGATACAAATGTTATTAAAACCGGTGGTCATCCCAACTCCTGCGTCGTAACCAATCAATATATTCAAACTACCATCATCTAAAGTTCCTCCCGTGAGACTTCCTATGAGTATATTTTCAGTTCCCGTTGTCAATGCGGTTCCGCACTCCGACCCCAATATTGTGTTATATTTTCCAGTTGTAATAAAAGTACCGGAATTACTCCCCACAATAGTATTATTGGATCCGTTTCTTCCAGAACCAGCCCCGACGAAGGTATTATATTTTCCATCCGTCATGCCGACACCTGCACGAGCTCCAAGAATTGTATTATTTCCCCCTGTCGTGAGTGTGTTACCGGCGAATGTTCCGAATATAGAGTTGTCAACCGCCGAAGATGTCGTGTTTAATCCTGCAAAACTTCCCACTACAGAGTTGCGAGACCCGTTGTTCCCGGAGGAAACTCCGACACAAGTGTTGAGCCCTCCTGCAATGATACCATATCCCGCACGTGCGCCGAGAACTGTATTCTGAATTCCAGCCGCGATCGTGTTTCCTGCATAGCTTCCTAAAACTGTATTTTCGTCTCCGGATGTGATACTAGCTCCCGCAGAAGTGCCAATCACGGTATTATCATCCGCACCGAGTTCTAATACATTGGCTGCAAGAGCCCCGATCACGGTGTTTCTAAAACCATTTCGCCCTGCACCAAATCCTACGAACGTATTAAGATTTCCTTGAGAAAGTCCGTCTCCACCACGAGCTCCAAGAATAGTATTCTGGCATCCGGCAGTTATCAAGTTTCCTGCTGAAGCTCCAATAACAGTATTCTGAAACCCAGTTGTCATATTATTCCCAGTAAGACTTCCTATTACCGTGTTCAGCGACCCACTGTTTCCTGCTCTCGATTTGAATCCAATAACAGTGTTAAACGTCCCGGTATCAAGTCCATACCCCGCGTTCCCTCCGAGAATGGTGTTCTGACCTCCAGTAGTAACATTAGCCCCAGAGTATCCTCCGACGATAGCGTTATCAGACCCTGTGGATAATCTATTCCCCGCGAGACTCCCCACAACCGTATTACGATTTCCATTGTTTCCTGCATTGTACCCGATGAACGTATTCAAGCTTCCGAGGACCATACCATATCCGGCACGACTTCCGAGGACAGTGTTTTGCAGACCAGCCGTCAGCGTATTTCCAGCGTAGCTACCTAATATGGTATTCTCATCCCCGGTATTAAGAGAATCTCCCGCGGAAACACCAATTATCGTATTATCTATCGCACCGTTCGTCATGCTATTACCTGCAAGAGCTCCGACAACCGTGTTTTGTTCGCCGTTTCTCCCGGTTGAAAAACCTACGAACGTGTTAAGATTTCCTTGAGATAACCCTTCTCCTGCACCGGATCCGAGCACCGTATTCCGACTTCCTGTTGCTATCGAATTTCCTGCTGAACTTCCAATAATGGTGTTATTAGACGCATTAGTCATAGAATTCCCGGCATAGCTTCCCACTACTGTATTGGTACTTCCGTTTCCTCCCGCACCATATCCTACATATGTGTTAAGTTTCCCCGTGTTCAATCCGATTCCCGTTTCACTTCCAATGAGTGTATTTTGTCCACCTGTCACGAGTGCATTCCCGGCAGATACCCCCAAGATTGTATTTTGCACACCGGTATTACAAATGGAACCAGAGAATGCACCGATGATCGTATTGTCAGTAGCGGTTGATGTGAGTCTTCCGCCCGAAGAACTCCCGACGACTGTGTTACGAGACCCGTTGTTCCCCGAATTGTAACCGACATACGTGTTCAAGCCTCCTGCGACGATACCAGCTCCTGCACGCGTCCCGAGAACCGTGTTTTGAACACCTATCGTGAGTGAGTTGGCAGCGAAATACCCCAATATGGTGTTTTGCAATCCTGTTGTGATATTAGCACCGGCAGATCCTCCGATTATGGTATTGTCAGTTGCACCACTCGCCAAGGAATTTCCTGCAAGACTTCCTACGACCGTGTTGCGAGATCCTCCATTTCCTGCCCCAAACCCGACGAACGTGTTGAGTGTTCCCGTATTCAGATTATAACCAGCATTTCCGCCCAGAAGGGTGTTTTGAGCCCCCGTGGTGACATTAGCCCCCGCAGAGATTCCGACGATGGTGTTTTCGGTCGCCGTCGACATTCTGTTTCCCGCAAGACTTCCCACCACGGTATTGAGACTTCCGTTGTTTCCCGAACAAAACCCAACGATTGTATTCAGAGACCCGGTGGTCAAGCCGTATCCTGCGTTTCCTCCGAGGATGATGTTCCTAGTTCCAGTAGTGACATTAGCGCCCGCAGAACCTCCCACTATGGTGTTTTCGGACGCAGTTATCATAGAATTTGCTGCGTAACTTCCCACCACTGTATTGAGGCTCCCGTTTCCTCCAGCGTCAAATCCAACGAACGTGTTCAAGCTTCCTGCTACGAGACCAGTTCCAGCACGTGTTCCAAGGACGGTGTTTTGTGCACCACTGACGAGTGTATTACCGGTCACGGAACCCAGAATTGTATTTTGAACACCGGTATTACAAACGGCCCCCGATGCTGACCCGATGATCGTATTGTCAGTTGCGGCTGATGTAAGATTGCGTCCAGAATTACTCCCCACCACGGCATTACGAGAACCGTTGTTTCCAGAATTGAAACCAACGTATGTGTTCAAGCCTCCTGCAATAAGACCAATTCCTGCTTGCGTCCCCAGGGTTGTATTCTGAACACCAATCGTGATCGTGTTACCAGCGCGACTTCCCATGAGTGTATTTTGAGCGCCAGTTGTGATATTATCACCCGATGATACTCCTACGACGGTATTCTCTGATGCTGTTGACATCGAATTTCCCGCAAGAGCACCAACAACTGTGTTGCGAGACCCACTGTTTCCTGCCCCAAACCCAACGAGTGTGTTCAGAGTCCCGACTGCCAGTCCATAACCAGCGTTTCCGCCGAGAAGAGTGTTTTGAGTCCCCGCGGTGATATTAGCTCCTGCGGAGATTCCGACGATTGTGTTTTCGGTCGCCGTCGACATTCTGTTTCCCGCAAGACTTCCCACCACGGTATTGAGACTTCCGTTGTTTCCCGAACTGACTCCGATAATTGTGTTTAAGCTGCCCGTGCTCAAACCATATCCAGAACTTTCTCCGAGAATCGTATTTTTCCGCCCCGTGGTGACATTAGCACCTGCTAAAGTTCCCACGATGGTATTATTATTTCCGGATATGTCAGTGGCGGCTTTGAACCCTACTATAACATTGTTACCTCCAGTTACATTTGAGCCAGCAAATGCTCCCATAAAGGTGTTATTGTTACCGATGTTTCCTGAAAAAAACCCGACATATGTGTTGAAATAACCGTCATGATCGATATTGGAATCAAGAGACCCTGTTTCGGCTCCTATGAACGTATTGTTAGATGATTTTCCCATTCGAGCTCCCGCCAGTCGACCGATAGCACAATTATTTTCTCCCGCGACGTTAGCTCCGGCGGCAAATCCCATCAGCGTATTGTTGTTTCCTTGTGCTAAAAGACCCGCAGCAAAACCAAATATCGCGTTGTTACTGCCGACGTTACTACCAGCTCTAGATCCCACTATCGTGTTGTCGAACTCGACATCACTGCCGGCAAAAGCTCCGATAACAGTGTTGTAATTTCCGGTGACATTCGAAGCTGACTTGTAACCAACAGTCGTGTTATAATCACCAAGCTTATCGGCAGATAACGCACCGACCGATGTATTATAACTGCCTGTGTCCGCGTTTCCAGATTGATAACCAATCGATGTATTGAAAAAACTATTTGTGTTAGCCGCATATCCAGCTTCATAGCCAACGAACGTAGAAAAAAAACCCCCTTCATACCCCGCGGAATGTCCCACGAAAGTACTTTGTATAGAGTTTCTAGAATTATAGCCCGCATATGCTCCGACACCAACTGTTCGTATCGTATCATTGCCATTTGCACCGGCTTGTGACCCAACCCACACGTTGTTGGACCCATTTTTAACGTTCTGACCGGCAAAGGCACCTACTGCAACCGAATCGCTTTCGCCCACGGAGTTCTGGCCCGACTTGTAACCGAGGAACACATCGCGAAACCCGGTCGTGAGATTTTGACCAGCGTAAGCTCCTATCAACACGACTTGTCCTCCCGTCGTCAAGTTGGCACCCGCGCCTGGACCTATGATGACACTTTCTGTCAGGTTGCTGACATTACCGCCCCCGCCACCCCCTCCGATGATGATGGTGTCGTATACGTTGGTAGTGTTAGCACCCGCTTGATACCCTATGAAAATATTGTTGCCTCCGTTCACGTTATTTTGCCCCGCGCCAACACCT
>Ga0247832_1008616_pt1 | contig 10088 bp, 11 predicted proteins | sample LaCruzMarch2015__10_FD_192407 | JGI IMG/M metagenome (GOLD analysis project Ga0247832, IMG submission 192407) | Freshwater microbial communities from meromictic Lake La Cruz, Castile-La Mancha, Spain - LaCruzMarch2015_4m | ecosystem: Environmental > Aquatic > Freshwater > Lake | place: Spain...
AGCACAAGTCCAATGATCACGCCCAGAGTTTCAACGGGCATGCCTGCACCACGAGGTTCTTTCCAAATTTCCCATGCCAACCAAGCTTGTGAGGCGGTCAGACCGACAGCAGCAATTGCCATCACTCCAAACATGAATGCGTGGAAAGGGTCACCCACGTTGTAGTGAGAAGCAGCGCCTTGTGAAGCCTGATAGCTGATGTATACAACCTCAAACAACGAGGTGGATATGAGCAACGCAGTTATCCAGACAAATACTTGGGAGTGTTCAAGATTTGAATTCGCGACTTTGAGTACCCAGACTGTGGTCAACGCAAACAAAGACGTTGCCGCCATGAATTTCATGGGCTTGACCCAAACACCCACATCACGAATCAAACGGTGGTCATTGAGCGACCAAATAAAGGTAATGATGAGCGCTATCAGCATGAGCGCCCCATAACCGACTAAAAACTTGGAAGTCCAACTCAACGACTGCCAATCCCACTTCGTTGCCAAGATATGATTCATGAAACTTATATCCACTTTGATGCAACAGTTTATGCCTTTTGCTGGGCTTGGTGGCTTTCAATGCAAACAGCCAGCACCTGTTTGGCAATCCCAGTTGTGCAGATTGGCAGCATCTGTCGCACAGTCATAACCACAAAAAAGGTTTGTTCAATGTACGTGAATTGCACGACATGGGCTCAAGCGGCGTTCAACAAATCGACTATCTGGTCAACTGCACCAATCAGACATTGGCTTTGACAGGTTTCGCAGTGATTACTTCAAGGGGTCGCTTGACATCGTTTGCGGCAACCTGGTCACCATGAACATGCGGCTAAAAAGTAATAAAGCCCTCCAATGAAATACATTCTTTGATGGACTGAAGTCTGAACAAGGTGCGCCTGCTTAGGCGCACCTTGTTGATTGCTCAGGCAACTGGATCAGAAATTTCTATATCGTCAATGTCATTGGCATCCATCATCGCCATTTCTGAATACTGCCTCGCATTGAGTTCATGCTTGTAAGCACGGAGTGCATGAAGATCACAAGTGATTTGATCGTCTTTATCAAAAGCATCAGCAGCAATTTCATGCTGTTTAGCAGCTTGCATCAAGTGATATGCAGCCATTCGATGCAATTCACCCGGCGTTTCAATTTCATCTTGGTATTCGTCAACCAACTCTGTAAAAGTTCCGTCATTTGTGTGTCCCATACAGCCTCCTTGTTGAAGGGGATGTTTTAGTGCGTGTTCATGAAGTGTTCATGACAATAATATTTGTCTACTAAATTGGGGGAATGCCAATCACGCAATTGAGAGCAAGTTTTCCGGAAGACAAATAGGGATCAAATTCGGGATTTTGAATTTGGATCATTGCATACAAAGTGGATACAGGTATGTGATCCATGGACCAAGCATAGAAGGCGCGTTGTGTAACTTCTTCGAAGTGAAGCAATTCAATATCAGTGTGTCTTTGGTCCTTGCAGATATCAACATAGAGTTTGTTGACTGCACTTCTTTCACCTTCTAACACCTGTAAGAATATTCCTTCACCACTGCATAAGACACCCGTGATTTCGTTTGTGAATCGCCCCGGGTTTTGAGGAGGCTCCAAACTTTGAGAAGATGGAGCCATGAACAAGAAATCAAATCGTTTTTCACCAGAAATGCGCGAACGCGCTGTACGCATGGTGCAGGAACACCGGGGCGAGTACCCATCCCTTTGGGCAGCCATTGAATCCATTGCACCCAAGGTCGGCTGTGTGCCGCCGACCTTGCTGGAATGGGTCAAGAAGGCCGAAGTGGACTCGGGTGTTCGCGAGGGTGTGACCAGTACTGAGCGCGAGCAACTCAAGGCCTTGGAGCGAGAGAACCGGGAATTGCGCCGAGCCAATGAGATTTTGAAACTTGCGAGCGCTTTTTTCGCCCAGGCGGAGCTCGACCGCCGACTCAAGTCCTGAGAGCCTTTGTTGACCAACACCGTGACACCTTCGGGGTCGAGCCCATTTGCAAAGCTTTGCAATTGGCCCCATCCGGTTACCGACTTCATGCCAGACGTCAACGCATACCCACACTGCAAAGCGACAGGGTTAAACGAGACTTGGAATTGATGCCGCAAATCAAGCGTGTGTGGGATTCGAATTGGCAAGTCTATGGAGCCGACAAGGTCTGGAAACAAATGAACCGTGAAGGCATCGCGGTAGCCCGCTGCACAGTTGAACGATTGATGCGTCAACAAGGCTTGTGCGGGGTGCGCCGAGGCAAAGTCATACGCACCACCACACCCGATAAGTCAGCCCCGTGCCCATTGGACAGGGTCAATCGGCAGTTCAATGCGGATCGGCCCAACCAGTTGTGGGTGTCGGACTTCACGTACGTGTCCACGTGGCAAGGCTGGCTGTTCGTTGCGTTCGTCATCGATGTGTATGCGCGGCGTATTGTGGGTTGGCGCGTGAGCAGCTCCATGCGTACTGACTTCGTGTTGGATGCACTGGAGCAGGCTTTGTTTGATCGCCAGCCTGAGCGTGACGAATCCTTGGTTCATCATTCTGATCGCGGCTCGCAATACGTTTCAATCAGGTACACCGAAAGACTGGCAGAAGCTGGCATCGAACCATCGGTGGGCAGTCGTGGTGACAGCTACGACAACGCATTGGCAGAAACCATCAACGGGCTGTACAAGGCTGAGTTGATACACCGCCGGGCTCCTTGGAAGACCAAGGAATCCGTGGAACTGGCCACCCTGCAATGGGTGCACTGGTTCAACCAGATCCGACTGCTCGAACCGATTGGATATATTCCACCGGCCGAAGCTGAGGAAAACTACTATCGGCAACTCGCCAATAGCCAAGAGACAATCGTCTCAACTTAGACCAACTGGCCTCCACGATACCCGGGGCGATTCATATTGCTTTAGCATGGCAACAAACATGTTTCGGATGAAGAACTATAGGACATCATGATGAATCATAAACAGCCTTTAGAAAAAGATTTACGCTTGATTGAGAAGGAAATAGTTGCAAGGCTCAACATGCAGCATGTCCAAGTATTTTTCTTGGTAGGGCTTGGCATTGATGATTTGAATGGAGGTGGGGTTTGCTGCGCTTTAGTCGAACAGGGTGAAAGACTTAATAGCCACCTTTTTTTCAAAAAAATGTGCTCACGGTTACACCTTCAAAAAATTGATTGTCGTGATGTCATAAAAGTTGACTGTTTCGGCCGAGTCTTTCACCAAAGGAATTTATGCATACCAGGGTTGCAACATACCGATAAGGTTTTAGCAGACGTCTACCTAGGATTTTCAATACCTTGTCACATTGGTAATAGACAAGGTATTGCTAGAAATGGTTCTGTAACGAAGTCACGAATTAAAACAAGCTGTGGAATCGAAGTTCCAGTCTGAGCCTGAACGAAAAGTCAAAAAACAAGGTCAACCATTTTGTAATTTAAAAATTTTGGGAGAATATTGATGATAAAAACAAACATGAAGACACTTCTCGATCAAGAATTTCACTTTTTCGATCATATTTTTCGAAATCATCAATTAGTATCAAATGCGGATAAGCATCGGTTTAGACTAGAGACAGTTACTGAGAGACGTAAGCGATTATCTGAAGAACTTTTTATCAAATTGGATGGCCAGGTGCAGGCGGGCGAATTTAAAGGTTTAAGACTGAACAGCAACCCTTCTTGGGGAATTGCAGACCAAGCCACAAAGCTCTTAGGTCTTTACGAGCAAGAAGTAATAAATGAAATCTACGAAAAATCGAATTTAAGAAAAAAACATTTTATTGATCTAGGCGCAGCAGATGGCTACTATGCAATTGGAGCTTTACTAAACGGTCGTTTTGAACAGGCTGACTGCTTTGAAATTGAACCTTCGGGCCAAGACTGTATTAGAAAAAATGCTGAGATCAACAATATCTTGAAACGCTTAAAAATTTATGGTGAGGCGAATGAGAATTTTTTTCAGCAACTTGATGCCCAAATTGACTGGAATAACGTTTTTATTCTTTGCGACGTTGAAGGAGCAGAGTTTGAAATCTTCTCGGAATCCACATTAGAGTCTATTAAAGGCTCAACTATACTCATTGAGATTCATAAATGGATTGAAAACTTTTGGCCGAAGTATGAAGCCTTATTGATGAGAGCGGCTAAAAATTACAAAATCAATACTTTGTCGAGAGTAACTCTTCAGCTTCCTGATTTTCAAGAACTTCATTCTTGGCCGGATGATAACCGAGCGCTAATTCTCTCTGAGGGAAGGCCAAATGTAATGAGATTTTTAAAGCTAACATCGAAATAATTGAGCTCCAGAATGCGTACTAATGCAGTCATTCGTTCAGATTTTTTTAGCGGATCCGGGGTAGGCCACCTGAAAAGATCTTCTGTACTTGCAAGAGCTCTTGAACAAAGAGGCATTCGAGTAACCATGATTCTAGACACTCAACCCTTAAGTTTTAACTGGGTGAAAGATTTAAATATTGAAATTTTCAACTCGACTTCCTTTTCCGAAAGTGAGGACGCAACTAAAATCATCTTATATTCGAAGGCTAACGATATCAATTTAGTTATTGTTGACAGTTATCGCATAACAGTTGATTGGATTGAAAAAGTTAGGTTGGCAGGTCTCAGGGTGCTGGCTATTGACGATTTGAATACTCTTGATAATGCAAATCTCAGAGTTAACTATTCACCTTTAGCGCAGTCTCTTCCAAATTGCTCGCAGGAATTACTTGGCCCTAGTTACTTCTTAACGGATACAAAACGCATTGACAAGAGATCCACTCTAAAGCCCGAATCTGTCATTTTTCATGCTGGAGGTAACGGCGACTTTTCTTCCAATGAGCACACCATTCAATGTCTGTTGAGTGAGGCCAGAGAGTCTCAGTTAAGTGTTACTTGGCTTATTGCAAATTACAAGTCCAAGATTTGGTTAGAAAACAAAAAACTGATTGATGATTTAGATACTTTACTAGAGTGGAACTTCAATGAGCCAATACGCTGGGGGGATTATGATATTGTGGTTGGACCAGCAAGTACATCGCTTTATGAGGCCATCATGCAAGGCTCACTTCCAATAAGCTTTACGCTATCTCCCTCACAAAATGATGATCGCTTATGTTGGTTGAGTTTGGGACATGCTTTACACATCACCAACAGGGAGAGTCAGGACGCCGCTTGCGTAAAGGGAACATTTATAAATGCAATAAAACATTACTGTATTCTTATGAAGTGGTTACGAATCTATTCTCATGAACTTGATGGACTGGGTGTTCACAGAATTGTCGATATTCTGTTGCAGAAGCCTTTGACATCTTCGACCCCTTCTTCGTCGATGCCAGATTCTCAAACTACTAGTGTTTTAAAGTGTAGTTTCACAGATGCAGCAGAATTTTTGCACGCTAGAAATGCTGAATTCGTAAGGTCGATGTCGACCAGTAACCGAGAGATAACATGGTCAGAGCACGTAAATTGGTGGCTTACCGGTAACGTTGAAAGATTTACGATCCTGAAAGATAGCAAAAAAAGAGCTTTCTTCTGGCATAAATCAAAAGTTTTGGATGTTAAAAAATTTCTTATTGGTGGCTGGTTCCCTGTCTACAATCAACTAAACTTTGACATTGCAATCCGTCTTTTGGAATGGCAACTTGACTATTGCTCAACTAAATACGATGATCATCTCTGGGTGGCAACCATCAATCCACTCAACAAAGCGGTCATTGTTTTAAACAAAAGGTTTGGTTTTAAAGAGGCTTCTGCAAATACAAGGACATACCTTAATGATCTTTTTCCTGGTACCCCCGATGACTTTGTTGCTTTAGAAAGGCCGGCAATCTTATGCACAAACACATACGAGTAGGGATATTAGGGGGCGGGTTCAACTCTGCAATAGGGGCAGCCCACCTTGCCGCAATTCGAATGGATGGTAAGTTCGTTTTTGGTCCGTGCCTTTTTTCACATCTAGAAGAAGAAAATCGTCATAGCCATGAACAATACGGAATCGTTTGGAATGGCAAGCATAGCAATTTAGACGAATGGCTTAATGAAAATGCCTCTAAATTAGATGTGGTAATAATTCTTACGCCCTCTCCTCTACATAAAGAGCATATCGTTAAAATTGCAAATCACGATCTAGCTTTTATCACAGAGAAACCAGTAGCCTGCTCAACTAAAGATGTAGCTGAAATTCGGAATTTATTCAAAAGAAATCCTTTGATCAAGGGCTACTTCATCCACAACTATTCCGGATACCCCATGTTTCGTGAACTAGTTTTACGCGTTAAGGGGGGCTCTATTGGTAAGATTCATCATGTTCGTATTCAGATGCCAAGCGATGGATTCGCGAGAGAGCGAGTCATTGGAAAACCCCAAGCATGGAGACAAATTGACCCAGAGGTTCCAATGATCATGCTTGACTTAGGTACTCATATGCATCACCTAGTAGCGATGATTCTTGGCTTAAATCCATCAAAGGTGCTGGGTCGGATGAATAAAATGGTGAACAGTTTTGGAGTTTTCGACAATGTCGAGATTTGGGAGCAACGAGCGGACAATATTGAAGTAACTTACTGGATGTCTAAAGCTCACCTTGGTGAAAAAAACGGGCTTTGTGTGGAAGTCTATGGAGCGGATGGAAGCTTGACCTGGAAGCAAATGGAGCCAGACATCTTATTTGAGTCTGATTTAAATTCTAATGTGTCAGTTATAAATAGAGGCTCCATAAGCAAGGAAGCCTCTCGGAGAGATCGATTTAAGCCAGGCCACCCAACGGGTTACATTGAGGCTTTTGCAAACTTTTATTGTGATCTTGCGGAAGACTTTTTGGCGCCAAAGGGGGTCGGTGCCACCAACAATTGGATTCGCCCAATTGAAGACGCTCTAATAGGAATTGACTTTCTTAGCGCAGCTGCTCGTTCTCACAACTCAGGAAACTGGGAGGATGTCTAAACTATGTCTACAATAATTGATCAGATGTTTTCTGCTTTAGGTTCTTATCCACCTCTAGTCTGCGTTGAAATGAGTGGTAATCATCAAGGCTCACTAGAATCCGCGCTTCGATTCGTTCGGCTCGCTAAAGAAGCCGGAGCAGATCTACTTAAAGTCCAAGTCTATCGCCCAGACACCATTACCATTAAGTCAGATAAGCAAGACTTTCGCCTCGCGACTGACAATGATTGGGCTGCTTATCAAACCCTCTACAAACTTTATGAAAAGGCTCATACGCCATGGAGTTGGATTGAGGCCATGTTTGCCGAGGCAGATGCCTGTGACCTACCTATCTTTGCATCTCCATTTGACCCTACAGCTGTCACCTTTCTCGAAGCACTTGAATGCCCAATCTATAAAATTGCATCACCTGAAATTACTGACCATGGTCTGATTGAAGCTTGTGCAAAAACCGGAAAGCCTGTGATTCTCTCAACTGGCTTAGCCAGTGTTGAAGATCTTAACGAAGCAGTTGCTATTCTCAGAGCTCATCACACCCCGTATATCATCCTGAAATGCGTATCTGCTTACCCTACTCCGATTGAAGCTATGAACATTGCATCAATTCCTTGGCTCAAAGAAAAGTTCGCTTGCCAAGTTGGTTTGTCAGACCATACATTGGGCGCTGAGGCTTCTTATGCAGCGACAGCACTTGGGGCCGTGCTAATCGAAAAACACTTTAGACTTGTAGATGACGACACGTCTGTGGATGCTGCATTTTCTATGCCTTTAAGTGAGCTACCTGGGCTCAAAAGAACCATTAATGCTATTCACGCTTCGATTGGAAAGCCAACACTTGAAGTTCCGGTGATAGCTCAGCCCTCGCTAACAGGAAGGCGCTCTCTTTACGTGATAAAAGATATTAGCCCAGGTGAGAAAATTACCGAAGAGAATGTTAGGTCTGTTCGGCCGTGCTTTGGTCTTCACCCTAAGTATCTGCCAGAGCTCATTGGGAGAACGGTAAACCGCCACCTAACTGTTGGTGATCGCCTTGATTGGAGTGCAATTGAAACCCACGAGAGGATTTAGCTAATATGGATTTACTTGAGAAAGTCTTTACTGCTATTGGGATGAAATTGCCAGAGGATGAGGATATATGTATTTACAAAAGTGGCATTGTCGATAGCTTTGAGATTATGCAAATCATCCTAGAGCTTGAGTTGCTCACTGGAGCACAGTTAAATATTTCAGAACTAGTAACTGACGATCTATCATTAAAAAAATTAAGAACTATGATTAACGTCCGACCATGAGTAATGGTTCTACCCCACTTTGGGATCTTTTTAACGAGGTGTCCCTTGTGCAGGGTGATAAACCTGCCATCATTCAAAATGCTACCGGTGAAAGCCTTTCATATTCAAAGCTGCGGTGTAAAGCTGTAGAATTTTCAGAGGTGCTTAACTTACTGCCTTATAAAGCAATAGTGATTGTTGGCGAACCAGACCTCAACCTATTACCAATAGTCTTATCGGCAGCTCAATTAGGTATTTCTTGCGTGCCACTTAGCGATTCCGGGCCCATTGAGGCTTTGAAAGAGCTGATATTTATGTTACCTGTTGACTGCCTGGTGCTGTCAACGCTTAATTTGCCTAGTTTGAAAGAAGAAAAAAGATTAAGAATTCCCAGCCTCAATTGTTACTCATTTGTTTCTACCGGCAGACTTTCAAATCAGCAAGTTTCCGTTCCATACCTTGTCACTCACTCCTCAGGCTCAACAGGACGCCCTAAACCCATAGCTATTAATCAAGCGACCAAAATCACACGTACTCAACAAAGTATTCGCTTATTCGGAGTTAAACCTTCTGACGTTATTCTTAGTGTCAGCCCTTTACATCACAGTCTAGGGCAGCGCCATTTCTTTTTAGCCGTTCTAACGGGGGCAACACTTGTTAAGGCGCATCCATTTCGTGTGGATAAATGGATAGATGCAGTAAGAACATACAGACCATCGCTAGCGATACCAGTTGCGACACATTTAAAAATTCTCAAAAAAAGTATCCTATCCACACCTCATCTGCTTGAAAGTTTTCGACTATTAGTTACCAGTTCAGCACCTGCAGAACCAGAGTTTAAGAAACAGATTCTAGATAGCGCTAGCTTTGACTTCTGGGAGATCTACGGAATGACTGAAACGGCTTGTGCAACTGCCATCCGTTACTCGTTTGGGGTTGATACAGCCCACCTTGGCTTGGCTATAGCCGGCACTGAAATTCGTATAAGTGGGGATGGTGTTGGAGAAATTGAGGTGAAGAGTGATTGTCTTTGTGACGGATACTGGGGACAAGATGAACGATGGTTTACATCTCTTACGCCTGACGGATTTTTCAAATCGGGAGATTTAGGTAAACTCAATCAGGACGGTAATCTAATCTATCTCGGGCGCGCAAACGAAAGCTTTCAAACGGCAGGTCTAATGGTGAACCCACTAGACGTAGAAAAAGTGGTTCTTGAAATACAAGACGTAACAGACTGTGTTGCCTACCCAATCCCGAATCCCGTTTTTGAGAACGTTGTAGGTCTTATTGTCGCTAGTATGCACTCTGTAAACGCTCAAGAAATAGCTAAACACTGCAGAAGTCGACTTCCAAAACATATGTGGCCAATTCGAATATCTTTAGTTTCAGAACTGCCTAAACTTACGTCCGGAAAAGTCGATCGGCTAGCCTGCAGAAATTCAAATTAGGAACAAGCTCTGACAACTGGATATTACAAGTAGCTAATCGGCAAAAAAGATTAGATTAGCGCACCTTCATTATGATTTAAGACACTTTTATGTTCCTGAGCGGCAATAATTTGCCGCTTTTCTTATTTGTCAAGAATTTTTTGATTAAAAGTTAAAGCTTCAATAAACAGCACCGATTCTTTGGCTGTGGGGAGGACCAACCTCCATCTCTTTAACTCTTCAAAGGAAATACCATGACTGTTGTTAATACGAACATGAAGTCGCTGATTGCCCAGGACTCACTCATGAAAGTCGGCCGTTCTTTATCAACGGCCATGGAGCGTTTGTCCACTGGCAACCGCATCAACTCCGCCAAAGACGACGCTGCTGGCTTGTCCATCAGCAACCGCATGGATTCACAAATCCGCGGCCTGACCATGGCAGTGAAGAATGC
>Ga0247832_1008623_pt1 | contig 10084 bp, 9 predicted proteins | sample LaCruzMarch2015__10_FD_192407 | JGI IMG/M metagenome (GOLD analysis project Ga0247832, IMG submission 192407) | Freshwater microbial communities from meromictic Lake La Cruz, Castile-La Mancha, Spain - LaCruzMarch2015_4m | ecosystem: Environmental > Aquatic > Freshwater > Lake | place: Spain...
CACACACCAAACCAGGCCCAGCGGATTTGACCTTTTTCCACTGAAACTTTCCCTCCCCATCGACCGGAATAGGCACCACGGAAAAACCGGACTTTTGCAACCACCGCACCGCCGTCTCCACTGCCGGATGCTCCATTTCGCTCAGGTAAATCGTGCCCTTGCCCATCGCCTCTCCCCATCCCCGAATCGCCGCTTGCACCGCCTCCGTCCCACCCGAGGTAAACACAACCCTCTCCAGATCCTCCGTTCCTAAAAAATCCGCGGCCTGCTTCCGGGCCAACTCCAGAACTTCCCGCGACTCCCTCGCCTCGCGATGCCCCCCGCCCGGCGCCGCACCCGCACCAGATAAAACCCTCTCCAGCGCAATCCTTGCCGCGGGAAGTAACGGCCCGCCCGATGCGTGATCTAAAAATATCCGCTCCACCGCCATCTAACCCGCCCGGCCGAACTTCTTTTCCAGTTCCGCCTTACTTAACAAAATCATGGTCGGCCGCCCGTGCGGACAAGTGTAGGGCAGTTCACAAGCCAGCAGATCCGCCAATAACCGCACCGCCTCCGCTTCATTCAGGCGATCGTTCGCCTTAATGGCATGCCGACAGACTGTCTTGGCTATTACCTCTTCACTCAGCTTGCGATCCTTTCTCACCCCGGCGCCGCCCACCTCCAAATCGGCCACCACCCCGCGGACAAACTCCTCCACCGCCAAAGTCCGAATCCGCGGAGGCAAGGCATCGACCAAAAACGAGTTCCCGCCCAGCGAGGAAATTCCCAGCCCCACCTTCTCCAACTCCCCCATCTGATTCCTCAAAAAATGCGCCTGCACCGGCGGAAACTCCACCGTCACCGGGTAGAGGAGCCGTTGACCCGTCACCTCCTCCTGCGCCACCTGCTTGAGGAGCTGCTCAAATAAAATTCTCTCATGGGCTGCATGTTGATCGATCAAAACCGCCCCCCCATCTTTTTCCGCCACCACATACAGATGATCAATCACCCCCAAGTATCTCCATCCAGCCGGAATTCCCGGGGCCGTCTCCACCTGAATTCCAAGTGGCCTCTCCACCGCCGTCGGAGCAGCTAAACTGGCCGACAAAAGTGGAGAAGGCTGGGTCCAAGTGGAGTGAGTCGTGGGTAGGCCCGCACTTGCCTGACTGTTTATCGCAGGCATCGGCAACGGCCCCACCGACCCACCCCGCAACACCTCGGCCACGGCTCCACTGACAAATCGCCGAATATCCCCATCCTGACGAAACCGAACCTCTCTTTTGGCCGGGTGCACGTTCACATCCACCCCAGCCGGGTCCACCTCCAAGAAAAGAACTGCTACGGGAAATCGCCCTCGCATCAACGCATTGTGGTACCCCTCCAAAAGAGCCGCGTTCAAACTCATGCTTTGCACGGGCCGCCCATTCACAAAAAGAATCTGCTCCGCCCGAGTGGCCCGACTCACCCCAGGCCGGCCGAGATACCCCCGCAGCCGCATGCCACCATCCTCCACCTCCAACGGCAGGACCGACCCCCTCCACTCCTTCCCGAAAACTGCCATCAATCTCTCCTCTAATCCCGCGCGGGCCATATCTTGCCAAAAGACCGCCCCGTCCCTTCGCAAAACCCAACTCACATCGGGGCGCGCGAGTGCCGTCAGCCGAATCCCTTGCTCAATATGTCCCCACTCCGTCTCCTCCGTCCGTAAAAATTTCCTTCGCCCCGGTACGTGGGAAAATAGCTGCCTCACCTCAATACTCGTGCCCGCTGGACAACCCGTCTGCCCCGCCCGAATCACCTTTCCTCCATCGATCACCACCTCCGTCCCCTCCGCCGCCTCCGCCTCCCGCGTCTTCAAAGTAAATCGGCTGACCGAGGCGATGCTCGGCAACGCCTCCCCGCGAAAACCAAATGTTCGAATCCCCATCAGATCCGATGCTTCCCGAATCTTACTGGTGGCGTGGCGCTCTAAAGCCAGCAGGGCATCCTCCGGCCCCATCCCATGACCATCGTCCGTCACACGAATTAAAGACCGACCCCCACGCTCAATACTTACCTCCACCGTCTTCGCCCCCGCATCCAAGGAATTTTCCACCAGCTCCTTCACCACCGATGCCGGCCGCTCCACCACCTCGCCCGCCGCGATTCGGTTCGCCACCACCTCCGCCAAAAGACGGATCCTTTGACTCACTTCATCCCTCCTCTCAGATGACGGGTCGAACTCCCAGATGAGTGCTCAACCGCTCCAACTCCTCCGGCGAGGTGTAGGGCAACTCGATGTGCCCCCTGTCCGCTTTGCCAACGATCCGGGCCCTTGTTCCGGTCGCCCTCTGCAACTTCAGCTCCAAATCCCTCCAATCCGCCGTTTGCGACCCTCTCCCCTTTTTCCGTCCACGCGTTCCACTCGTTTGCCGTCTGACCAACGCCTCCGCCTGCCTCACACTCAACCCGCGCTTGACCACCTCGCGGGCAATCGCACTTTGCGCGGCCGCCTCGCCCAATCCTAAAATCGCCTTAGCATGCCCAACCGAGATTTGTTTCGATCGAAGAAGATCCCGGACTTCGGAGGGCAAGGCACGCAGTCGCAAGGCATTCGCCACAGTCGCTCGATTCTTGCCCACCCGCTCGGCCACCTCTTCCTGCTTCAGCCCAAAGGTCTCAATTAAGGTGGCATAGCCATCCGCCTCCTCCACCGGATCCAACTCCGCCCTCTGCAGGTTTTCGATGAGCGCCAACTCCAGCACCTGCTGATCGGTCGCCTCCCGCACAATCACGGGAACCTTGGCCAGGGAGAGCTTCCGCGCCGCCCGCCAGCGTCGCTCTCCGGCGATCAACTCATAGCCCGAGCCTTTGGGAGATCGACGAACAATCAGGGGCTGAAAAATTCCTCGGGCACGGATCGAATCAACCAGTTCGGCTAAGTTTTCCTCGGCAAAGACCCGCCTCGGTTGGAGCGGACTCGGCGCCACCTCCGTGACCAAAAGCTGGAGAATTCTCTCCCCCTCTTCACTCCGCACCACAGGCGATACCAGAGAGACCGTTGGGGGAGATCCCGCCGGGGTGCCTCCCAAAAGAGCACCCAACCCTCTGCCTAACGGGGACTTCGCCATCCTCCTGACGGTAATGTTTGCTATGCCTTCGTCAATCCAACCCCCGCGCTCCCACGAATAACGTGGGGAGGAGCATGGAACTCTTAGGAGCGAATCGATTGGGAACGTCGAAGAAAGAAAATAGCCGCAGCCGCCAAACCAAGCAAAAGCAGCTTGTGCGAGGAGGGCTCAGGCACCCCCACCGCCGCGATCTGGTGAGGCCCCTGCGAATAGGAGGACATACGAATAAAGTAACTATCATCCGATTCGCGCGAGTTGAAATCAGCGCTTGCCAGCGAGTAACCACTATTTTGCACATATGCTCCAAGGCCCACCAAGAACCACTCTCCCCCAATTTGCCGAAAAAGAGCACTGCCGGAATCGTAAATGGTCAGGGCCGCCTCGTTGGCACCCAAGTTGGTATTAAACTGCGTCCTCAGCAGATCGGAGGTGTATCCCGCCACCTGTACCCCCGAAATTGCGCCATCGACAAAGTTGGTCCCCCACCTTTTGGTCGCAGTGCTGCTATCCCCCCACGTGACGGGACTTGTCCCGAGCGAGGAACTAGGAGCCCGACCCACTCCGTAGCCCACCAAATACGCCGACCCACCGTCGCTCACCGAGGAAGTGTTTAGACGGACAATGCCGAGTCCTGGATCACGCGCCAATCGAACCAACTTCATGTCCGCTGTTCCAATGGAAACAGGAGCGGAGGAGTCGAGTTGGTAATCCAAAAAACCTACTTTCACGCTGGTTAAAGGCCCCACATGGCCGGCGGTGAGCACGTACCGATTCCCTAAGTAAACTCCCGTGCCAATCGGACCCGAACCGCTCCTCATCTGGACCACATTCTCCCAAGGAACACCGTTGCCCGGATTCGTTAAATTCGCATCATTTCCTTGACTAAAAAAAACGATCGCTTGCGCTGGTGCCGCGCCCCACCAGACCCCCAGAACGGTTGCCACGGAGACAAGGAATACCCTCACCCCATTATCTTAACTGCGGGATAAGATTTTTCAATATCCCCAAATCCACGATCGCTTTCCTCTTAGGCGCTCTTACGAGTTCGATCCCCTCTTGGCGCCCGGTAACCAAACAGCCTTCGGCGACGAATTAAGGCCGCGACCCCCGACGGTACATTCACTTCCCAACCACTCCTGCCGCCGCGGATATTGCGAAGAATTTCCGAGCTAGAACAAACCGGAAGATCTTTCTCCGTCCCCGCCAAATCTACGATTTTGCCTTGTTGCAAAAGAAATTGGTGAATATCCCGCGAGGCCTTCGGCACGCTCAAGGTATGGCCCGTGACATACGCCCCCGTAACCGAGTCATACCCTGGATGCACAAATAACTTCACCCCTGGCAAAAAGAGCCGCCCCATTCCCTCCAAAATTCCCCCCGACAAATCACTGTAAAAATTCAGATCCAATATCTTGCTTAGCAGTGGTACCCCGATGACAAAACCCACCGACCCTTTCGTTCGTTGGGTCAAGTAGTGCGCCAGCCGATGGAAACGAAAAATCCCCGTGACCAAAACCGTCTTTTTCAATGCCCCCAGACAATCCACCCGATCCAAAAAGTCCTCCGCCCCCGCTTTGCGATGCCGGACCAGATTTCGCATGGTGATTTCATTGACCTCGACAATCTCTTTCCCGGCATTGGCTGGATCTTTCCGAAACATTGCCGAGGCTTTGTTCATCATCGTCAGATGAAAGTTCGTGATCGGGCGATAGTGCCCCCGCAAAAGCAGAATCGATTTTCCGTAAAAGCAATCCTCCGCCTCCAGATTCGCCCCCGTCGCGGAAAAGAGCGCGACCGGGGTAAGTTGGAGATGAACCATCTTCAGGCTCAGTAAACGATTATCCACCTCGGCAAAAATCGGTCCCCGAAAATCCACCATATCCACCTCAACCCGACCAGGTCGGATTCCGTCCATCAGATGATGTAAAATCTCGCCCGGTTTTCGCCAGTGCCGAAAAGCGGCGTGAATGAGATTCACTCCTAGAATTCCCAGCACCTCCATCTGCTCGGCATTGGTATCATCCTTTAATCTCACATGGAGAATGATGTTTCCGGGAGTTCCGTTCGGCTCCGTCTGAAAACGAATTCCCATCCAACCCTTGCCGTCTCCCGCAACCTTGTGGCTTCGGGCCGAAACGGTGTTGGCGAAGACAAAGAATCTCGATCGATCTCCTCGCTCCTGCCCCAATCGCTCCATCAGCAGGGAGTACTCGTGATCCAACATCTCGCGCAACCGCTCCCGCGAGACAAAACGATGCGCCGTTCCGTATATCGCATTGCTGAACGTCATGTCATAGGCCGAAATGCTTTTCGCCACCGTTCCCGCCGCCCCGCCCGCTTGGAAAAACCAGCGGGCGACCTCCTGCCCCGCCCCAATCTCGGCAAAGGTGCCATAATATTTGCCCGAGAAATTAATCTCTTTCGCTTTTTCATCCGTCGTCAGGAGATGGGTAATTTTTTTCATGACTTTGCTCGGCTCACCCAGGGGTTCCCCTGAATCCAAAAACGCCAAGGAAAACGCGCCGCGGGACCGGCATAGTTCACTCCCACTCTTCGACCTGTCTCAATCTTTGCCTTGGGAACTTTCACCCCATCATCTTCGATTCGAATGGGGCCTGAGACAAGATCGCATCCATCCCAATCCAGTCGTATACCCAGCGCTTGCGTCAGCGCACCCGGCCCGGCCGTCAACCGAAACTCCGACGCGGAAAATCCCCTTCGCCGCACCATCTTCTCCACTCCCCTCAACGGCTCGACCCCTCGAATCAGCACCGCCGCCGCTACACCCTCGGGTGCGGTCACCACATTCAGCATCCGGTGGATTCCGTAGCACAAATACACATACGCCGTCCCGGGCGGACCAAACATCGACGCGTTGCGCCGGGTCTTTCCTTTCCACGCGTGGGAAGCGCGATCCAACTTTCCTCCATACGCCTCCGTTTCGACAATTCGGGCCAGACAATCTTCCTCCTTGGAATGCACCCGCACCACTTTGCCCAATAACCCTTTGGCAATGGGCACCGGGTCTTCGCCCGCATAAAAAGCGCGTGGCAACGACCGACTCACGAACTTCGCGGGCCAAACAGAGCTGTCCCGATCCGCACCAAGGTTGCCCCCTCTTCAATCGCCACCGGAAAATCGTGACTCATCCCCATGGAAAGCTCCGGCAGTGCCACCCCAGCTGAATCCTGCAGCCGATCCCGAATTTCCCGCAGTTTCGCAAAGAACGGCCGCGCCAACTCTGGATCCTCCCGAAAAGGGGGAATCGCCATCAATCCGATCACCTCCAACCTCGTGCACTTCCCCACCGCTTGAAACAGCTCCTCCGCTTTTTCAGGCGGGCACCCGTGCTTCGCCGCCTCACCCCCGACATTTACCTCCAACATGATCCGCATCTTTTTTCCAGCCGTCTCCAATCTCTTCTGCAGTTCTTGGGCCAAATCCAGCCTGTCGACCGATTCAATCACATCGAAACAGTCGACCGCATCTTTCGCCTTATTGGTTTGCAGACCTCCGATGAAGTGCCACTCCCCGCCCATTGGCATCTCCGGAATTTTCACTCTCGCCTCCTGCACCCGATTCTCCCCAAAAAGCCGGTGCCCCAGACGCCAGATGACTCGGATCTTCTCCGAATCCATCTTTTTACTCACCGCCACCAGCCGAACCGCATCAGGTTTCCTACCCGCCTTTGCGGCCGATAAAAGAATCTGCTTCTGAATGGCGTGATAGTTGTCCTCAAGTAGCGCACTCATGATTAGATTGGCTTGGTTTGCATTAGCGATAAGGTCTGATTATAGTCAGTCTTCTATGCAAGTGGAATCTTTCCGTGTTTTTCGGGACCTGGTGGAGACCCGCTCCTTCAGCCGCTCCGCCAGCCTGAATGGTATCACTCAATCGGCGGTCAGCCAGCAACTCCGTTCCATCGAAGTGCGCTTGCGAGTTCCGTTGCTGGAACGGACCAGTAAACAGTTTGCCCTGACGCGCGAAGGTCAACTCCTCTACGAGGCCAGTCGGGAAATCATCGGCTACTACCAACGCTTCCAACATCAGCTGGAAGAGATGCGCAACATAATCTCGGGCACCATTCGCCTGGTCGCCGTGCCCAGCCTGGGCCTGCACGAGCTTCCCCCTTACATCAAAGATTTCCTGAAAGCATTCCCCCAGGTCAAAATCCAAGTCGATTATCGCCGCTCGAACGAGGTTTACGAATCGGTGGCCGAAGGGGAAGCGGATGTGGGCTTTGTCGCTTTTCCCTCTCCTCGCAAAGGCCTCAAGGTCGAAACCTTTAAAAAAGACACCCTTCATATTATTTGTGCGGCGGGCCATCCCCTCCTCAAAAAAGGCCCCATCCACTTGCCCGATCTGGCCCAAAGCAAGATCGTCTCTCTCGCCCCCGAGATGCCCACTCGCCAAGGACTTGACCGAATTCTGGCCGCCCGCGGACTGAAGTTTCATCCCATGATGGAGTTCGATAACGTCGAAACCCTCAAGCAAGCCGTGGAAATTAATGCCGGAATAGCTTTCCTGCCCGCCTCCGCCATCAGCTCCGAACTAGCCAAAGGATCGCTCGCCATTCTTCCCCACCAAGGGCCTGAAATCGTGCGCCCCCTCGGCATCGTTTCCCGCGCCAGTCGAATGGTCTCCCCCGCGGTGAAGCGATTTCTCAAGGCCCTCAAAACGCCCCGCGAATCTTCCCCCGCCTCACCCGCGGAACCTGCTCTCTCCATACCTTCATGACCAGCGTCACCTCCGGCCCCTTGACCCCGCAAGCTCGTGCTTACGAAAGCATGCGGACGCAAGGTCTTCGCCTCACCTCGCAGCGAAAAACCATTACAGAAGTTGCCTTTGCCAATCGGGAGCACTTCACCGCCGAATCCCTTCTCACCCGCTCCCGCAAAAAGGACAGCCAAGTCTCGCGCGCCACTGTCTACCGCACACTCTCCTTTCTTGTTCGGGCTGGGCTTTTGCGCCAAGTCGGTCTGGGTCAATCCTCACCTCTCTACGATCCCAATTTTGCGGATCATCCTCGGCACGGGCACTTTGTCTGTGTCGACTGCCAAAAAATTGTCGAGTTTCACGATCACTGCTTGGATGTTCGCGAATCGATTGTCACGAAGGACCACGGCTTCAGCCCGAAACGGGTCAACCTCCAGATCGAAGCCACCTGTGACGCCTTGCGGGAAAAAGGGGTTTGCCCTCGTAATCCACTCGGCGGGAAGTCCAAGTCTAAAAAATAATCTTTAGCCCGGCATACCAGTTGCGGGGCATCGCCGGATCGATCCCATCCCCCCGAATCCGAGAGTAGTACTGCTTATCAAAGAGATTGTTGATGCCACCCACCAGGCTGACGTACTCGTTCCACAATTTTGCCTCCAATGTGAGATCCCACACGTTGTAAGCGGGAATAAAGCGAGAATCGCTCCCCGTCAGGTTGTTATCGCTGGCGTAACTGTGCCCCACGTAGGTTCCGAGAAAAGATGCCTTCACCTTCGATTGCCAATCGTAGACCAGCCCGGTTTTGTAAACGTAGTTCGAAAGGTACTGCGGGGTTTTTCCTTCGTTGGCTCCATTGATGAAGTTTCCATTTTGCAGGGTCAGAGCCGTGTAAAAGTAGAGGGCTCCATACTCCTGCGCCCATCCCGCGATTCCTCCACTTTGCCCCGACTTGGGATCCTCCCAACCCATGTTCTGATGGGCGATTCCATCCGCGATGCCAATCAGATCCAACTGCAATAGAAAATCCCAGCCATAGACCCGCGAACGTCCTGAGTTGCTCACGATGTTTTGCCCTCCAGCCGCGGTCTCCCCAATCTGATTGGAGTAGTCGACGCAAAACCCGCTTGTGTCAAACGTCAACCAATCGGTCGGCATCCCCCGAATCCCCGCCTCATAGTTCCAAACCGTGCCCTCCTCGAGGTTGCCTGAGACGCGTAAATTTGGGCCGGTGGGAACCGCTTGGGCAAAGGTGGGCGGTCGATACGCCTCGGAGACGTTGGCATAGACCGTAGTGTCTTTGGGTAAGGCGTAATCCACCCCCAACCCAATCAAAGGCACAAAGTTGTTCTGGTTTTGCGTGCCAAGGGGTTGGCCGGCGGCCGATTTTTCCTGATCGATCTTCAAATCCACCGATTGCCAAATATTCTCCATGCGAAACCCCGGCACGATCGAAAGATCCCCCACGGTAAACTTGTTCTCCACAAAGAATGGGGCGTACCAGACCGATCGATCACTCTGATTCTTAATCTGTCCCGTATTTGATGTTGGGGTCAGACCCTCCTGATCAGTTCGAGGCGAGGTGGTGTTGTAGATCATGAACCCGGCCGTCAAAGTTTGAGACTCTCCCCCCAAATCCCAATCCCACCGCCATCTGGGCTCCATCCCCCAAGTATAAAACCCCTGATATTCGATCTGATTCTTCTGTGAGGTAGGCAAAGTCCCAAAACCACCATCCTTCTGTCGTCGGCTCCACCGCCGGTAGTAGTCGAACCAGACCCGATAAGAAAAAAAGAGATCGTCCGAGAACTCTGACTCATGAATGGCCGAGACCGCATATCGGTTCAGTTGAAACTCATCGTTAAATCGAGATGTGGCATTTCGGTTCACGTTGTAATTTACGGGGGTTCGCGCCGTATCATTGTTCAGCCGCAATCCTCCTGGCTCGCCGTGACACTCTTCGTACCCGTTCAGTTTAAAATACCAGCGGTGGGGCGTGTCGGCATCCATTGCCATCGTTAAATTTCCATTATTCAAATCGTACTGGCTGTTGGCCTGTCGAAAGCCTTGGGATTGGCGGTGATTGAACCAGCCATAATATCCCACTCGATCCACCGTCCCACCCACCGCATTAAAACTGGAAATATAATCAAAGCTTCCCCCCATCGTAATCGATTCGGCGGTGAATTTCTTGTCGAGCGGTGGCTTTCGCATCACGAAATTAATCGCTCCAGCGGGTTGGGGTCCATACATCAGCGCCGCTCCTCCACGAATGAACT
>Ga0247832_1008628_pt1 | contig 10078 bp, 7 predicted proteins | sample LaCruzMarch2015__10_FD_192407 | JGI IMG/M metagenome (GOLD analysis project Ga0247832, IMG submission 192407) | Freshwater microbial communities from meromictic Lake La Cruz, Castile-La Mancha, Spain - LaCruzMarch2015_4m | ecosystem: Environmental > Aquatic > Freshwater > Lake | place: Spain...
CGAGAATCTTCGCCAGCGTGCCTTCCTTGATTCCCGCCCCGACGGCACCCATGTGCGCATCGAAAGCGCCGGCCGCGATGGCCGTGCCAGCCTTCAGACCCAGCTTCTCCGCCCACTCGGCGCACAGCTCACCGGCCTTTGTGTCCGAAGTGTAAGCCACGTCGAACAACCGATCACGCAGCTCCGCGACCATCGGGTCCAGCTTTGACAAGAACTCCTTGTCCGGCAGGCCACCCCACTCGGCATTGAACATCGCCTTATGTCCCGCCGCGCACACGCTGCGCTTCAGGGTGAGGGGATTCGTATCGCCCGCCAGCACGGCCGGTAGCCAATCGCAGTGCTCCACGAAGGAATGCGCACTGGCGAACACTGCCGGGTCGATGCGACGCAGATGCAAGATTTTGCTCCACCACCACTCGCTGGAATACGTGCCGCCGCACTTGGCCAAATACTGCGGCCGCTCCTTCTCCGCCAGCGCCGTGATCTCTGCCGCCTCGGCGTGCGAGGTGTGATCCTTCCACAGCCAGACATAGGCGTTCAGGTTGTCCTTAAACTCTGGCAACAACGCCAGCGGCGTGCCGCACTGCGCCACGGGAATGGGGGTGCTGCCCGTGGTGTCGATGCCCAAGCCCACGACCTGTGCTGCATCGAAGCCCGCCACACCCGCCTTGGCCTGCTCCAGCGCCCCGCGCACTACGGCCACCATGCCATCAAGATAGTCCTGTGGATTCTGCCGCGCCACATGCGGGTCACGCGCATCGGTCAAGATGCCGAGCGTGCCGCTCGGGTAGGGGAAGACTGTGCTGCCCACCTCTGCCCCATCATCCAAATCCACCAAAAGCGAGCGGCAGGAGTTCGTGCCGTAGTCAATGCCAAGAGCGTAGCGTTTCATGAGAGCGCGATGATGGCGGAGCCCACGAGCTTGGCAATCCGAAAGCGCAGCAGCTGTTCGCTAAATCGCCACCCCAAACGCACACACTTCGTTCTTGTTTGCGCACAGTCTGGCGAGATAGAAGTCGGAGCACAGTGGGGGTAGCTCGGCCTTGAGCTGGTCGATCTTTGCATACTCCTCGCTGCCTTTGAATTTGAGGCTGACGATGAATCTCTGGCAGCGCTTGGCCTTCACCCAATCGAGCAGCAGAGCCATGCTGCGGTCGGGTGTGGCGATGACGTCGCAGATGAGCCAGTCCACGGGCTGGGGCGGGGTGTATTTGAAGGCATCGCCCTGGATGAAGGTGACGCGTGGGTGCTCCATGAGGTCGTCGCGCAAGGGCGAGCGATCGACGCTGATGACCTTGGCTCCGCGATGCACGGCGACGTAGCTCCAGCTCCCTGGGCAGGCACCGAGATCGACCACGGTGTCGCCTTTTTCAATGCGGATGCCGAGGCGCTGCTCGGACTCCACCAGCTTGGCAAAGGCACGCGAGGGCGCGGCCTTGTCGCTGGCGATGGGCAGCTCGCCTTTGTCGAAGGCCCAGACGTTGCGACGCGAATCAAAAGGCAACAGTGCGACGCTGACCGAGAGATAGCCGCTTTCGGGCGAGGTGAGATAGAGCTGCACCAGAGATACTGATTTGCTCAGTGGTAGAGCATCACTTTGCAGGGTGCGCAGCAGGGCGCGGCGCTTCTTTTGCAGTCGCTCGTGAAAGGCTTTTCGAATGAACTCGCATCGGCTCAGGCCCTCGTGGGCTTGGCCGTAGCAAGCGACGATTTGCAACTGCCATGGCTGGTCCTGCGGCAGCGGGTTGATGGTCGCCTCTAGCAAGAGGGTGGCCCAGGCGTTGATGGAGGCGGCAGAGACTTCGGTGGCGTTAGGCATGGCTTGCCGACAGAAAGCCAATGGCATGTCCAGCGGTGCATCGGTCCGCACCCAGCGCGGGGCGATCTGCTCATGCGTGCCAGTGGGATAGGCCCGACGCAGCTCCTCCAGCAAGAAGGCTTCGCTTTGGTCGTCGGTGAGCAGAGTGTGCATGATTTAAAGCTAAGGGCGATGAGCCGAGGGCGTAGAGTGGTCGGGTGGCGAAGTGTTGCAGCTAGACTTGCAGAAGGGGGGCTGGCCCTTCGCTCTTAGCCCTCTGCTCTTTGCACCTACTGATCCACGCGCAGCATGAACTGATCATACGCTTGGTGCGTCTTCTGCCACCAAGCGGCCATGTCTTGCAGAGTCTTGAACTGCGGGACTTCGCCGCCACCGGGCACCAGCCACTCTTGCAGTTCATTCTGCAAACGGGCGGCACGCTGAGGGTTCTTGATTTGAAGGGCTTGGCTCATCATCATCTCGAAGAGCGGACGCTCCGGCGTGCGCCCCATCTCGGAGAGCACCTCCTCCACCGCTTTGTCACCGGCCTTTTCCAAGGCGTCGCTGTAAATGTAAACACGATTCTCGATGGGGTGCGGGGCGGATAGGCTCCAGCACATCTCTCGCACGTCCGCATCTTCATTGCTGGCGGCGCGGCGATAGACCTCGCGGGCTTCTTCAGGCGTCAAGGCGGAGGCGCTTTCCACCGCGAAGAAGCGCACGGCGGCATCGGGATCATTCAGCGCGGCGATGAGCATGAAGGGATTGTTCGGGTGCCCCAGCGCCATGAAGTTGGAAATCATGTCCTTGCGCTGTTGTGCCGTCTGACCGGGGGCCTTGTAGCGCTCCACAGGGTCGCCTTCCGGTGGCTGCCAGCCGTTGGGCTTGGTCGTGGACTTCTTCGTGGGAGGCGTTGGTGCCTTCGTTACGACAGGCGGTGGCGTGGTTGCGGCACCTGGACCCGCTGCATACCAAGCAAGCCACACAGCACCGATAACGATGAGGAGAATGGGGAGCCAGAGGCGAAGAAAGCGTTTCATAAGCGGCAGCCTTATACGCGGCTAGCTCCGTCTTCCAAGTCTCAAGTTGCCGCCTGTCGCTTGTCCCACTGCCGCACCATCATCGACATCCGCGGGTTCTTCAGGAAGAACTCACGATGCCGCCCGATGAAGTCCCAGAACAAGCTGTCCCACTGGCCGCACCACAGTCCTTTCGGATGATCGGACATCTTCAAGACGTAGTTGCTGCCGCTGATGTAGGGCTTGGTGGTGAAGGTCCCACCATCGGCGAACTGGCTCATGCCATACACATTCGGCACCATCACCCAGTCATACGCATCAATGAAGAACTCCATGAACCAGCGATACACCGCATCTGGCTCGATCTGCTTCAGCACCATGATATTGCCCAGCACCATGAGCCGCTCGATGTGGTGGCAATACGCGCTGTCGTGCAGTCGCCTGATCACCGAATCCACGGGCGTGATGCCTGACGTGCCATCGTAAAAGCTCGCGGGCATCGGCTCGCGATGCTGCCAGTAGTTGCCGTTGCGCACCTTCACACCATGCAGGTGGTAGATGCCACGCATGAACTCGCGCCAGCCAATGATCTGCCGAATGAATCCCTCCAGCGAGTTCAGCGGCACCTCATGCTCCGAGGCATAGTCCAGCGTTCGGTCGATGATCTCCTGCGGCGTGATCAAGCCGATGTTCAGCGGCGCGGTCAGCGTGCTGTGATACAGCCAAGGCTGCGTGACGCTGATCGCATCTTCATAGTGACCGAACAACACGAGACGCTGCTCCAGAAAAGCCTCCAGCTCTTGCAGTGCCTGCTCACGCGTCACCGGCCATCGGAACTTTGCCACACTCCCCAGTGCCTGAGGAAACTTGGTCGCGACATAGGCCTTCGCTTCCGTTAGGGCCTCCGTCTCGGCATACACCGGCAGCGCCGGAGCGCGATGCCCCTTGGGAAGCTTCTGGCGGTTCTCAGTGTCATAGCTCCACTGCCCACCGAGCGGACCGCCATCGGCATCGAGCAAGATGCCAAGCCGCTTTCGCTGTGCCTGATAAAAGACCGCCATGAAAGGCTTTTTTTTCCTGCCAAGCTGTTGGTCGATGAATGACAACGGGCTCAAGAACATGGGCGTCTCATGCACGACAAGCTTAGCCTCTAGCCTTCGCAGCCGACGGTTCAGCACATTATCCACCACTTCGCAGACATGAAGGACGCTGACGTTTTTCAAATGTGGAGCCAGCAGCTCGGCGATGGTCGTGGGCTGGCCATCGGTCTCCACTCGCGTCACCTCGTAGCCGCGGCTCTGCATCGTCTGCATCCAGTGCGTCATCGTCGCGCGATGCAGCAATCGCTTCTGCGCATGGAAGTTCAGCGGCCAATGCCGGTCATTGCCAAAGAACAACGAGTCCTCGACCAGCAGCACCTTGCGTCCCCTCGCCAGCGCGGGATGCGGATCGAAAAGCTGATGTGGGAAGACGAGGGAGATTTCCATCCGCAAGGCAACGTTTCAGTCCGCTGACGAGACGCGTCGAAGTCGCAAGCGGATCGGCCCCTTCGCCAGCACTGCCGATGAGATCACGCGACCAAGCTGCGTGCATTCCATCGCGCCTTCCGCAATGAGTTGATCCGCCACCTCCCGCACCGCAGGCATGAGCGACCGCCAGTCATCGCTCAGTGAACGAGCGACTTCGGATGGGCAAAGCGTGGCCTCGCCTTGGCGAGCAGAGGCCAGCGACAGCAATCTCTCTCGAAGCTCAAGCCGGTCCATGCGCCTTCGTTCTTCGGCAGCGGTCGCTGCAATGCTTCACTTCTTCCCAGCAGCGCTCCCACTTTTTCCGCCAGGTGAAAGGGCGGCCACAGGTCATGCACGGCTTCTGAGGTAGATGCTGTTTCTTCACGCCCTTCATGCACGGGGAAAGTCTGCGCTGGCAGCGGTCTCGGTCCAAGTCTCGACATCTCGTTGCGCACCAGCCGCACGGTCCTTCAGCTTCTTCGCAGCATAAGCCCCGAGCGGCAGGCGGAAAGGAGCTTGGCCTTCCATCACCAGCTTCACGATGATCTCCGCTGCCCGTGCTGGATCGCCGGGTTGCGAGCCATTGATCTTCGCCAGCCAGGCCGCGAAGCGACCCACGGTATTTGCATACACCACACTTGCGGGAGCCGGTGCATGGTCGATGAAGCCCGTGCGGAACGGCCCCGGCACCACCAGCGTCAAGCCAATGCCAAAGGGCTGCACCTCCGCCTTCAGCGCCTCGCACGCACACTCCAGAGCCGCCTTCGGCGCGCCATACGCGGAGAAGCCCGCATAGTTCCCATGCGCTGCCGCTGCGCTGATGTTCACGATGTGGCCAGCCTTCCGCTCGCGCATCTGCGGCAGCACCGCACGCATCAGTGCAAGTGGTCCATGATAGTGCAGGTCGAAGCTCGCTCGCTCCGTCGCCTCGTCCGTCTCCTCCAGCGGCGCGATCAATCCACGGCCCGCGTTGTTCACCAGCACATCGACTTGGCCAAAGGCGTCCATGGCTTGCTGAACGATGGCTTTAGCCTGTTCCGTGTCCGCCACATCCTGAGCCAGAGTCAGGCATTGATCACTGGCCAAGTCCTGCAGCGAGGCCTGATCACGCGCAGTGGCAACCACACGCGCCCCGGCTTGCAGCGCTGCGAGCGCCAGTTCCTTGCCAAAGCCACGCGATGCACCGGTGATAAGCCAAACGGGAGAAGTCATGCGAGGGCATACGAGTCGAATTAGCGACGGGCTGCGAAGATGTCGATATCGAAAGCATATCTGGAGGATAGACCTCCGGTCTGTCAATGGCCTGAGGCATTCCTGCCTAAAGCAATGTCATCTGATGGGCGGGCTGGAAAGCCCACTGACCTCTGACCTCTGACAGACCTGGAGGTCTATCCTCCGCTCTGCGCAGAAGCCCACCTTGTTCACGGGGCCTACTTCCCGCGTAAATGCCGCGCCAAATCACCGCCGTAGCCCGCGAGTTCCAGGAAGGCGCTGCCGATGACCTGACCCTTCGCATCCAGGACATCGCAGGCACCTTCCCAGTAGGCGAGCCCGGTGATGGGGTTGCTCAGCTCTTGATTGTCGGCCAGAGGGCGCAGTTCAAAGACGGCGTCGTGCGTTTCGATGCGCGTGGCGATGGGGTAGACAGCCTTGCTCTTCGGGCTGGTCCAGGTGCGCAGCGGTTGCCAAGTGAAGGCGCTGGTGTGCGTGGCGTAGCCGTCCTTGCCCACCCACGCCAGCGTGCTGCCGTTTGGGTCGCTGCTGCCATCGGCGCGTCTCATGCGATACACCATGACCTCGCGGCCATCGTTGAGTTGCAGGCTGGCCCAGTCCCAGCCGACCTGACCTTCGTCGAGTTGGCTACTGCTGAACTCATGGTCCATCCACGCGCTGCCGGTGACTTCGTGCGTTGCATTACCAACGTTCAACGTGCCAGTGCAGTGCAGACGCGGGAAGGTCAGGTAGTGGCTCGCCGCCTCCGGGGCGAGTCCTTTGCGTGAGACGCCGTCCTTGCCAAAGAAGACGAGCGGCTTTTGTGGGTGCAGCGTGAGCTGAAGCAAGGCCTCCGCGTTGATCGTCGCCGTGAGCTGCATCGCGTCCTCGCCCTTCAGCGACCAATTGCCATTGCGCACGTCGAGCGTGGTCGTGGAAGAGGCAGCATCCCAACCTTCGCGATTCAATCGCTCTTCATGGATGAACTTACCCGTGCGGACATCAAGCAACGCACAGTGCGCAAGGTAGAGCTGCTGCTTGTCCCTTGAAGCTTGGCGAAAGAAAGTGACCTGAAAGCCGAAGCGCTGACCTGTCGTGCTGTCGAGATGCCCGGTGATATACCACCACTCCGTGCGGAACTCTGGGTGGCTGCCATGATCGCGCGGGAAGTTGAAGACGCGTCCGGGTTGTGGGATGGCGAAGCCGTCGCTGGTGGTTTGAGCTTGAGCCGAAAGTGAGAACCACAGATGGACACCGATGAACAGGGATCGAATCACAGTCCAAGCAACCGAAGCCCGAATGCCCTCTAGTTGTAGCTGGCCTCTATGAGGCCGGACCTGCTGCGTTTCCTCCGCCGTCATGATGATGGTGGTCTTGGTCAGCGTGTGTCCGTTGGAACAACAAACTCCCAAGCCTCTTGGCTCGTAGAGCCGGGCTACAACGGAGCGCGCTTGGCGCATGAATTTCAGAATGCTCTTCATTCTTCCCGATCCGCTTTGAGTTTTGCACTCCACTTGCCGACAAAAGCCGCAACAACGACGCCCACCAACAGCACCGCCACACCCAGCGCCAGCAGTTGCCACTGCGGCAAGGAGAAGGACAGTGTCCAGCCGAAGGACTGCTTGTTCACGCGATAGATCAGCAGCCAGCCGAGCCATAACCCGCTGACCGTGCCCGCGATGACACCCGCCAGAGCAATGCCAAAGCCCTCCCACGCACCGGCCGCAGCGACCTGACGCGGTGTAAAGCCAATCGCACGCAGTGTTTGCAGATCTGCTTTTCGATCCAGCAGCAGACTGGCCAGCGCCAGCCCCAGCCCTGCGACCGCAACGACGACGCCCACGGCCTCCAGCGCATACGTGACGGCAAAGGTTTGGCGGAAGATGCGCAGGGCCTCGCTGCGCAGATGGCTCTGCGTGAAGATGCTGAGGCCGGGATGCTTCTGCTGGAGCGCGGTAGCGACCGCATCGGCATTGATACCCGGCTTGAGCATGATCGCGACACGCCACGCTTGATCCGTGGCGAACCAGTCATGAAACACCGGCTGTGCCAGGGTGATGGAGCCGCGCTCATTGCCATAGTCCGCGTAGATGCCCGCGATGCGGACCGGCTTCACGCCCTGCGGCGTGGGCAGGGGAATCTCGTCGCCAACACGATAGGCAAGCCGTTCGCTCAGGCTTTCATTGATCAGCACCGCGTTGCTGGCTCGCTGCCAGTCATTCGCCGGGCGCTGCACCCAGGCATACAAATCATAGCGCTGTGTGAAAGGCACGTCCACGCCCAACAAATGCACAGGGCCATCCGCCAGCAGCACGCTCGCATGATTCAATGCGACAACGTCTGCGATGCCCGGATGGACGCGCATCGCGTCGAGCGTGCGCGTGCTGATCAGATGCGTGGACGAGGCACTCTGCGCGCCTGCGCTGGAGACATAGATGTCCGCCTTCATGGACCGCTCGACCCAATCGCGCATGGTGTGATCAAAGCTGGCAATCATGATGGCCATGCCACACGTCATGGCCACTGCACTGGTCAACGCTGCGATGGCGAAGCGATGCCGAATGGAAGGCCAGCGCAGATGACTGAAGGCGACATTGCGCACCGGATCACTCGACGGACGAAACCAACGCAGCAGCCCGCTCGCGCCCAAGCCCGCGCCGAGCAACCAACAAAGCGCCGAGGCATAGGCCGCGACGGGCCAACGCACACCACCCACACGCCAGGGTCCGACCTGGGCCAGCACCAGCGCCACCGCACACAGAGACGCACCTGCCCAGGCTGAACGCCACAGCTTGCCACCGGACCAAGGATTGGCATGACGACTGAGCACCTGCGCTGGAGCCGTCCGCGCCGCCTGTGTCGCAGGCCACCATGCCGCCGCCACACTGGTCAGCACACAAAGGCCAATGCCAAGCAGCGCTTCATCTCCATGCAAGGCCGCATACGTGGCGCTGCTGGCTCCATACAAGGCGGTCATCGTCTGTGCCACGCCACCGACAGCTAACTGTGCACCCGCCCAGCCGAGCAACACCCCTAGCACGCCCGCGACTAGGCCGAGCAAGCCAGCCTCGACCAAGAAAGCGCTCTGCACCGAGCGCTCCGTCACACCGAGCGCACGCAGAATCGCGATCTCTTCACGTCGCCGAATGACCACGCCATCGAGCGCTTGGAACATGAGGTAGCCGCCCACTAGCAGCGCGAGCAAGGACAGCACGGTGAGGTTCAAACGAAAAGCCTCGGTCATGTTGTCGGCCAGGGCGCGACGATCTTCGTGCGTGATAACCTGCCAGCGTGGTCCGGCTAGAGTTGATAATGTCTCGCGAGTCTCTTCGCGCAGATTCGGGAAGGCTGGGCCATTACGTGCCAGCACCTCCACGCGGTCGATCTCGCCCTTCCGATGCAGCAGCGTCTGCGCCTCGCGGATGTCCATCAGCAGCAAGTCATCGGGCGGAGCCGGGGCATCGGGCACCTTGGGCATCACCGCCGCGATGGTGATCTGCACGACTTCATCATTGATGATCAATCGAGCCATCGTTCCCGGCTGCCAACCTTCGCGTGCAGCCATCGCCTCGCTGACAAAGCTGGCCCGCTGCGTTTCCGGCGCGATGGCGGGTTGCTCGACCACGTTCGTGCGTAGGTTCTGCAAGGCAATAAGGTCCATGCCCATTAGTCGCCACGTGGGTCGAGAGCCAATGCCGCTGACCTGGGAATCGCTGTGCGGCACGACGGTGGCTTCGATGATCGGCAGCAACGTCACGGGATTTGCTCCCAGCGCCTGCCGCATCTCGCGCAGCCAGCCTTCCTTCATCGCGCCTGCCGCTGCCCGCAGGGTCCAGTCAGAATCACGGGTGATGCCTTCCGTGAACTTCTCAAAGCCCGCCAACGCCGAGCGATTCGCCAATCGCATGGCCACATGCACCGCCGTGCCCATAGCCAGGATGATCAGCAGCATGGTCTGCTGCCGCCACGCCAGTCGCCAGTGCCGCAGCGCGCAACGCTTCAAGATGATCCAGACGTCCTGCATGAATCAAACGAGCTTGCCATCCAACATACGCAGCACACGATGGCAGGTGCTTGCGGCTTCTTCGCTGTGCGTGACCATCAGCACGGCGGCATCGTTTTCTTCCGAGATCTCACGGAGCAGATTCAAGACCTGCGTGCCGGTGGTCGAATCGAGATTGCCCGTGGGTTCATCGGCCAGGATCAAGGCTGGGCGATGCACCACCGCCCGCGCAATCGCCACCCGCTGCATCTCGCCCCCAGACATTTGCGCAGGCAGAGCCTGGGCACGATGAGCGATGCCCACGCGCTCCAGCAAGGCTTGCACGCGCTGCTGACGCTCCGCCTTTGGCACGGCATTCAGTTGCAGCGGCAGTTCTACATTCTCAAACGCTGTCATCGTAGGCAGCAGATGGAAAAACTGAAACACGCTGCCAATTGACGCCCGACGCAGTAGCGATAGCCCATCGCTGTCCAGCGCGCCCATGTTCTGACCGCCGAGCAGCAGTTCCCCGTCATCGACACGATCCACGCCGCCGATG
>Ga0247832_1008632_pt1 | contig 10072 bp, 4 predicted proteins | sample LaCruzMarch2015__10_FD_192407 | JGI IMG/M metagenome (GOLD analysis project Ga0247832, IMG submission 192407) | Freshwater microbial communities from meromictic Lake La Cruz, Castile-La Mancha, Spain - LaCruzMarch2015_4m | ecosystem: Environmental > Aquatic > Freshwater > Lake | place: Spain...
CTGTTTCATGCTCAGGTAGCGACTCCTCCACCATGCGAAGAGCCCGTTCCCGAAACTGCTGCGGATACTGACGTGGCATAGCTCCATCCTCCTATAAAAAGCGGAACTAAACCCAGGGCGGTTCAATAACGCGATTAAGGTCATCGATCCCGCAACGAACACCGTCACCACCACTATCTCGCGCAACTCCGGTTCGCCGGCCTATACGCAGCCAGTCGGTATCACCGTCAGCCCAGATGGTGCCTGTATATATGTGACCGCCAACGGACCGGCCCTGCCCAGTGGCACGACGGACGGGATTCTGACGATTGCGACGGCAACAAACAAGGAAGGCACATGCACGGAGGATCACCATTAGATTCTTACACATCACCGAAAGTGTTTCGGTGATTAGCCCACTGGCCTTGCACAATTGGTTTTCCAAATCACCCCCGATTCGCGATTGTGAGTTCACTCGTTGCGCATAATTGGCCCTGTGTCAGTGATGGTCGATACCGAGAGCGCCGAGGTGCGCGAGGCTGTTCAAGCATTGTTCGCTCTTCTGTTGGACGCGGGCGCCTGGGTTAACCCGCACCTGCGCATTGTCGAGAGAGCCGGTCAGATCAGCGTGTGGTCAGAAGCCGATGACCCTTGGTTAATTCGAATCCCGAGGCAAACCCTCGTACCGGTTACCGACATTAACTGGTCAGACGAACCTCCGTTGCGTGTCGAGGGTGCGTCTTCCTCACTTACTGCGCAGCAACGCGATGTTCTTAATGCCTGCGTTGATGTGATGGCTGCAAATCACACCTGGGAGCACTTCCGTGCAACCCATCCGCGCGCCACGATCACCGATCCGGAAGCGATCGCCATAATCCAATCCCTGCACCCGGCGTTCTCACCCGCGACAGATGCAGCTGCAATGATCAAGACTCGCACGATCAAGATGTCCATGGACGATGCAGAACCGCAGTCCTACCTGATGCCCATGCTCGACCTCGTCAATCACCACCCCGCGGCACCTGCATACACGTGGGATGACGGCTTTCTGTGTATCCCTACCTGGCGCGCTGTTCCTGGTGGGGAGTGTTTCGTCTCCTACGGATCTATTCGTGATGTACTTGGCATGGCACTCGCATATGGCTACGTCGATGAGAACATCACGCGGGCCAATGCACTTTCCGGCGAATACTCAATTCCCGGCGGGGGAACCTTGAGACTAATGCGTGCTTCCCGCCCAACGTCGACGAACGGGCACGCGCACGATCAAGATTCCTTGACGATCATTGGTGCAGCTTCGGATGAATCCGATCCGGCCGTGCAGCGGCAGACACTGCTCGAGCCGATCGAGTGGCACCTTCGAGACCACGGCATGCCCGCCTTGCAGGCCCGGCATCAAGCAAGGGTTTTGGCCCGTCGCATCTGGGCATCGGATGACCTACGCCAGCGTCAGGCCCTCGCAGCACTAAAGGACTTGTCCGGTTGCGACCTTGTGAGCCGGGCGATCCAACTCCAGCTTCAACACCTAGGTTGACTAACCCCGCTCAAAGCCCGCGAAGCTTCTCGCCACCCATGCCCCATTTCTTTTGCAGCGCAACTCGATGCTCCTCCTCGCGCAATTCCCTTTCCTTCTCCCGCCACTTCTTCTCGGCGTACGGCACACCCTTCATGAAGGACGGCATCGCCTCGCCTTTCATCTTTCCCCAAGCATCGTCGATGACAGGGTCGATAGCTTTGGTCTTCTGCTTGTAATCTTCCTTAGCCTTCTTTCCGGCGAACATCCCTGGCTTCTTGCCGATGTTGCCCCAGCCAGCCGCCGGTGCTTCAACGATGCCCTGATCTGCTACACCTCCGAAGCCTTGGCGACGGCCCTGCTCGCTAACCTCTGCAAGCTGTTCACCGAGGGCGTCCGAGTCGATGCCGTCTAATTTCGCCTTTGCCCAGACTTCGCGCTTCTTAGCTCCGGCCACTTCATTGCCTTGCCAGTACTCCCCGTGCGGCGCCACCTCGCGCCCGCCGGGGCTCATTAGTGGTTTCGAACCTGCCAGCCCTGCGTAACCCAGCTTCTGACCCGTGGCAGCGCTGCGCCACCAGCCACCCTGCGGCTTGCGGGGGTCGTGGAACTTGTTCTCCATCTCAGGCACCACCTCGTGACCACCGATGGTCATCGGTCCACTATTCGTCATCGCGTCCTCAGTGGGGATTTGAAGTTTCTGCCTGTTCTGCACGCGATCGGCGGGGTCACCTTCGAGCATCTTCTTCGACGCGATGTCGATGCCCTCCTCGCGGACCCTCTCACGATCAAGAAACTTTTTTTGAACGCGAGCCCGCTCTTTATCATTTGACTTGTACCCGTCAAACACCCTATTGATTGTCTCCTCGGGACCCGACTTCTTTGCCATGTTGGGCGCGTACTTGTCCACGTTTCGTATGACATCTTTACCGAGTTCGAACTGCTCTTCCTCGTTATCAAAGAAGTCGAGTTCACCGCGAGGCCCCGAGAATTTCGAAACCCACTCGGGCAGGTCCGAGGTATCCGAGGGCACATGCACCCGCGCGGAGGGTAGCTCCAGGCCTTCATGTCGCGTCGAGACGTCCTTCATTCCTTCACCAGCCATTAGACCCTGGTACTCGGCAGCTTCCGACTCCGACACGTTGAATGCGGGTGACTCACGATTCAAATCGTCATGGCGCCACGCCTTGGAGTTCGGCCAAACTGCGGGCTTCGTCGCATGCATCCGGTTAAGGAGTGCCTCACTTGCCACATTGACCGCACCGCTTCCCGTATTCACGTTCGGCAATGCACCATGAGCTTGAGCACTCTTCTCCTCCTCAACCGCGACGCCCTTTTCCTCTTCCTGCATCATCTGCCATTGGCCGTCGACTAAATGGTTGAGCATCGGTCCGTTGCCGAGCGCGGGCCCTTGAGGACCCTGCCCACCCATGGGCTGTTCCTGGAAGTCGTCGACGACGCTACCCATGCGTTCAATCACGGTTCCGTCGCTTCGGACGCTGTCATGAAAATCACTTACCCTTCGGATTGAACTTCCATGAGGGTTCCCGTCCATGCTATTTTCCGCGCCTTCAAACTGATTCATTTGCGCCAACAAGTCTGGATCTAGTCCTGCATCACTCGGCTGGTCGACCCTGACTCCGCCTCCGCCCGCTGCAACCGCGTTGTCGTTATCGTCATCGTTATCCGAGACGTTGAAATCCACTTGACTGGGCCGCTGCCGTTGGGGGTATGAAGACTGTCCTTGGGAAAATGAATTAGTGTCCGGATGATGTACCGCGTTTAATTCACCGGATGCGTGGCCCAAGGAAGAAAGATCTAAGGGAACTCGATTCGCCAGGTCCAATTCTCCGGGCGCGTGCTTTTCCTCATCTTCGATTTCTTCGAGGACACTCTGATGCGCGCCGGCGTCTCCGAGTTGGGGATCCGCCACTGCGTCATCGGCGTCATCTGCGTCATCTGCGTCACGGTTGGGTGGGTAGAGGCGCTCTGCTTCACTCTTGCTGTCGGCGGTATTGGTGCCACCCGCGTAGGCACCAAATATCTTCTTGGTGTTCTTACCAAGTTCCTTAGCAAGTTCCCCCGCACCTTTCGCGCCGACTTCCTCGTCTTTGCTGTATTCGCCCGTGCGAACAAAGTCAGATTCCTTCTTGGTGTACTCATTAAGCGGCGTAATTCCATTCATCTCCTGCGCCTTGGCCAACTTGCGATTGGCCGTGACGAGGCGGTGCATCATCATTTTGTTTCGAAGGCGCTTAGTCCGAGCGATGGACTCTTCAGAGGCACCGGAATCTTTCTTGGCCTGGAGAAGGGCACGAACCCTGTTTGTCATTTCACGAGTGTCCTCAAGGGTCCGACGCTCATTCAATGCTGTTTCATTCGGGTCCTTGTCTCGGTTCCGGTACTGGTTAGCGGTCCTAAACAGGTCGGCAGCGGTACCAACACTCTCGGCTATCAGGGGAGCGCGATACAGGTCGGCACCGGCGTTGTAATTTTTGGAATCCTCACCGAAAGTTGTCGCTGCCTCACCGTACGGTGCGTAGTCCTCAAGTGCCTGACCTTCGAGCATGTCCGGCACGGTTTTGCCTAGGACCCCTGTGATTGCCCCAACCGCCGGGGCTGCTTTCTTCGGAATATCAAGGGCGAGCTTTGCTCCGAATTTAACTGCCTTATCTATGCCTTCAACGGCCGAAGCGCCCGCATGCGAGTCCTTGGCGAGTTCCGTCTCACCGAGGCGAGGTGCATCCTTTTCCTCGAGATTTTCGAATTCCCCGTCACCTTCGCCAATGAGTGGGGGCCGATTCTGTTCGGCATCCGGGCCTTGGGCCGCCGCAGGTTCTACATCAAATTGTTGTGCAATGCTGCGAATCTGGTCACTGTCCTGAGTAAATGAATCAGCCATGTTCGCGTATTTGGGTGATGAGGTGAGCAGTGCGCGCTCCCGCTCCCGGTAATCCACGCGATCGGCATGATCAAGTTTTTCGTAATCTTTCTGGCCGAGGATGTTGTCAAAGCCTTGGGCTTGTCGCACATCGCGCGTATGACTGCGAATAGCTGCATCTGCACCCCGAAAGTTCAACATTCGGTTCTTTCCCAGTGGGCTATCGGCCTTCAGTGCACTCTCGGCTTCAGCGGGGTAGGGATTTGCGTTATTCGGATCTGTTCGCGCACGCAACCTCTCGAGCGCATTATTCGCGCGTCGCTTACGGTTCCAACTATTGTTGCTCACCCAATTGCCGAACTTCCGCCCGTATTTTGCAACCGGGTTAACAATTGACTTAAATGCTGCGGCGGGTGATGTGGCGAGTCCCTTGATCGCTTTTCCAATTCCTCGGAATGGCGCCGCTACCGCGTTCTGCGCGATCCGACCCCAGGTTCGCTTCTTCGGACCTTCCCAGATCCGCTTAGCGTCGTCGCCTTTCTCAAAGCGAACCCCGCGTTCAGTAACTTCCTGTTCTCGCGTGCGACCCATTTCCGTGCTGGTGGTGTCGTAACCGAACTCATGTTGATTCTTCAGATCGATGAGCCGCTGGTTTTCCAAAATTCCTTCCGGGTCAGCAGCGTCTCTTTTACTGTCGCCAACTTTTTGCACGGCCTGTCCGGCAGTGCTGATCAAGTTGCCGACCGTGTACTTGGCTGCATCTTTAGCCAAAGTTGCTGGCAACGCTGCAGCGGTTAGTGGTTTCAAAGCCGTCTTGGCTGCATTTCCTGCGGCTGAAGCGCCTTCGGAATTAGCCGCACTAACGGCTAGTCCGCCCAAAGAATGCAGCGCAGCAGCGCCGTAGCGTCCTTCACCGCGCCTGCGCGCCGCATTGGCTCCGCCCTGCAGGATTTCGCCAGCCTCAATTACTCCGCGATAAGGATTGGCCCCCACTTCTTCTTGTAGTTCACGCGCCCCCCAGATGTCCTCCTTGAGTTTGGACTTGTCCAAGGCGGGAGCCTGAGGCGCCACCTTTTCATCACCGACCTCTTCTTCTTGGATCAAACGAGCAGAACTCTGCCTACCTCCGTTGTCATCTGAATCGTCATCTGATTCGTTTTCCTGGTCTGCCCCAGCTTGATCGACTATCTGTTCGGGGTCGCCAAACAAACTCGGACCGCGACCTCGGATCAACTGTTGAGACTGTTGACGTTGGTCCTTGGACATTGGTTCGCCCTGGCCACCGCCGGCATCCATAGCAACTTGTGCGGGGCTGTTGAGTTGCATAGGGGAGAAAAACTTTTCCTCATCCTCGATAGTGGCACGCTCGCTACCCATAACCCACCCCCTCTGCTAGAAAGATGTCGTCATTATAAGTGTGGGATGTGTAGCCCGAATAGCCTCGGATAAATAGGTGACCCCTCAGTTCAGGGGGTGCCTGCACCACTTCCCTGCGCGCCAAAGAGTTATTACTGTGTTGGATGTGGTGGCATCGAAGCGATTGTGGGCGCTCAGCCTGGCCTTGATCACCTCAACAAGTTTAATGATTCCAACCACCGCGGCACCAACCACCGCAGCCCCAACCACCGTGAGACCAACCACAGCTGTCAACACGGTCGGGATGAAATCTCAGTCCGGATCTCAAGCCACGGCTATTCGGTTCCCTGGCAAGCGCATCAAGACGACACCCGCTCAACGGCGAGTAATTGCACGCCTGGTTGCCGTGCCGCCGGAATCGGTCGACTCACGAATCACAATCACCCCTTTCGTCCGAATAAGGGCCTTGAAATCTGAGGTGAGGCTCGCTAAGGCCCGCGGTATTTCTACTGCACGAGCCGTTCGCGATTCCCCGGCGTTTGACAAACGAACCACTGTCCAGGTCCTTCGGCCGAGCCGCGTGCCCAATGTCATCAGCGGGCGAGTGCGGATCTCGGTGGTGTGGGGGTCGTCGATTGAGGACCTCGCACCACCAATGAATGTCACGGGCAACCCCGAGGTGGGTGCAATCACCGTGCGGTGGCAACCTCCTAACCTAGTAACCGATAAGGCGCCCTCGTCTTATCAGGCATACGCGGTTCAGGGCTCATCAATACCAGCGAACTTCAGCCCTGCGCCGTCGACTCCGACGTGCTCTGCTACTTCCCAGAACTCATGCACAATCACCGGTCTTGATTCTGGTCGCATATATATGGTTGCGGCGGTAGCGATTTACAACAAGGGTGTTTCGGTGCCGACATTTGCCAGCGGATCGGTTGCACCGCTGGCCGCCGCGCCACCAGAAGCGGCCACTCCGGTTGAAGCACTTGAACTTCCCGGGCCGCCAGGAACTCCGACGGTGGTGGCCGCCGACCAAGAGGCGAGCGTCTCGTGGTCTGCACCCACAACAGGTGGCGGTTCACTCACCGGTTACCGCGTCACCTTTTCAACAAGTGCTACCGGCACCTTCACCGATGCAAGTGGTACCTGCGCACCGGTGACCACTGCGGCAAGCACCGCGTTGAACTGCACCGCTGGCGGACTCACCAATGGTGTCGCGTACTACTTTCGGGTGGCCGCGGTGAACGCCGCTGGCACCGGCGCCGCATCTGCTTCGTCTGCTGCCGCCACACCCTCGGGCGTGCCCGGGGCACCAAATGCCCCGAGTGCCACCGCCGGTGATACGAATTCGATACTGACCTGGACGGCTCCATCTAATGGTGGGTCGGCCATTACCGGGTACGCGGTGCAGCGATCTCTGTTCGGCGGCGCCTTCACCTCGCAGCCAGGGTGCACGGGTCTGGGTGCTGTGCTCACCTGCACGGCAACCGGTCTTAACAACGGAACGTTGGTGCGCTTTCGGGTTGCCGCGATGAGCGCTGCAGGGCAAGGGCCGTGGTCGGCCGCGAGTTCGGCCATCACACCTTTCGGCGTACCGGGAACTCCTGATCGACCAATGGCAATCGCCGGAGTAACGAGCGTGACCGTTGACTGGAATCCTCCGTCAAGCAATGGATCCGAACTCACCGGGTACATCGTGCGGCAGAAGGCGGGGGCGGGCTCCTATGTCGATGTCAGTACTTCTTGCAGCGAGTACGTTTTATTTCCCAGTACAACCCAGTGCACCCTCAGCGGTTTGACCGCGGGGACCGAGTACTTCTACACGGTGGCTGCGACGAATGCGCGCGGATCGGGAAGTGATTCCGCCGCGTCGGTTGGGGTAAAGCCAATTGCACCAAGTTCAGCACCGGTTATTACCAGTGTGGTGGAAGGAAACACCACACTTACCGTGCGCTACACGGTGACTGCCTCGGGCGGCGAAACGGTGTGGTCTCGTTACTCCAGTGATGACGGTGCGACGTGGTCCGCGTGGTTGAACTCATCAAGCACCTCAGGCAGCATCACAATCACCGGCCTAGTTAATGGCACCATGTACGAGGTTCAACTAGGGCTTGGAACGGTCGACACCTCACTTCTTGAAAGCGGTACCGCGACGGGAAGGCCGCACACCATTCCGGGGGATCCCACTAGCTTTACCGGAACAGCAAATGATGGTTACGTGTCGTTGAACTGGACGGCGCCGGCCGACACCGGTGGCGCACCGTTACTCGGGTACGTGATCAATGTGGGCACCAGCGCCACCGGACCGTGGACAGCACCGAATGGCACGTGCGCATCAAGTCGAATGTCTACGTCAACGAGTACCACCTGCAATGCAACGGGTCTGGACAACGGGACGCAATACTTTTTCCAAGTGGCCGCTCTCAATGACGCCGGCAGAAGCAGTTTCGTTACATCTGCGGGTGTGACCCCGATCGGGCCGCCCGATACCCCGGCCCCCCCATCTGCGAATGGCGGCACAACCACCATCACGGTTACGTGGGTTGCACCGGCTATAAACGGTTCGGCGATCACCGGGTATCGAGTGTTGCGGGCGACCAATGAACTTGGCCCCTTTGCTGCCCCGGCAACTGGGACTTGTGCTGCCGCTGTAGTGAATGTCAGCACTGCTGTTTCATGTGTGGACAATGATTCCCTGAACGACAGTTCCACCTACTACTACCAGGTCGCAGCAATCTCGGCCGCCGGTGACAGTCTTTTATCCGATGCATCCGACGGAACCACCCTGGTGCCGGCAGGAGTCGTTCCCGACATCACTGGCATCACTCCCGGTGACCGACAATTGAGCGTGGCGTTTACCTACGGTGCTGCGGCATCGAATGTGTCTTACTCACTTGACGGTGGATCAACATGGGCGACCCGTTCACCCGCATCATCTGTAAGTCCATTGGTGGTGACCGGTCTAGCCAACGGCACCACCTACCGGGTGCAGATCCGCATGGTGACGACCGGCGGATTCAGCGGTTCATCGGATGTGGTTCCTGCAACACCGCGAACAACTCCGGCGGCACCCGCGGCACCCACCGGGACGGCTGGGAGTTCGACGGTGTCCCTGATTTGGTCTGCACCGGTTGACGACGGTGGTGCACCTATCTCTGGTTACACGGTGCAAAAGTCCACGAACGGTACGACGTACACCGATCAGGCGGGGTGCACGAATCTTGGCGTTGACTTCAGTTGCACCGCAACCGGCCTCACCTCAGGTACCGCCTACACGTTCAAGGTCGCAGCCATTAACTCTGCCGGGACAGGGTCGTACTCGGCGGCATCTTCATCAATCACGCCGGTCGCGGCGACCTGCGCGAGCGGGGGCATATGCGTGGTTGGCGACATTGGGCCCGGTGGTGGCATTGTGTTTTTTGTCGGGGACTTCACCCTCACCAGCACCGGTGCACAAATGAAGTATTTGGAAGCGGCTCCGTCCACTTGGAGCGGCGCAGGAAGTGATCCGGCGAGTGCGTGGTCGGGCAACACCTCGTCCAGTGTGACCACGGCCGATGCCATTGGCACCGGGGCAAGGAACACCACGAGCATGCTTGCGGTGAGCGGAACAGGGGCGGCCCAACTCGCCACGAACTACACCAATAACGGTTACACGGATTGGTACCTCCCGTCCAAGGCCGAACTCAAGCAACTTTCGGTGGAACGAGGTCGGTTTCCTGCGGGGTCTTTCACGGCAGGCGGGTACTGGACGTCGTCTCAATCCACGAGCAGCCGGTCTTGGATCACCACCATGACCACCCAAGCGCAGATCGATCGTCCGAAGGGCAACTCCCAGTTTGTACGCCCAATTCGAGCTTTCGCCCCGGTTAGTTGATGACACCTATACTTCGCGCCATGGCGAAAAAGTCCAAGGCCGAGCTCGGTGATAGCCGAGAAATCCCCGCGTCTTGGCTGCCGGTACTCAACACCCTCCGGGCCCGGGTTCGCGCATTCGTCGAAGGTGACCCGAAAGGGGCTCCGGCTCTTTCACCTAAGACGATCCCCACGACTTTGCGCGAACTCGAAAATGCCCTACCTCTTGATGAAGTGGACTTGTCGATTCTCATTGTCTCGGCTGCCACGGCAATGGATGCAGAAATTGGTGGGTTACTCAAACAGCTCGGCGATGAAAACGATTCGAACGGACCTACCGTCGACACCGTCATGATGCTCGTGGGTTTGCACCCGCTTACCGGTGAAGACCGCGCGCGATTCGACGAGGCATCCATCCTCTGCGTTCTTGGTTTGATCGAGACCGGTCCGCCGAATAGAGCATTGCTGCGGCGAACGGTGGTAGTGCC
>Ga0247832_1008636_pt1 | contig 10071 bp, 8 predicted proteins | sample LaCruzMarch2015__10_FD_192407 | JGI IMG/M metagenome (GOLD analysis project Ga0247832, IMG submission 192407) | Freshwater microbial communities from meromictic Lake La Cruz, Castile-La Mancha, Spain - LaCruzMarch2015_4m | ecosystem: Environmental > Aquatic > Freshwater > Lake | place: Spain...
TCATGGGAGCCGATAATGCAGTTCGACCCCGCAGCCTTCAAATCCCTCACGCCCAATTTGCTTTGCAAATTCCTCATTTTCAGAGCTTCAAACGATATGATACCTCATTGCACCGGACAGTCGTGAAAATATATCATGTCTCAAGCGCTCCCTACAATGGAGGTGCGGCACGCGCTGCTTGGCGACTCCACGAGGCGCTGAATGATGAATTGCGCGTCAAGAGTCTATGGTTGGATGCAAGCTACAGTGTGAATAACGCAAGCGCGCGGCGTTTAGAATTCACGCGAGGTCAGGAGTCATACTTGCACCGTTTGCGCAGACTGAAATGGAAAGTAATTATCGACAAGTTATTCACTGACACAAGCGTGCCTGCGGCTAATCCCATCGGGTGGGGAACAATCGAAATGTTCAGAAAGTGGCCCAAGCCTGACATTTGGAATCTGCACTGGGTTGCAGGTTTCTTGGACTGGGAGCACTTGTTACCATGGATGGCTGAACAAGCGCCCGTCGTATGGACTCTGCATGACCTTAATCCTCTGCAAGGCGTGTGGCATTTCGAACCACAACGGAAAGAACAAGGGTCAAGACACTCGCTCTGCGAAGCACGCGCTCGAGCAATCAAAAAACAAGCGATTTCCAAAGTGCCGAAAGACCGGTTAGTTTTTGTAGCCCCATCAATATGGATACACAAACAATGTGAAGAAAGTATGATCACAGAAGGTTTCTCCATTAGAAGAATTCCCAATGGGTTAAACACGGATATCTTTAGGCAGCGCAACAAGACATTAATACGTGAACTATACGGTATAAAAGACACCGAATATGTTATTGGATTTGTTGCTGACCATATAAACGCTCCACGTAAAGGACTACATCTCCTGCTCCCGGCACTGCGTGAGTTAGCTAAAAAACATGATAATGTGCACCTTTTAACCGTGGGGGCCGGAAATATTGAAGACGTTGGTTGCAACCATACGCGCCTTGGAACTATCGAAAATGATGAGATGCTTGCACATGTATATTCAGCATGCAATGTGTTTGTATGCCCATCTACTCAAGACAATTTGCCGAATACAGTGCTTGAGTCTTTGAGTTGCAAAACTCCGGTGGTTGGATTTGCCGTCGGTGGACTCCCCGACCTGATAAATTCGCCTGCTTATGGGCAACTTGTTTCACTGGAAGCAGGTTCACAAGGTCTTGAGGAGGCCCTCAGCGCAATGATGGCGCATGGAGACCACATGATAAAAAGTCCCGACTCGTTCAGTCTGACGGCGCGGCGACAAGCTAAAACCTACATAGATCTTTATCGGAATCTGCTCGAATGAATTGCTTTCAAAGGTTGGTTTAAGGCTTCGCCATTGAAGCTGAGCCAACTTTGATCGCAAATATCTCCGGCGCGGCTATATCAACAACAAACCTCAGTAATTACCCGTTATAAAGAATCAAGGCTTCGCAACCGGGATTGTCTGATCCGCTTTTTAAATGGCGTGCGCGTTTGGTGGGGAAAAAATAAACCCTCAAGCTTATTCACATCAACGCGATATTAGCTTCAATGAACCCGAACGTATCAATCGTAATTTCAACTTTCAATTCCGAGTCATGGCTGCGGGCATGTTTGCAGCAACTCAGCAGCCAGACCATCATTGAAAAATGTGAAATTATTGTTATCGATAGCGGTTCCGAACAAAATGAGAGCTATGTTTGCCGCGAGCTATTATCAGTGCTTTCTTGTCTAGCATATGAGCGGACGGCCAGAGAAACACTCTACGCAGCGTGGAACCGGGGACTTGCCAAAGCTCGCGGCAGGTATTTCGTCAACGTTAACACGGATGATGCTTTGGCCCCGGACGCGCTAGAGTGCTTTGTGCGGGCGATGGATAATAATCTTGATGTCGCTTTGGCTTACGCAGACTGCGTCTGGTCGCCCACGCCAAACGCATCTCCTCCCTGGCCCGACTCATGGAAGCGCGTCCGCTATACACCTTACGCAGCCGAAATGGCCCTCTTTTATTGCTTTACTTCATGCACTCAGTTCTGGAGAACTTCCGCACTCAAGGGGTTGGGAGGTTTCGATCCGGAGCTCAAAGCTGCCGGTGACTTCGAGATTTTGGGTCGAGTGGTTTCATGTGGCATGAAAGCCCTGCACATCCCGCGCCCGCTCACCGCCTTTTATCAGAATACAAAAGGCATTTCGCAAGCCTCGTCCGCGGCGAACGATGAGTTCTTAAGTGTCCGGAGTCGCTTCAGACGCGAGGTTGATTTAGCAAAAGTGTTCCCCGTCAACATGTCCGACCAAATTGACCGACGCGGCGCCCACCTCACCCTTGCCCTTCGCTCCTTAAAGGCGCACATACCATGGCACGACGAGCCTGTTCCCGATGTTGACTACGCGGTGGAGAACTTGCTTGCCGCTGCCGGTCTTTCGTCCTCTTTGCGCGGTGCACTGCTAAAGCTGAGTGCTTCGATGGTTGCGCGAGGGGCCTTGGGGAACGCAGCCTGCCACAGAGCCGCTCGTATGCTACTTTCTCCTATAGGTTTGCTTCTGCTTCACGGGAAGCCGCTTGCCGCAGAGCAGTAGCTCCTCAATTCTTGCGTCGCCCCAGACCAAAAAATTATCCACTGTATGAAAAAAGCCCTAATCATCGGAGTTTCCGGTCAAGACGGTGCCTATCTGGCCAAGCTCCTGCTGGAGAAAGGCTACGAAGTCCACGGCACGTCACGGGATCATGAGGTCTCATCTTTTGCCAACCTGAGTGCACTCGGCATCAAAAACCGCGTGGAATTGAATTCAATGGTGACCTCGGATTTCAGGAGTGTCCTCACGGCATTACAGAAAGCCGACGCGGATGAGATCTACAATCTGGCCGGGCAAACATCGGTGGGAATGTCGTTTTCCTATCCGGTTGAGACATTCGACAGCATTCTTATCGGAACGATGAACCTTTTGGAATGCATCCGGCTTTTGAAGAAGCCATGCCGCTTTTACAATGCCGGTTCAAGCGAAGTGTTCGGGAACACCGAAAGGCCGGCTGATGAAGAGACCAAATACCACCCGCGCAGCCCTTATGCTACGGCCAAGGCGGCGGCTCATTACGCGGTGGCGAATTATCGCGAGGCCTACGGGCTCTTCGCTGCCACGGGCGTTCTCTTCAACCACGAGTCCCCCTTGCGCCCCTCCCGCTTCGTCACCCGAAAAATCGTCTCGACGGCCGTCCGCATAGCCAACGGATCCAAGGAGCGCCTGCAGCTGGGCAATGTCGATGTCCACCGGGACTGGGGTTGGGCTCCGGAATACGTCGAAGCGATGTGGCGGATTCTTCAGCACGACCAAGCAGAAGACTTTGTTATTGCCACCGGTCAGATGCATTCCCTTTCGCAGTTCGTTGACCAAGTTTTTGCTGTGCTTGGATTGGCAGCCAAGGAACATGTCGATGCGGACCGTTCTCTGCTCCGGCCGCTGGATATCGCGCAAAGCGTCGGCAATCCGGAAAAAGCCCGCCGACTGCTCGGATGGTCCGCGCGTATCGGGTTCGAGCAGTTGGTGACACTTTTGATCGAAGGTGAGCAAAATGCCCAACAGCGATGAAACCAGTCTTGGGGTCTTCTCCGGAGGTCTGACCTATTCTACTTATGTTTAAAAAAGTTTCCTACGAGACATTCAAAAAAGATTTTTTGACGATCGACGCACTTGACGCCGCAGATCTTACCCGTTTTTCCACAACTGCCGTCGAAATGCCCCTGTCGGCGAATTTCGGGCGATTAGACCCGTTGTCGGACGCCTACAAACAGCAGGTTCTGGCCGAGCATCAGTTAATCACCGGTCGCCAGAGCCCGTATGATCCCGTCACGAATGAAAAAGCCGCAGCAGCTCACTTCTCAGACGATACAGGCGCTGGGAAGGTTCATCCCTGGTCCTACGCCGACCCCATGTTGCTTTCTGAGTTCCTGCATAGCTGGGCCCAGATCTTTAAAATGATCGACCTTAAATCCCCGGGATCTGTCCTTGAATACGGACCCGGGAGCGGCCAAGTACTATTGATGCTGGCCCGGTGCGGCTTGGATTGCCATGCCGTTGACATCGACCAGCGCTGGCTCGACCAAATCGCCGGTCAGGCACGGAAGCTGGATCTAAACATATCACTCGAGCAAGGTGTGTTCGGCGACGGGTTTGCCGATCGCCAGTTCGACCGCATCATATTTTTTGAGTCCTTTCATCATTGCATAGATTTCCCAGAGTTGCTCGGGAAGCTGCATGCCAAGCTCGAGAGCGGCGGGAAAATTGTTTTTTGCGGTGAACCACTCTTCGGCATGCAAACCAACATGCTTCCTTACCCATGGGGGCTGAGGCGCGATGCGGCATCGCTCTGGTGCATGAATCGTTGCGGATGGATGGAATTGGGTTTCACCCAGAAATTCTTTATCGAGCTCCTCATGGGGGCAGGCTACAGCGTGCGGCATTTCCCGTTTCCTGCCTGTCCGAGGGCTGAAGGCTATGTTGCCGAGCCGGCAAAGCATCCGGTCTTCACCACCGAAGATCCCGTCCCCCGCTCGAGCATCATGCGCAAATACTTGCGGGAGGTTGTAAAAGATCTGCGGCACTACTTGCTCAAGCGCGGCAATAACAAGGCGGGGCGATAAGATATACCGGGAATGCGTTTGCTTTTCGATTGCACCAACGTTTTCTGGCACCCTGGAGTCAACTCCGGTATCCAGCGCGTGGTCCGCAACATTGTGGCGAACTTGCCGTCACCTACCTCGGAACGCATATGTTTACCGGTTGTTCTGGCCGGGGGTAAGACGTATCAGGTTCGAAGCTTGGTCCCGAGCAGACGGGATGCCCGAGGCCTCGCTAACCTATACACCACATTGGCTCGGTTCCGCGCAGGCTTGGCTAATTATTACGATGGTCGCCAGGGGGCGTCAGGCTCATTTCTCCGGTCTCTGTGCCGCTTTTTCAGCCTGCCGCTTGCCGCGTTGACGCTTGTTCTTCGAAAAGCCGGGTTCAGTCCGCTGTCCACGCGTGCTTCCCCGCTTGTCGTCGAATCCGGGGACGAATTAGTCCTGCTGGACTCGACGTGGCAGGAGCAGTACTTCAAGCATATCGTCGGTCTCAAGGCGCAAGGTGTCAAAATCACAGCGGTCGTTTATGACATTATACCCATCACTCATGCAGAATTTTTCCAAAAGCGTCTGTGTGATATCTACGCGAAGTGGTTTGCCTGGGTGGTGGAGCATGCCGACGGATTTGCCTGTATCTCGCGAACAGTGCGCGACGAGCTTCGGGAAGCGGTAGCCGGGAGAATCGGACAAGAACGGTCTGAGCTCCTCACCTATTCCTATTTCCATTTGGGGTCGGAGCTTGATTTGAGGGAGAACAGCGGTGGTTCGCTCGGTGAACTTGCTGATGTTTTCGAAGATCCGGCTTCTGTTTTCCTCATGGTAGGGACGTTGGAGCCACGCAAAAATCATGCTTACGTTCTCGATGTTTTCGACAAACTGTGGCGCGAGGGCAGCGGATCCAAATTGTGTTTAGTGGGGGGTATCGGTTGGAAATGTGAGGCGTTAGTCGACCGTATTCGCCATCATCCGCAGAACGGCAGCAAGCTGTTCTGGTTCGCCAAGCTGGATGATGATGGTTTGGATTATGCGTACCGCCATGCGGATGCACTTCTTATCAGTTCGCATGCCGAGGGCTTTGGGTTGCCTATCGTCGAGGCGCTGCAACGAGGGCTTCCTGTCATGGCGAGTGATCTCCCCGTTTTCCGGGAAATCGGCGGGGACTTTGTGGCTTATTTTGATCTGACCGACCTCAAGTCTCTTGAAGGATTAGTGACCTCCTACCAGCGTGACAAAGCTGATCCTACGATAAGACCTCCCGCAGAATGGCGCTGGATTGACTGGAAGGATAGCGCCAATCAGCTGGTTGCCGCCGCGACATCCGGTACGCTTTGAAAAAAACACGTTTGAAAGTTGGCGTTGATGCCCGCCTGCTTTGTTTGCCGCCGACCGGTATCGGGCGTTACACCGCGGAACTTTGCAATCATCTGTGCCGCCGGGAGCTGGAAGTTGTTTGTTACCTCCCTGGGCCCTTATCAAGCGCCTATTTGCTGGATGAGAGGATCAAATTGCGGATAGGGCGGGGTGGTGGAGAGTTGCCCAAAATCTTGTGGTCGCAGACTAAGCTTTCTCAGTGGGCGGCCCACGACTCCGTCGACGTGCTTTGGGGAACCTCGCACCGCTTGCCTTTCCTTCTACCCGCGGCAACTGCTCGGGTGGTCACTATTCACGACCTGGTTTGGCGGAAGTATCCTCAGACCATGAGGAAAAGTACCCTGTGGGCCGAACGCATCCTCATGCCTCCAGCCATGCGGTGGGCCGACCGGGTGGTTGCGGACTCCCGGAGTACAGCCGCCGATTTGCGCCGCGAGTTTCCTCGCTGCGCCGACAAGATCCGGATTGTTTATCCCGGTGCAGGATTCGAGCAGTGCGGGAACACGGCCGGTTTGGATTTTTTGGCGGAGTTCGGAATAAGCCGTCCCTATTTCCTTTTCGTCGGAACCCTGGAACCGCGCAAAAACCTGGAAAGGTTGGTCTCAGCGTATGCCCTTGTTCCGGCCGAAATACGGGCCAAAGCGCAGATGGTTATCGTGGGCGGCCGGGGCTGGGGTGGGCTGCAATTACCGCGTTTGTTCAAGGACAAAGACCTGGGCAGCGATGTTGTTTCGACGGGTTATGTGACTGATGCACAACTTTCCGCGTTGTATGCGGAGGCACGGTTTCTCGCCATGCCCTCGCTTTACGAGGGTTTTGGATTTCCCGTTTTGGAGGCACTTTCCCGCGGAACGCCTGCCCTTGTCTCGGGCGTCTCCTCACTACCGGAAGTTGGCGGCGATGCGGTTGTCGTGGTGGATCCGCTTGATGAAACTTCCATCGCCAACGGGCTCATCGCCCTGATATCGGGACCCTGGCGGGAGGAGTTGGCGAAGCGGGCCAGAATGCAGGCGCAAAAATTTTCTTGGGAGACAACTAGCTCGGAAATGGAGTCGGTTTTTCACGAGTCTCTGCAAAGACGTCGCCGGTCGAAGTAGTGATGAACAAAAGCACCGAGGGTTCGAAACTAAGCATTCTTTGCTACGGTCGTTTTTTTGACGACACTCCGGGTGGTATCCAGACGCATACCCTGCACCTCATGAGGTCTTTGCAGGACGAGGTCAATTTCGTGCATGCCGTGACCAGTCGCAACAGCCAAGGATCAGCGCTGCGCGCAGCTACAAGAATTCCGGTTATTCGCACGGCCAGTTGGAATGTCGACGGCACGTTGGCCCTCTCGCCTGGTTTGGCGGCTCAGACTTGCCGTTTGCACGGCAAGAGAAAGTTCGACCTCGTGCACCTGCACTTCCCTGACCCGATGTCGCACCTCGCCTCCATGATGCTGCCGTCGAGGATTCCGCGAGTCATTAGCTGGCATGCCGATATCGTGCGGCAGAAAACTATGCGGCTCTTTTACGCCCCCTTTCTCAAGCACGCGTTGCAACGTGCCGCCGCTATCGTTGTCGCCACGCCATCCCATGTCTCCTCCTCCCCGGTATTGGCTTCGCTGTCTTCCGATGATCGGATCAAGATTGTCCCCTACGGTTTCGACCACACCCAATTTTCCGAGCCCGCCCCGGAAACAGAAGTCATCGCGGCAAAATATCCTGGCCGCCGCATTTTCGCCGCCGGTCGTCATGTCAGCTACAAAGGATTTGATGTCCTCATCAAGGCGGTGGCAAAGATGCCTTCCGATGTGAACCTTCTGCTCGGGGGAAACGGTCCGCTCACGGATCATCTCCGAGAACTCGCGCACGGATTGGGCGTCGGCCGGCGGGTGCACTTTTTGGGCTTCGTTCCCGACCAACTTTTACCGGCTCATTACCAAGCTTGCCATGTCTTTTGCCTACCTTCGGTTACATCCGCGGAGGCTTTCGGTATTGTGCAGGTTGAGGCCATGGCCAGCGGAAAGCCAGTGGTTAGCACGCGCTTGAACAACGGGGTCGACTTCGTCAACGAACACGGCAAGACCGGACTGACTGTGCAACCCGGGGACCCCGTCGCTTTGGCGGCCGCTCTCTTGGATTTGTTGAATGACGGAGCAAAAGCACGGATGATGGGTGCCGCTGGGCAAGTCAAAGCCGCGAACGAGTACTCGGCCGGAAAAATGGCGGACAAAATGCTCAAGATCTATCGATCAGCCGCTGGTTCCAAGGTCGGTTAGCCCCGCTTTACGTGTCACTTTGTGTCGTCCACCAGTAATTAGAGGCGAAAGCCAATGAAGGTTTTGGTGACAGGTGCTTCCGGTTTTGTCGGTAGCAACTTGATCGTCAAGCTTCGCCAGCAAGGACAAGCAGTCACTGCGGCCAGCCGTTCCCGGATCGAACAACCCGGGATTGTTTATGTTCGTTCACCCGAACTCGGTCCGAAAGCTGATTGGAGCGAAGCGCTGACCGGTATCGAGGCTGTGGTGCATCTGGCGGGTCTGGCCCACATTCGCCCGGGAAAAAACCAACGCGAAGCGTGGCAAAAATACCTGAGGATAAACACCGAAGGTTCTGCCAGGCTGGTCGAGCAGTGTTTGACTGCTGGCGTAAAGCATTTTGTCTTTCTCAGCTCCTGCCATGCAGTTGCTTCGGAGTCGGATGAATTGCTGACCGATCGAACGGTCCCGCACCCGGTTACGGATTACGGCCGCTCGAAGCTGGCGGCCGAAGAGGCGAATAAGAGTGCGTTGGCCGATTCGGATTGCGCCTGGACAATCCTTCGCCCGCCGCTCGTCTATGGCCCGGGCAACAAAGCCAACTTCGGATTACTGGTGAAGCTGGTTAAAACGGGCATACCATTACCACTAGCGTCGGTGCGTAATCGTCGCAGTTTCATCTACGTAGAAAATCTGGTCGATCTGGTCGCCACCTGCCTGGGTAATCCCGTTGCGTTTGGGAAAACTTTTTATCCGAGCGACGGGGAGGATCTCTCGACAGCGGAGCTGATCGAGAAGATCGCGAGGGCTAATAAGAGTGCCCAGTGTTCAGTGTCCAGTGATTCGGTTACGAACAAAGCAACCCGCCACCCCCCAATGCTTTTTCCGTTTCCGGAGAGCATTGTTAAAGCCCTCGTGCGACTTCCGGGACTGGGCGCATTGAGAAAATTGACCTCTTCGCTTTACGTCGATAGCGAGCCGACTCGGCACGAACTCGGCTGGACGCCGCGGTTTACGATGAATGATGGGCTCAGGCGGACGCTAATAAAGCGGCCTTGATATCAGTCAAAAATCGCTTTGTAACCTCTGTTGCCTCGCTTCCTAGATTTTCGACCACTGTGTTGCGCTTTTTTGACATTGTGTTGTCCGCCGTGGGTCTTATTTTGGCCAGTCCGTTGCTTCTCATTGTGACGATCGCGGGTTTGTTTGATACGGGTTCCCCGTTTTTCCGCCAAACCCGCGTCGGTCGGAACAAAATTCCCTTCACCTTGGTCAAATTTCGCACCATGCGACCCGGAACGGCTGATGTTGCCACCCACTTGGCCGATGCCTCGGCCGTGACAGCCTTCGGGAAATTTTTGCGGCGCACCAAGCTCGACGAGCTTCCTCAGCTTTGGAATGTTTTGAAAGATGAGATGAGCCTGGTTGGCCCGCGCCCGTGTCTTCTTGCCCAACAAGAATTGATTGAGGCCCGCGAGCGGTTGGGAGTGTTCGGGGCGCGTCCCGGGATCACCGGCCTCGCCCAAGTCAATGATATCGACATGTCCACTCCCCAACTGCTCGCCGAGACGGATGCCCGGATGCTTGCTTCGCTCGGCGCGAAGGATTACTTCGGTTACATCTTCATGACCATAACCGGAAAAGGTTCCGGTGACCGCGTGGTTCCGGGCAATCAGCGGTCTTAAACGACAGGAGAACGTTTTATGCCAGTTAATCTTTTGCCGTTTCTTGATCTCCTCCGGCGCCGTACTCTTTCCAACTGAGTGAGTGTCCGACTTTACAATCACCTGACCTCCTTGGGCCGCCTGACGGTCCTGCTGGCGGCATACTCCGTAATT
>Ga0247832_1008637_pt1 | contig 10071 bp, 8 predicted proteins | sample LaCruzMarch2015__10_FD_192407 | JGI IMG/M metagenome (GOLD analysis project Ga0247832, IMG submission 192407) | Freshwater microbial communities from meromictic Lake La Cruz, Castile-La Mancha, Spain - LaCruzMarch2015_4m | ecosystem: Environmental > Aquatic > Freshwater > Lake | place: Spain...
GGTCTTTGGTGAAAAGATCAACAGCAAGATACATTTCGTGAGGTAAAGTAACAGTCAATTTTAATTGGTGAGACAAAAGAAAACACAGATAGTGAATTAGTGTTGTATAATAACAGTGAAAACTGTTTTGTGAAGTACAACAACAAGTTAATTAATTTCGTGAAGTACATTACAGAATTGTTGACGTGAGGTGAAGTGCTGGGTGGGATTTGAGTTTCAGTGTGGTCCCAGGGGGCAATTTTTTTATTTTGTGAAGTGTTTGGACAGTTTTCCCTTCATTTTATTCTCAAGCAAGGCAGACTTCAGCACATATTTATGTAGACAGAGACTATATTAAGTACAATGACTCACTCACTCAAAGCAACTCCTCCCCTTCTACATCTTATTCGGAGGAACATTGTTTACTATGATGATGATGTTTCTATTGATAAACACAGCAGCCATTGCCATTGTTGGCTCATCTCTGTCGACATGCGTGAATGCTTTCGCGCCTGTCAATAACATTATTCGAAGCAGCGTCGCAACGTCATCATTCTCAGCATTCACATCCTCATCCTCATCGTCGTCATGCTCCTCGTCAAGGACAACGACATCGTGCCTGGGCATGTTCTTTGCCGACAAGGCCTCGGCGGCCGATGAGAAGGAAAGAGAAACCTCCGCCGCTTCCGGAGCCGACGTCGACATCGACGAGGGCCGATCATTGGATGCCCTGACGATGGAGGAAGAAATCGAGCTACTCGTCGCGAAGGAATTATCGAAGACGAGGCGCACGTCCAACCTGCGCAACGAAAGGGGAGTCGAGTACGCGCCGTGGATGGGCATTTCCGAGGCGGACGAGGGCAAGATACGCTCCTTGATGCGCGAGCGCACCGAGGCGCGACGGAGACGTCAGGAACGGGAACGCGACGTCAGCGGCGCGTTGTTTCGCGACAGTCAGGCGCAGGAACTCAGCGGCGCCGGACTGAGTTACAAGATCGTCGATGGCGAGGTCGAATTGCAATGGGGCACGAGGGCGGAAATTAATACGCGGGGTTTCATCGTCAAGCGTCGTGCCGCCAAGACGAACGATTACAGTATTTTGGCCTCGTACGCGACCTTTGGACCGCTGGCCGCCAAAGGCAAGGAGGGGGGTATATACCGCTACCTGGACACCACGGCCACACCTGGCGGATGGGTATATCGTATTAGCGAGGTTGATAAATTTGGGAACGAGGCTGACGTATGTCAATGTTTAGTCGAGGTCGAGACGGAGGGCGAACAAAAGGCGGCAATATTTGCGGGTGTCGGATTTGGTGTGTTTGCAATCGGGGCATTCGTGGCTGGCATTGCCATGGACCCCATGAATGGATACAATTAGGGGAAAAATAATACATACCAAGATATTGGTGGTTGGATGTTTGTTGTTGGGTTTTTGATGAGAAATGATGAAAAAATATTCGAGTAATCAGAGGTAAAGATTGGGGCGGGGGGAGTGAGGCTTGCTTGTGACGAAAGGGTATGTGTAGTAAAGGGCGAAAGGAAGAAAAGGAAGATACACCATCAGTCAATAAGAGAGAAAGAGAGAAGTGGTTGATGAGTATTTTAATGGTTGTTGTTGAGAGGGTACCAACAGAAGAGTCCAGAATAACACAAAAAATCACAGTTAGATTTACTTTTTAGTACATTTGATTTTGGATACAGTGTGCTGTAAATGACTAATATGTTAGTAACGAATCAAATCGATACCTTCCGAGCAGTTGGGTGAAATTGATCAATATCCTGCTTGAAATCTTGATCATTCACATCAGACACGCGGTGGGACAATGTTGTCAATGATGACGGAGATGACTCATCTATCCCTCTTACCTTGTTCGTGGGATCTTTGACAAAGAAGTTGTCATCTTGATTCAACGACGTATTGTTTCCATCATTGCTAGTACTATTAGTACTGCTACTGATACTACTAGTTGCTGTGAATAATGCAATAGTCTTTGTCCATGCCATTACATCAAGCGGATTAAGTTCATTCGTCCTTAGTTGTAATGTTGCAACCAGTGCCTCATAGGCAAGTGCCGATGAGGGTTGAAGTCCTGACCGGCTGTAGTCGAGCATGACCTCTTCAACATACAGCTTTGCCATAGCCGCAACATCAAGATAACTATTTGGCATTGCTCTTGCTGCCGTTGGTGATGGTTGTACTACACCATCAGGTGGTACTACTCCTACATCATCAGAAGGTCGTGAAAGTCTTGGTGCTGCTTCCGTTGATGCTGCTTGGGCTGGGGAGGATGCTGACACCAATCCTGATATTGCATCAATAAAGTCATGTGGACACGGACCATTCAATTTCCATGCTAATGTACGTAATATATCCATTTCCATAACTTCGATTTCAGTTTCAGTATACAAACCGCGGCATAAGGTATTGGCCATGAAGGATAAACTAATCTTAATCCCGGCATGACACTTTAATGCAATAATCAAACTTGAGATTAGCACTAATTGATACTCTCGTCGTGAGTATAGAGCCATGATCGCTCGTGTGTTATTGGACAATGTGGACATGAATCTATCAAGATAGGATATGCCCATACATGCCACACTTCGATTTACCATGAAAGAATCAACTATTTGATATGACCATTCGTATAGTGCACGTCGATCATGTGGTGTAATCTTGGTGATAGTAGTGTTGCTATCATCGGTAGCAATAGTAGTACCATCGACGTTGGTGATGGCTGCTGCTGTTTCAGCAGTAGTGTTGGACGAAGGGACTAGAACTGCTACTGCACCTACTGCTAGATACTCCTTGGTGATACAATAAGCCGACTCTTGCTGTTGCATAAACTGTAAATGATCAATTAGTGATGATACAGAATAATGGTAGGAGGAAGAAGGAGAACAGGAGGAAAGAATGGTGGAGGTGCCATCATAGTTGGTGGCTCGAGCAGCATGTAGTTCTTGATGATGATTCATCATAATATGCGATGAAGATATGATTTCAAAAAGAGAGCAAAAAGACGCGTAATGAGGATTGGCGGATGACGGATAGGATGACACGGGTGCTGCTGTTGCTGCTGTGTTTTATGATGAAGTAGTCGAAATGTGTTCGCTGCCTGCTGATATTACAATCCTACTGCCTCCGTGATGGTATCCATTCCAAGCTCCTTTCCTTATCGTCAATGTGTGATTATGCGAAGGAGGATCTTAGAATTTATCTCTTTTGGGATTCGCTCATGAGTTTAGTTTGATATATAAGACGTTCCTCGTTTTGGGTCTCATCCTGCTTCGTTTCGCATCGCCCTATGCAGCTACACAACCTCCAACCAACCTGTGAGAAAGAAGCGTGACAAGAGAGCGGCTATGCCGAGGCGTGCGGGTGGTGGGAGATTCAAGGTTAGCAAACAACAATCCCAATAGTATGTATCTACTTAGTACAGCTTGATTTACGATTTTTCCGGCGGTCGCATCTCTGGTACAAAAAATACTGAATGTAGAGATTCACAGAGAACTTCTTAGGTTGACGAGATGGATTAATCCAATAGGCGCGGGCGAGGCATATAAGCCTTAAGGATGGCGAGACTATCAATATTGGTGGAGTATCGGCTCCGGTCATTCGGCCCGAATCTTGCTAGATGCCAGCGCGGGAGAGAGGCAGGAAGTGCCATTTTTCATATCGGGCCCATGATGTTTTAACAATAAGTAAAATATCCGTTTGTACTAAGCCTACGGTCATTTCGAGTATTTCTACGGGGGTTTTCTTTCCTGAAATCAAGCTGATCTGTGGCAGAAGGCCGATTCGGTGGAGGCAATCAACGAGATAGTCGATTCTTTGCATTTCGATTCAGCGGGAAACTTACTCCCCACCCGTAAATACCTGAAATGCCGTCGTCGCCTCTAGCTACCGCCGTTGTTTGCGGCGTCCTAGCCGTCTTCTCGTCGTCATGTAACGGATGGACGACGCCATTATTTCCATCTTCTCTTGGCCGATCTAGTCGTCGTAGCCGTCGAATAGAAGCAGCACTGCCTGCGTACCAACTTCAACTACAACATCAACGACAAAGTCTTTATGCGACTTCGATATCATCGTCGTCTTCCGCACGAATATCACCACCTCTCCCACCGCCGCCCAAAATGGCCATCCACACCGCCGACTCCCTACCCGAACTGCTCGCCTCTTTATGGCGATTGGTCAGTCTTGCATCCAAAACCATGACGCGGGGCGAATCCGCCACGGTCGTGTATCCCAACATGTCCACCAGATTATCCGATCGCGTTTATTTATCGAAAATCATCGCACACCTGGATGCGTGTAAGGATGTATGTGACAACTTTGGGATTGATACGATCCTGCTCCCCCATTCGTCTTCGGAGGGCGATGGCGATGGCGATGCAAGTTTTGGATTCACGGTCAAGAGTTATCGCAATTTATCGAGCGGCGGAGCGGGGACCATGTCGCAAGATTTACTACTAGGCGGAGGAAATATGAAATTTGCACCCGATCCATTTTGGGATGACGACGAGGAATGGGACTTTGGTAATATTGACGATGATGATGATGCAGCAGAGGCGGCAGCGGCAACATCATCAACGACGCGATTATCATCAACGACAATAACAACTCCACCTCATTTACTGCTCCCGAATACCGATGAACAGATTATATCAATTACGGAAAGTTGGGTACAGCGCATGATGTCCGACCTCGCATTATGTCCATTTACGCAATCGTCGGCACGGAGCGGCATCCCGCCCGGTCCCGTCCATTATGCCGTCGATCGTCACGTTAGTACGCCGGAGGATGCCTACGCGTCATATTGGGATGAAATATCGCGATTGCTAAACACGTCCGAACGCGATATATCTACTACATTACACATATTACCGACATTCTGCACCGACGGAGGACGCGTGGAAATGTTCGAACAGTGGGCCGACACGCTAACGGCCACGCTCAACGATGGGATGTCCAACTTGGACGACTTGTGCGATAGCGTACAGTTAATATTCTTTCATCCGGAATGGACGTTCCGCGATGGCGGACGCGATCGATTGGGCGCGTCCGGCATGGCGGGCAATTACGCACGACGCAGTCCGTGGCCCATGGTCAATGTACTACGGACGCATCAGGTGCGCGTGGCACAACGGGGGATACCCACGGGATTGGTCTACCAACAGAACGAAAGGACGTTGAGCGCGATCGGTCCCGAGAGGCTGGAACGTATGCTACGATTGCGCGATTGGGAGGATGTGGAGGGGATGAAAGTCGATCGACGTGATATGGAGGCATTACGCGTTGCCAATGACTTACAAATCGAGGGCGTGGTAAAAGATGAGGATTTAGGATTCGCGTATGATTCCACCCCGGCCGCGAATCGCGTCGATCGATCACAAATCGAGAAGGGGGATATGGTGAAAGTTATCTTACAGGCATTAAGTATACGTCTTGGTACGGATATGGATGGTAATGCATTGCCCGAAGGTGGAAAGTTACTCACTGGTTCACAGACTAGTGCTGTCTTAATGGCGACTGACTTTTTACTTGACGAACTGAAACGTATAGAAACTGAGTATCCAGACGATGCAAGAGCACCATCACCACCCACAAGAGGTGGATATGCAGCGGCATATGGATTTGATGTGGACGAGTATGATAATAATGATGATGTTGGTGCTTTGAACTTTGGTACTGGTAAGGAACTTGAGGATGCTGAAATGTCTGCCTTATGGGGGATGGGTGGGATAAAAATGAAGGCAGATGAATGATTAGATACAACGTAGGACTAGCCACAATATTCCATACATAATTTACTTTTTCATCATCTCTCTCTACATAAAGCTGTATCTAGATTTCTTGATCCGAAGTTTATTCATAATCTTTTTGTGTAGGCGACGAGGCTTGTGTGTTACGAGCGATCCATCACCAATGCGATCACCACCTTCTCCTCCTTCAATAGTATTATTTTGCCAAAATTGATCATCTTGTGATAGAGTTGGGGACATGGAGCAGCTATGGAGACTGAACTCGTACGTTGGAAATGTACCAGATACAGTAATGTCATTGTCTACCATGTTTTCTTCCTTGTTGTAAGGACTGCTGCTGAAACTACTACCTCCACTGAATTCGATATGACGAGGACTATCCCCAAACCCAAACGAACGAATTACAAACTCTTTCAAGCATACAATAGGGCCACCTCCTTTCGCTGACCTTTCTGTTTGAGCTTCACCATTCTTTGAGCTGCCTGGGAAAGCATCGTTGATCAATGCATGATCCTGCTCAGTTGAAATCCTTAAGGATGGCAAGAATTGTGGACAGGTTATCTGCCTCCCGATGACATTCTTAACTCGATTGTGGTTTTCTTTACTCACTACCTCCTCCGGCAAATGCTTTGATGGTCGCTTATCAGCGAGAAGTAAGATAGTGTCATTGTCTGTCAAGGAGCTATCGTTTGACATAGTTGCTGCTATAAAGCAATCAAACTCAATTGATTCTGGGGCGTTGGCAAATTTAAGGGAGTTGTAATCACCATAGCTGCAAATGTTCGCATCAGTGATTGGTGATGGGAACTCCAATGAAAGACTATCTACTCGCTCTGTTTTACCACTTCGAGCTTTTTGCTTCTTGTCCGCATCAATCAAGAAGGAGGACACTTGCACTGGAGAAAAAAGGGACATGATACTCTTGGCTGTGTTTATGACTCCACCAACCATTTGAGGTACTGCTGCATGTGGACTCTCTTCGTTGCCCGTATCTACTCTAAGTTGGGGCATACGACGACTTTCATTTTTAGTCATCGGTACAACATAAATAGATTCTTTTTCATGGACCATAGTTGTTGTGTGATTATGGACTGTTAGCGTCGCCGGCTGGTTCTCATTTGGCACCTGCTTGACTGAGTCCAATATCTTATTCAATTTCCCAAAGGATTGTACAAGCCTCTCCCTCCGCTCGAGTATATGAGACTCGGCTTGTGACACTGGCGTCAACGGAACCTGATATTCGTTAACTACGGCTGTGTCCAACAAATGCGATGTTTTCTCAACCGTTTGATCCCTCTCCATATTGGATTCAGTTTGTATGCTTACATCATTAACATTAATCTCGTCATTGACTACAGTGATAGTACTACTCTCCACTTGGAGCATGTCCTTGGTCTTGATTGACTCGTCAATTGTCGTTACTACAAGGCCAATAGATTCCTGGCTATCAGTCGGCTGATGAATTATATCGAATGCCCCCTTCATTCCACATTCTGGGCATGATATACCAGTATTCTTGTTTAGTTGAGTCCATGCCTGCATATCCAAAATGCACGCTCGACATATGATATGTTCGCATCTTGAAGAATCGACAGGCATATTGTCACCACCCTCCATGTCAAAGTCTTTGAAGCATGTTGGACAGGTTGCTATAATAGACATGGTCGTCATTGAGAATGGAATCCGTTGTAGTGACATATTGTCATTCTCACTAGGAGGCTGAGGATTATTCGCCATGGCCCGCTGTTCATTGTGTCGTTGAAGAAAATCAAATATTCCCTTATTATCCTTACTTGCTGGCGATGACAGTGGACTCAAATCAGAACTTTTCACATGAACATTGACCTTACTAACGACAGCTGGCGATGGCAGCGGACTCAAATTCAATAGAAGTTTACATTCAGCGAGAGTAGATGCCACCAGATCGTTCCATCCTCCTCCTGCAGTTCTAGATGATCTAGTCGATGGTAAGGAGCTGTAGCTACCACTTACACCACCACGCGAGAAGTCTCGTCTCGCAAGGTTGGTCTCGCGAGAAGTCTCGTTCTCACTATCATCATCGGACATGAATAATTCAGACGCATTTTGAATGGCCGTAGTAAGACTTTGCATCGACATACCCAACCGTCTTTGTTCGTGATCTACTGAATGGTCTGTATCCTCCCCAAGTGAGTACATTAGTGACTCTGACTCTGACGATGTAGAATATGTTGGTAATATCTTGTCGTTGTTGCTTTCGACAAACGATGAAAGGAGGTTCTTCTTATCATTTGTAGTCTTGCTTATCCCCGCTTTGTGCTCTACTTCAGCCCTTGTCATGGTAGTAGTAGCGGCATCATCCGATCCTTTGCTTAACTTTGTGGGAGTCTTCCCCGCGCCCTGCCATGCGCGGTCATCTACAATACGGATTATGGGGCTTCTACTGCTCGACGACGAGGAGGGGAGAATTATGTCAAGAGAGCCATTCCTGGGAGTAATTGATTGACCGACATTATCATTCTTAGCACTCTCTTCATTCACAACTGACTCCTGCAGCAACAACAACGTATTATTGTTCCTCTTCTGTTCGAGTAATCCCATCCATGTTGGACTATTATTATTCGGTACGAACCGTCGTTCCTGAATAGCCTCGTGTAATAAACTAGGACCACTCTCCTTAGCAGTAGCAGTAGGGTCATTGTTGTAGTTCTTTTTGACTCGTCTATCACCAACATCCCCCCTCGTTACTGCCGTCTTGACAGCAGCCTGCTCCTGTTGTAAATCATACAACTGCATCTTCATACGTTGCTCTAACTGACTTTGTCTCTTATGAAACAGTAATTGATATCGTTCACGTGTTACTAAATGAGTAGTATCGAAAGATGATGTCGATGTCGAATGTGATGATGATAATGATAATGACGCCGAACGTTGTGAATTGATATGATTAATGTAATCGTCAACTTTAACGCCTACTTTCTTGGCCTTTTTCTTCTTCTTGCTGTCATTGATGCTATCATGTTGATGGGTAGAAACAACGTTGGATGGAGGAAGCGGAATGTCTACTTGGATGCTGTTGAGATTGACATTTCCCCCTTGGCTGTGCATGTGACCCCTAATTATCTGTGATGAATGTGCGTATTCATTCTTCAAACTGTTATCATTGGTGCTATCTTCGCGTGGTACTCTATCGACATTCGAACGTCGATAGTCTCTTTGTCTACTGGCTACTACAGCTGGTAACTCAACATCAATCGCATATGGACGACTTGTTCTCGACGAAGATGGGGGCAGTGACGACGATCGTGAAGAGGACGAAGAGGAGCTATTGTTCGGTTCGAATGATGAGCGCAGTGAACGGACATATCCACTCTTCAAGGCTGAACTTGATGGCGAATCGAAAGGTCGGTAGGAAGATGATCGTGATGATGGTATTCGTTCGTCACTACTACTGTTGTTATTGTTGTTTCTATTGCCAATGCTGCTATTGCTATTCTCATCATATATAATCTTGTCATAGCGGTCGTAGGTGTTGTTGTTTCCATCATTGAGATATGATGGTGATTGCGAGAGTCTCATATAGGTTGATGATGAGGCCGACGTCGTTGTTCGTGGCGAGAGGGGGAGTCTCACCATATTGTATCTTGACAAAATATTCTCAGAAATGGGGGGGAGCAAGTTTAATTCAGCGAGGTTAGCAAGTTTCTTCTTTTTGGAAGTCTCGCCTACACAGGGGAACGTAATGATGTGCCCCCAAAGATCACTGGTCAACTTTTGGTTGATATTTGACCTCAAACATACCAAACCTCTTTCACAATGGTAAAAATCCACAACTTTTCTATATCGCTCAGAATCCTATCTCCACCACTAACAATCAAGGGTCTTTGCCGCGCCTTTTTTGCAGACAACATTTAATGTATAGATGACCTTAAATTCCAAAAAGGCCCTGCAAGGACTAGGATTCTGGTCACTAAAAAAATTCGACTGATTTCATTTCATTTGACTGGGGTTCTATGGGCCATAGTATGGGTAGGAGTGGTGTGTGTAACAGCATGGGGATGTAACTTATATGCCATTTGACCACAGTAGAATGTGATCAGACATCTTCTATATACATATGGTGAATGATAGATACATTCTGAAGTGGTCTGTACACTCTACCAGTCATGGTGGTATGCTTGTGTGTACACATCTCAGGTCTCAGGTCTCAGAGAGCAAATATCAGGGTGTGGCGGCATCCTTATGACCGGTAGCCACTGTTCAAGGTGCTGAAACACTTAATATATGTATAAAGAAGACCTGTTATGAGTATGAAGTGTGTGGGGGGCCTCAATCAAAAGAACTAACAGA
>Ga0247832_1008642_pt1 | contig 10066 bp, 11 predicted proteins | sample LaCruzMarch2015__10_FD_192407 | JGI IMG/M metagenome (GOLD analysis project Ga0247832, IMG submission 192407) | Freshwater microbial communities from meromictic Lake La Cruz, Castile-La Mancha, Spain - LaCruzMarch2015_4m | ecosystem: Environmental > Aquatic > Freshwater > Lake | place: Spain...
TTTCCCAAGGATGAACCTGGGGTAAGAATTCCCTACATGATACGGGGTTGATGGGGCTGTGATTTTATAACTTTTTCGACGCCAGCCGGACGGCAATTTCGGCAGAAAGAAGAACGAGCGGGAGTCCACCCCCCGGATGGGTGGTGCCCCCTACAAAGTAGAGATTTTTGAGCAGGGAGGAGCGGATGGGCGGACGCAGAAAGGAGCTTTTCATCCCGTGCGAGGCCCAACCGTAAAGAGATCCACCGACGGCTCCGTCGCGCCGTTCAAAGTCGGCGGGCGAAATGCACTCTTGGTGGACAATTTTGGCCTGGAGACCGGGCAGGAACTTCTGATCCAAAATCCGGATGATCTGGTCCGCATATTTCGGGGATTCCTTGGCCCAGTCGATGGAGGTGGTGTTAGCTGGCGCGTTGACTAGAAGAAAGTAGTTGTCGTGATCGGCAGGAGCCGAGGCGGGGTCGGAACGGGAGCTAATGCATAGGTAAATCGTGGGATTTTCGGCCGGGCGGTGCTCGCGAAACATTTGTTGGAATTCGAGTGGGTAGTTATCGGAGAAGAAAATGTTGTGGTGGGCCAAAGTGGGGTCTTTGCCCTTCACCCCAAGGAGAACGACAAAGCCTGAAATGGCGCGTTGGGGTTTGGCCATCTTTTGGGCGAACTCTGCCGCGCGGGGGTGGCGAATCAGCTTCTGGTAGGCACCTAAAACATCGCCGTTGTGGAAAATGAGATCGGCCGGAAAGTGTTGGCCTGAGGTGAGGGTGACGCCGGACGAGTCGATCGAAAGTGCCTCGGCCGAGGTGTGAATTTCGACGCCATGCTTTTCCGCAAGTTTCAGCAAGGCCTCGGCCAACCGACGAATTCCACCCTCGATGAACCAGCCACCAAAGTGAGCTTGAACGTAGGGGATGACGGCAAAGGTGGCAGGGGTGAGTTCGGGGTCGCTGCCGTTATAGGTGGCGAAGCGCTGGAGAAATTGTTGGAGGTGGGGATCGGAGTAAAAGTGGCGGGAGGCGGAGGCGAGGGAGCGAAAGGGGCTCATGGCGGGAAGAAAGCGCAGGAGCGGGAGGAGAGCGGGATTGAGAACTTTTTTCCAAAGCTCGGAGGGGTCACTTTCTAAAAAAGCGGATGAGGAGAGATTGTAGAGACCTTGGGCGTGGCGAAGGAGCCGGGCGGAGTCGGGTCGCGACCAGAAGAACTCATTTTCGTCAAATTGGTAGCCATCGGCCCATCGGTATCGGCAGGTAGGGGAGAGAGGCCGGAGGGTGAGGTGGTCCTCTCTTTTTTCCCCTAGATCGGTGAAGAGGCGATCGAGGATCGGTGGCATCGTCAAGAGAGAGGGGCCGAGGTCCCAGCGAAAGCCGTTGACCCTTCTCTCCGCAACTTTTCCGCCGACGGAAGGGTTTTTTTCGAGAAGAGTCACGCGAGCGCCCGCTTGGCGCAGGCGCAAGGCGGTGGCCAAGCCACCGATTCCCCCGCCGACGACGACGGCTGATTTTCCTTGGAGTCGGTTCATGGGGGGCACTGGTTCCATAAGTAGATCAGGCAGGAGGAGAAGTCAGAGGGATGACGAATCAGCATTTGGTTGATTTGGGTTGGCGTAAACCACTCCAGTGAGGCTACCTCGTGCGGATCGGGTTGAAAGGGGCCGGGGTGAGTCGCGCGGTAGAGCCAGACGAACTCCTGGTCGGTCTCTGGGCAGGCGGGAAAGTATTGGACGCGGGACATTTTTTGGCAGGTCTCGGTGGGAATACCAATTTCCTCTGGGATTTCGCGGTGCATCGCGGTGTCGTACTCCTCGCCTGAGTTGACGTGACCGCTGACGCTGGAGGTCCAGCGACCGGGTTCCCTGTCTTTGTCGAGGGAACGTTTTTGCAAAAGAAGGCGCCCATCCGGATGAAAGAGCCAAAGGTGAACGGCGCGATGAAGTAGGCCGCGAGCATGGATTTCGGAGCGCGGGGCTGATCCGATGACCCGATCGTTCTGGTCGACCAGGTCAAACTTCTCGTCGGGTGGATTCATAGAGAGATCGCCATTCGGTTGGGTTTAGCTCTTCGGCGCGGCGGTCGAGATCGACGGGAAGAAGGCTTTTCAGCTTCTTGCGTCTTTGGGAGAAGCCTTTTTTGACGAAGGCGTGAAACGGTTCGAGGTTTGACGGGACTTCGTCATGGCGCGTTAGGCGGAGGACAGCCGAGTCAACTTGCGGACGTGGATAAAAAACCTCGGGAGGAAGTTGCCGAATCTTTTCAATCTGAAAAACGGATTGGAGAAGGACGGAGACTGCGCCGTAGTCGGAAGTTCGGGGAAGAGCGGCGTACCGGTCGGCCACCTCTTTTTGCAGGGTGACGACGATGGTCGCGGGGGGCGGGGAGCGAAGAGCGAGTTGGACGAGAAGAGGGGTGGAGATGGAGTAGGGGAGATTGCCGCAAACCAGAGAACGGGGAGGGTGGTGGGGGAGGGTTTTCAGCGCGTCCCCCTCGATCAGATGAAAGCGGGGTTCATTTTGAAACGATTGGCGAAGCCAGGAGATCAGTCCCTGATCGATTTCAAACGCTTCCACCGTGTGTCCGATGGTGAGGAGAGCACGAGTGAGTGCACCGAGGCCGGGACCGATTTCTTGGACGGGCTCTCGGGTCGATTTGGGCAGGGCGTGGGCGATGACCGTGGCCAGGGCTGGTTCGGCGAGAAAGTTTTGGCCCAACTGGCGAAGAGGGCGAAGACCGTGAGTCGCCAGAATGTCGCGAATTTGGGTCGTGTTCAGAGCTGACGACTCAAAATGGCGTGAAGTTCGCCTGGGTTCATGATGCCAGAGATCTTTTCTGAGCCCCGTCCGTAGGCACAAACCCAGCCAAAGCCAGCGGATGGAGCGGCGGGGCGTCCGGTGGAGTAAGCGGCGGGATCGGATCCTTTTTTGCCGGGGCCATTGTGCCAAGAGAGAGGGGAGAGGCGACGGAGGGAGGACTTTTCTTTTGTTTTTTCCAGAAACTGGAAGCCACCGACCGAGTAGGGGCAGTAGACCACAATCAGGGCGTTCTTTCCGGCGTATTTTCGAGCGGTTTCGACGGCTCGGTCCAGCTCGTGCAGCTGGCGGACGGCGAGTTCGGCCTGATTTTGCCCCGCGGCGGCGGCGACGAGGGGGTGATCCACCACGAGAAAGTAGCCGAGTAAATTATAGGCCAAGGTTTCAATGGAGCGACGGACCAGGTCGGCCAGTTGGATGGTGCCGGCTTCTCCACCGGCCGTGGCGAGGGGCAGGGTATCGGAAGCCACCAGGCCAAGGAGGCGACGGGTATTCCAGGCGGGGAAGTTTTCTAGGCCAGCTCGATCAAAGACGAGGGTGTAGTCCAATTTCTCGGCCTCTTTTTCAAGATCACGCCGACCGGCTTTTTTTTCGGCGGTGAAGATCTCGCGTCCCCCGCCGAGGATGAGATCGATCCGAGTGGTATCGAGAAGCTGTTGCACGACGCTGGAGGAGACGGAGGCATCGGATTGGTGGGAGTAAAACGCGGCGACTCCAGGGGAGGTGATGGGTCCAGAGGAGACAACCCCGACAGCCCGACCCCGCCGTTGGGCCTCGTAGAGCAGGGTGTCGGCCGGTTTCCCGTTGTAGGTGAGGCTGAGGCGACCGGCGGGACTCGGCTGGCCCGTGGCGAGGAAGGAGGCGAGGGCGGCGGCGTCGCCGGTGAGTTGATCGGAGGATTGGCTTTCGACAAACGCCATCGAATCGGCGCGGTCTAACCCGATGAGATTACGATTCGGGTCGCGGGTTTGGGCGAGGGCGAGGAGTTCCGAGCTGGCGCCAGGCACAAAAAAGACGATCACGCTGTGGGTGCGGGAGCGGACAAAGTAGCGGACGTAACTGTAGGAGAAGCCGACAAAGGCAACGAGGATGGCCAGGGCGATGAGTTGAGGCCGCCACCGTTTGGAACGCATCGGACGAGTAAAGCAGAACGGCCTCGGCGTGCCATTCTGCTAAGGAGTGACCTGAAGAATCGGATTGCGCCGAAAGGCTAGGCGAAAAAGATCTCCTTTCATCTTGAGACCCAGTTGGGCCTGTCCGGTGTCTTGGCCTTCCGCGAGGATGAGGCAAGTGTCTGGCCGAAGAATAAGATCGGAGGGGTGCAGGGATTGTTGGTGCGAGCGGTCGATCGAATCGGCGACCCGGAGGATTCCCCCCAAAAGCTGGAGCGTATTTTTCTGCTTCTGGGGTAGGTTCTGGTATCGGCGATGGTGGGGTGCGGGCAGGCTTTTTCGGTGATAGCGCGCCAAAAGGGCGACGAATTCCCGGTTGCGTTTGGAGAGTTTTTTCCAAGAACGTTCCCGAATGAGACGGGCGGACTCTTTATGGTGGGGTCGCTCCTCCGTGGCGGACGACCAGCCAATATCATGAAGCAGCGAGGCGGTGATGAGCAGTTCGAGTTCGGTTTCGGGCAAGCGGTGGACGGAGGCAAGTTTACGAAAAAGAAAAGCAGACCAGAGAGTGACGTGGCGGACGTGTTGGGGTTCCTTTTCGATCTGAGTCATCCAAGCGGTGGCTTCTCGGATGAGAGGTGAGTCGGGAATCATCGACTGATCTGGCGGATGGGGCTGGGGGCGAGGTGGGCCAGCCACACCCCGTAGCGGAGACCGTGGGTGGTGAGGCGAACGGAACGAAGTTTGAGTCTTTCCATCGTGGCCCGCAGGACAAGAAAAGCGGGCAGGGCAAGGGAGGCGCGGTCGCGCGGCATTCCGGGCAGAGCGCGAAGTTGGGGGAGGGAAAGGGGGAGAAGACGAAAGAGAAGGGATTTGAGTTGGGGGAGGGAGAGCGAGAAGCCTTCCAACCGCCTGGCTTTCATATTTCGGCGACGGAGGAGGCAGGCGTAGGCGTGTCCCGTTCCGCCTGAAAAAGTGGCTTGAGGGCGGCCGTGAGGGGCCGGGATTTTCTGGAGGGAGCCAAGAATCGATGAGACCGCTTTTTTCCACTCGTTGGGAGAGGGGGGGTGATGGGGCAGGAGGGTGTCGCGAACGGCGACGCAGCCAAGGTTGAGGCTAACAATTTTCGGATGGTGAGGACGAAGGGAGTCGATGACTTCGAGGCTGCCGCCGCCCAGATCGATGTGGAATCGGGGGTGGGGGGTGGGGGAGAGGCCGCGGGCCGCGAGGGCAATCAAGCGCCCTTCGTCTTGGCCGGACAAGATGGTGATTTTTTGGCCGAGGATGCGAGTAGCCGGAAGAAGGAAGGATTTGGAGTTGGTGGCACGGCGCAGCGTGCTGGTGCCGACGGCCACCATCCGATCGGGGCGAAAGGCGCGAATCTTGCGCTGCAGGGTGGTGATTTGGCGCAGAGCGCGGCGGCAGGCGAGAGGGTGAATCCGCCGGGTCAGGGCAACTCCCTCGCCGAGGCGGACGGGGTAAGCTTTTTCGTGGTGAATTCGGAGGGTAGAGCCGACCTGCTGGGCGAGCAGGAGTTTGAAGGTATTGGAGCCGAGGTCGAGCACGGCACCGCGAAAGGGCAGATTGGGCACAGGTAGGTTAAAGCTGTTTCTGACGCGGACGGCAAAGCCTTTGCCGAGTCTCGACGAATGGGCTGGGAATAGGTTGAATGGATCGATGTTGGATATTGGATGGATCCGAAAAGAGCCAGAGGTTGTCCGGCAACGCTTGCTCACCCGCGGAAAGGGGGCCGCGGACGGTTTAGACAAGGTTTTGCAGGTGGATGAGGAGCGACGGAAACTTTTAGGAGAGGTGGAAAAGTTTAAGGCGGAACGAAATGCGATCAGCAAGGAGGTGGGGGCACGGAAGGCAAAGAAGGAATCGGCGGATGATCTTTTGGCGGGGATGAAAGAGAAGTCGGATCGAATTGCGGAGTTGGACAAACTGGCGGCCGAGGTGGAGGCGAAGCAGGAGGGTTTACTCCTTTCGATTCCGAATTTGCCCTGGGAAGGATGTCCCAAAGGGAGCACGGCGGCGGACAATCCGGTGGTATCGACTTGGGGGGAGCCGAAGAAGTTTGATTTTCAGCCGAAGGATCATGTGGCTTTGGGGGAGGCGCTGGGGATCTTGGATTTTGCAGCTTCGGCCAAAGTTTCGGGCAGTGGGTTTGCGGTTTATCGGGGAGCGGGGGCTCGGTTGGAGAGAAGTCTGATCAGTTGGATGTTAAACCTTCACAGTGGGGAGCACGGGTATACGGAGGTGTCGACCCCTTACTTGGTGCGAGAAGCGAGTATGGTGGGCACGGGACAGCTGCCCAAGTTTCGGGAGGACATGTATGCGGTGGAGGGAGGGGAGCTATTTTTGGTGCCGACGGCCGAGGTGCCAGTGACCAATTTGCATCGGGAGGAGATTTTGACGGAGAAGGATCTTCCGAAAAAGTATGCGGCCTATACCCCCTGTTTTCGGCGAGAAGCGGGGAGTGCGGGCAAGGAGACTCGGGGCTTAGGCAGGATGCATCAGTTTGATAAGGTGGAGTTAGTTTGGATTGAGCATCCGGATCGGTCGATGGAGGCGCTGGAGGAGTTGTGTGGGCAGGCGGAGTCGGTCTTGCAAAAGCTGGGATTGCACTACCGAAAGATTGAGCTGTGCACGGGGGATATCGGGTTCGGGGCGGCGCGGTGTTACGATTTGGAGGTGTGGGCGCCGGGGATGGGGCAGTTTCTGGAGGTTTCGTCCTGCAGTAATTTTATGGATTTTCAGGCGAGGCGGATGGGATTGAGGTTTAAGGGGGCGGATGGAAAGAATCGCCCGTGTCATACGTTGAATGGTTCGGGCACGGCCTTGGCGCGGCTGTTCATTGCGTTGGTGGAAACGTATCAGACGAGGGATGGAAAGGTGGAGATTCCGGAGACGTTACAAAGTTTATTTGGATCGAAACGGATCGGGTAGGATCGCGAGGGCGGGTCGCCCCTTATTTCATCAGCAAAAGACTGAGGGCCATGACGGCCATGCCGGCGACGAGGCCTAGGAGGCTGTCGTGGCCTTTGCCGTAAGCGCGACTGGTGGGCAGTAGTTCATCCAAGCTGATATAGACCATGATTCCGGCGACGGCGGCAAAACATGCGCCCATCACTTGGCTGGGGATATCGCCGCCAAAGATGATCCGCAGGCCGAAGTAACCGATGGCCGCGCCGACGGGTTCGGCCAGTCCGCTGAGGAAAGAGTAGGTAAAGGCCTTGGCTCGACTTCCGGTGGCGTAGAAGAGGGGAACGGAAACGCTAATGCCTTCGGGAATGTTGTGGAGGGCGATGGCCACGGCGATGGCGATCCCGATCTTAGGATTTTCTAAAGCGGCGAGAAAAGTGGCGAGTCCTTCGGGAAAGTTGTGCAGGGCGATGGCAAAGGCGGTAAAGAGGGCCATCCGCAGCAGCTTTTGCTTGCTCTGGTGTTGGGCTTTAGGGTGGTCTGAGTGAAGGGGAGCCAAGGCGGAGGGGGTGGGTTGCTCGTGGGGATTTTGTTTTTCGGGGATGAAGTTATCGATCAAGCCGACGAGAAGGATTCCAAAAAAGAAGAATCCCACATTCATCCAAGTTCCTTGAATGGGGCCGTAGACCTCCGTCAGGGAGGTTGCCCCTTTTTGCAGGATCTCGACAAAGGAGACGTACAGCATCACCCCAGCGGAGAATCCCGTCGAGATGGAGAGGAAGCGGTGATTGGTTTCTTTGGCGACAAAGGCGATGACGCTTCCAATACCAGTGGCCATCCCAGCGAAGAGGGTCAGGCCAAACGCGATCCAGAAAGAGCCAGATTCCATAAGAGTGCATCCTAGCAAAGAGAAATTTCATGACGAGACGGGATTGGTGAATGAGGCTTTTGCATTCGTCGGGCGGGTGGAATAGTCGGACGATGAAGGTGCTACTCATCGGCGTGGATTTGGCGTGGGGGGAGAAGATGCACGACGGAGTCTGCTGTTTGGAGTTAGAAGGGAATCAGGGAAAGGTGCTGGGGTTTGGCTATCCGCATGGAGATCGAGAGTTGCTGGGGCTGGTGGGAGAGAGAGGGCGGGGGTACGAAATGATATTCATGACGGTGGATGCTCCGCTGGTTTGCCCAAATCGGACGGGGACAAGGCCGGTGGATCGGTTGACTCACCGAATGTTTCATCGGCAGCATGCGGCCTGTCATCCAGCGAATACGAGTCGGTGTCCTCGTCCAACCCGAGTGGCTCGATTGCTGATCCGAAAAGGTTTTTCGCTAGGGTGGGAGGTGGGGAGGGCAAAAAAAACGGCGGCGGAGGTGTATCCGCATCCGGCGATGGTTCGAATGTTCGGGTTGCCGAGAATTATTAAGTATAAAAGAGGAAGTGTGGCGGAACGGAGGAGGGAGTTTGCCCGATTGCAAGGGTTGATGCGGAAAGTAGTGAAGCAGCGGTTTCCAGGCCTTAAGCTCAATCAAGAAACGAGGAGTCTGCTACGGGAAAAGTGGAGTAAGCCGGTGGAGGATCGGACGGACGCCTTTTTTTGTGCCTTGATTGGAATGTGGCACTGGATGCACCGCGGGAAGCGGAGCGAGGTGATCGGCGATCGAAAGACGGGATTTATTCTCCTGCCTGCCGAGGAGCACGAGGACGGAGTTAAGCCGAACGGGTGAGCGTGGTACGCGTCTCGGTGGGGAGAGATTCGGAAAGGCGTACGCCCACGGCGATGACTGGCTGCCCGTGGTTGACGCGAGTGAGGTGGCCCTTTGAGCCCGAGTCATTGAGGAGGATAACGGCACCTGCTTCGAGCGTGCGCTGTGTTCCATTGCCGGCCGTGATGGTGATCGAACCGGACAGGATGAAAAACCACTGCGGATAGGGCGAAGGGTGCCACGGCCCTTCCCAAGTGGGCGCGAAATGTACGACGGCGAAGCCCGTGGCAGGCATGAGTTCGGAAGTCTCGAGGGGAGTGGTGGGCGGAGCAAAGGGGCGGGTTTCGAGTGGGAGCAAGCAGTCTTCGAAATGCGAACGGCCAGCGGAGTCGAGGAAGAGGCGGACGTATTTCAAAGGTAGGATCATTGATGGACGTTTCTAAGGCGACGACACGGGAAGGTGAGCGGCGCGGGCGGCGGCGGCCACATCGGCATGGGAGACGGAAGCGGAGACAGATGCTTTTCGGCAATCTTCATCGGAGGGATGGATTTGGATGAGGGTATCGCCGAGGTAGCCCAGTTTGACGCGGATGGGGCCGTAGGGGGTGGACACGCTTTTTTCTTCGCGACGGAGAGTTCGGCGTTCGACTTGTTCGAGACGAAGACCAAAGGCGGTGGTTTCACGGAGGACAAGGGAGGCCAAGCGTTCGGCGTCTTGAGGAAGGGCAAGCACGGTGAGAAGATATCCGGGGCGTCCCTTTTTCATAAGGAGTGGAGAGGCGGCGGCGTCGAGGGCGCCCTCGGCCATCAGACGGTCGATGGCGTGGGCTAGATGCTCGCCGGTGATGTCATCGAGGTGGGTGCGGATTTCCACGACCAAGTCACTTTTCCCTTGCGAGGCGGAGCTTTGGCCTAAGAAAGCCCGCAGGACATTGGGGCGATCGGGAAGGTCGCGGGTGCCCAAGCCGTAGCCGATCTTTTCGGCGGCGAAGGATTCGAGCGGGCCAAACTTTTTGACGAGTTGGGCCAAGATGGCAGCGCCGGTGGGGGTCGTGAGTTCGTGTGGGACATCGATTTGGCGAATAGAAATGCCGCGGAGGATTTCGGCGGTGGCGGGGGCAGGAAGGGGAAATTTTCCGTGGGCGCAATGGATGGTTCCAGTGCCGTCAATGGGTGAAGAGGCGGTGATCTCGGTGACTTTGAGGTGGTGGATCCCCGCGGCGGCACAAACCAGATCGACGATGGAGTCAACCGCGCCGACCTCGTGAAAATGAACGGTCTCGACGGGAACGCCGTGGAGCTTGGCTTCGGCTTGGGCCACGCGCTGAAACATGGCGAGGGCGGAGTCACGGACCTGGGGGGCTAATTTTGATTTTTGAAGGAGGTCACGGATTTCGGACCAGTTGCGGCCATGGTGGTGGTCGTGATCATGGGAGTGGTGATGGTGTCCGGGTTCCGCAACGAGGAAGCGAGTGCCGGCCAGACCGCCGCGGATCGATCGTTCCGTTTGGAGGAGTACTTTTTC
>Ga0247832_1008646_pt1 | contig 10063 bp, 9 predicted proteins | sample LaCruzMarch2015__10_FD_192407 | JGI IMG/M metagenome (GOLD analysis project Ga0247832, IMG submission 192407) | Freshwater microbial communities from meromictic Lake La Cruz, Castile-La Mancha, Spain - LaCruzMarch2015_4m | ecosystem: Environmental > Aquatic > Freshwater > Lake | place: Spain...
CGGATCACTGGAACGTCTTTAACGGCATGAGAACGCTGTCGGCAAACATCGCCGTAGAGCTGCCGGAGGCGGCGCAGGGGTCCACCCACTACCGCGCTCTTTTCCTCGGTGCACTGGTGCTCTTTGGCATGACCTTTGTGCTAAACACCGTGGCAGAGGTGCTGCGGCAAAAACTCCGCGACAAATTCAAAATCGTCTGATGAGCGCTCCCCCTCCAACCTCGGCCCGCACCAAGGGTGAGATCAAAGTGTGGCTCACCGCCGCAGGACTGACCGTGGGTCTGCTGATGATCGGCGGCTTGCTGTTGCTCATCGCCGCGAACGGCCTCGCCGTCTTCTGGCCGGACCGCATTACGGAGTTCACCGTCAAGGAGGCGGATGGCAAAGAAAACAAGATCGCAGGCAGTCTGGTGAAGACGCAGCAGCGCCGCAAAGCAGATGGCAGCCAGGTTGCGGAGATCCAGATTTTCACAGGTAACAAAGACGCCTACAACTTAGCCTTCCGCTTCATCAACGAGGAGCAGATCACCGAGCGGACAGAACCCAAGAACATCTATGTGGCAGAGCGCATGGAGTATGGCGACTCCATCTTCACGCCCGTGGAGCTACAGAGCGAGGGCAGAAAGATCACAGCCACTGATGCCGCCTTTGCTGATGAACTGAAGCGTCTCGTCCATGACGGCAACAAGCGCCGGAGCCAGATTCTGGACATTGAGAAAAACAAGATCGGCGACATCAATGCGCGGATGCGGAAGCTGGAAATCCAGGCGCGCGGCGTGGGTGCGGATGTAGCGAAACTCAAAGCTGAACTGGATGCCGAACGCAGCGCCTACCAAAGGCTGGCAGATGAAGCGCAGAAGCTCCGTGCTGCGCAGTCGGCAGAAAAGCTGGTGTACCGCCTGGCCACTGGCGAGGAGCGCACGCAGAATGTGGGGGACATCCTGCACTACTACCAGCCGAACCAACTCGGCTTCTTTGGCCGATTGGGCATCTGCCTGTATTCGCTGTGGGATTTCCTGACGGCGGAGCCGCGCGAGGCGAACACGGAGGGCGGCATCTTTCCGGCCATCTTTGGCACCTTTGTCATGACACTGCTCATGGCGCTGATGGTCACGCCGTTTGGCATCATCGCCGCGATTTACCTGCGGGAGTACGCACGCCAGGGGCTACTGGTGCAAATCGTGCGCATCTGCGTGAACAACCTCGCCGGCGTACCATCCATCGTGTTCGGCGTCTTCGGCCTGGGCTTCTTTGTCTATGGCGTCGGCGGGTTTATTGACGGCGGTGTACAGCATCCCATGACGCCGCTGTGGTGGTTCCTGGCCGGGTTTGGGGCCATCGCCTGTGTGCTTGTGGCGGTGTATCTCTCCACTCACAACCGCTCCACGATCCCGACCCAGCAAGGGCGGCGGAAGCTCCTTAGCAAGGTCGAGAGCGCGCTGTGGATCAGTAGCGTGCTGCTGATCATCCTCACCGTGGCGCGCTGCCCCTATTTCCACGGCTTTTTCAACGACAGCCTACCGACGCCTACCTTTGGCACGGGCGGCATCTTGTGGGCTTCATTGACACTCGCGTTGATGACCTTGCCGGTCGTCATCGTTGCTACCGAGGAGGCCCTCGTCTCCGTGCCGCGTGGCGTGCGTGAAGCGGCGCTGGCCTGCGGTGCCTCGAAGTGGCAGATGATCCAGCGCATCGTCCTACCCGGTGCCCTGCCCGGCGTGATGACGGGTGTGATCCTGGCGATGGCACGCGGAGCGGGGGAGGTGGCACCGCTGATGATTACCGGCGTGGTCAAACTGGCCCCGTCACTGCCGCTCGACCTCAGTGCGCCCTTCATCCATGCGGAGCGGAAGTTCATGCACCTGGGCTTTCACATCTACGACCTGGGCTTCCAATCCCCCGACTCTGAAGGCGCGAAGCCGATGGTCTTCGCCACCACTCTGCTGCTCATCCTGCTAGTCGTGGCGCTGAACATCGCAGCGATCCAGATTCGCGCGAAACTGCGGAAGCGGTATCAGGCTAGCGCTTTCTAAAAGAAGGCTGTCAGGCAAGAATGGCACTCGGTTAAGACACTTGAACGTTGATTCTGAGGCTGTAGCAGACTCATCGTAGGCCGGATGTGTTCGGCGCGCAGAGCATCGCCAACGCGATGAATCTTCTTCGCCGAACTATCCGGCTGGTTCGGAGGCGTGGGAGTCTGCGGCGGTCGAAGAAGCCGGATAGTTTGGCAATGATGACGCGCATTCTGGCAGGCATTTCCCCGCATCCCACGATTTCATGGCTTAACCGAGTGCCATTCCTGTCACGCAATCAACGCTCCCATCACCGGCTCCTTCAGCGCCGCAGTCACGGCCTCCACAACTGACTCCGCCGCCACCATCTGCTGCTGGCGGCTAACCAAGTTCTTGATCGCGACCTCTGGATACTCGGCACCGAAGACGATGGCGAAACGCGCCTTTTGGTTCTCGGCGGTTTGGAACTGTTTGCCGACCTTTTGGGCGGCCATGCTGAAGTCGGTTCGCACGCCAGCGCCGCGCAGGGCCTGCACGGCGGCGAGCGCGGGGGCACGCTGGGCTTCGTCGGCAATGACGATGTAGGCATCAACGCCGATCTGGGAGTTCAGATACTCGGTGATGCCAAACTGCGCGCCGGGTGTCTTTGAAAGCAGGATGCCGAGCACGACATCGCCCATGGCGTAGCCAGCGGCGGGCATGTCCACGCTGCCATCGCTCATCAGCGCGCAGAGTTTGTCGTAGCGACCACCCCCTGCGACGGCACGCAGGCCGTGCTTGAGATCGAAGACCTCAAACACCGTGCCCGTGTAGTAGGCTAGGCCGCGGACGATGGTGGCATCGATGCGGACATACTGCCAAAGACCTCGAGCTTCGAGATCGGCACGCAGCGTGGCGAAGATGGGGTGGCTGCCATCCACACTCGTCATGAAGGCGCGGACGTCTTCGAGGCTGAGATCGATCTTCGCCAGCTTCTCCGCCGTCTCTTCGGGCTTGGCTCGCTCGATCTTGTCGATGGTGGAAAGGAAGGTCGTCCAGTGCTCCTCGGGCACGGCTTTGTCCGTGAGATACTGCGTCCAGATCTGGCGGTTGCTCAGGCGCACGGCGAAGTCACTGCCCGCAATGCCAAAGGCGAGCATGACATCAAGAGCGAGCGCGATCAGCTCCGCATCACTGCCCGTACTGGCATCGCCCAGGATGTCGGCATTGAACTGGATGAACTCGCGGGAGCGACCTTCCTGCGGTTCCTCATAGCGGAAGCAGGGGCCGATTTGGAACCACTTCATCGGCTTCTTGTAGTCGCGCTGGCGGGTGGTGGCCATGCGGGCGAGCGATGGGGTCACTTCGGGGCGCAGGGAGATGTCGCGGTCGGCTTTGTCTTTGAAGCAATAGAGCTGCGCGGTGATCTCCTCGCCGCTCTTCTTCTTATAAAGGTCCGTGCTCTCGACGAGCGGCCCCTCGTATTCCACGAAGCCGTAACGGCGCGCGACAGAGCGCCAGGTGTCGAAGATGTAATTGCGCAGCGCGCAGTCCTCGGGGAAGAAGTCGCGAAAGCCTTTAACGGTGCGGAAGGTAGCCATGATCTTGGGCCGCGATCCATGCCAGCCGAGCCCTTCAATTCAACCGAAAACCCTGCTACTATGGGTTAAAGGCGAGGAGGTAGAGGCGGCGAATGGGGCAGTCAGCGGGGAACGCCGCGGGCGCTTGCCCCTTCGGCACGGCGGTCACATCTACCGATTCCAGGGCCTCACAACCGTCATGCGAATCACTCGAAATTCATCGACTGGTCCATCCAACCAGTAGCGAATCAGAACGGGCCGCACGGCCTTCACGCTGATGTGCCTGCCAGTTGGATCAGTTTCAGAGAAATCTTCGGTGGTTCGGGGCCGCTCGTGGCGAAGTTGCTCAAGGATACTCAAGACCCGCCGCCGAGCCGCTGGCGGTAGTGCCAGCAAGGTCTCAACGGCCTCACCATCCAGCACGAGCTTGGGTGCCGAGGTCATGACTTATTTTCCCTGACGTTCCAGGGCTTCATGTCTTTCCATGAGTTCCTCAAACGAAACCTTTTGTCCTTCATCCATCCGACGGTTTGCCGCAGCCATCGCCGCAGCGTGATTCGGATCACGCTCATCGACGAGGTGCTGGAGGAACGCAGCCACGTAGAACTGCTCATCCTCCGTCATGTGGGCGATCTCCTGGGTGACTTGGGCGACTGACATAATCGAATTATGAAACTAAAGTCTGCCGATGGCAAACGAGCTGTCATTTCTTCGCCGCCACTTCCTCCAGGCGCTTCAGCAAGGCAAAGTAGTCATGAGCTTTAGCTCGTGACAGCGTGGCAGGACGATCGGTTGCCTTCTCGCGCGAATCACGTCCATGCGAGCTAAAGCTCAGCACTACTTTGTCTCCCGCAGCACCGCCAGCCACTCCTCCGTCGCCACTTCCTCCAGGCGTTTCAGCAAGGCAAAGTAGTCATGAGCTTTAGCTCGTGACAGCGTGGCAGGACGATCGGTTGCCTTCTCGCGCGAATCACGTCCATGCGAGCTAAAGCTCAGCACTACTTTGTCTCCCGCAGCACCGCCAGCCACTCCTCCGTCGCCACTTCCTCCAGTCGTTTCAGCATGGAGCATACGCGTCCCGCGTGTCGTGGTTCGCGTCCGCGCGGAGCACTCATTCAACCGGCGCAGCCGCAAACTGATGATCGTGGGATGACCGTGAATCTGCGGATGCTTCGTCGCATCGATCAAGGCGAGGAGGTAGAGGCGGCGGATGGGACAGTCGGCGGGGATCGTCGCGGGCATTGCTTTCGCGTGGATCGGAGCTGTCCGGGTTTCTGGCGGTTGAAAGGACTTATTGAACCGCTATGCTCATCCCATGTCCGCTCGAGACGCCATCCTCACCGAGATCGATCAACTGCCCGAATCCGTTCTTCAGCAAACGCTGCAGTTCATGCGTTTCGCCGCCCGGCAGCAAGAGGAGTCTGAGTGGCAGGACGTTTTGCCCTCCCGAGCAGTCGAGCAGGAATTCCTTGATCTCCTGGATGCGCCATGATCCCAAAACTCGGTGAAGTGTGGATGGTCGATATGGGCATCGCAGGCAAAGTGCGGCCTGCCGTAGTGGTTCTCGATGATCGTGTCGAAGTGGAACGTGCGCTAATCGTGCAGGTGCCAGTGACTTCGCAGAATCGCGGAACGGTGTTGGAGGTTCCGCTCGGGCACCTTCGTTTCCTCAAGCCCGAGTCCACTGCGAACATCCAGGGTATCGGCTCCCTGCCGAAGACACGCTTCGAGCGCAAACTCGGCGTGTTGCCACTGATGATTTGGAGAAAATCAGGACCGCCATGCGAGCGGCGTTTGGTCTGTGAAGGTAATCGTGAGCTTTAGCTCGTGAAAGCGTGGCAGGCCAAGACGATCACTGCTCACGTGAAACATGCCCGTGCGAGCTAAAGCTCAGCACTACTCTCCGCGCAGCACTGCCAGCCACTCCTTCGTCGCCACTTCCTCCAGGCGTTTCAGCAAGGCGGCGCGGGGAGCGCTCATGTCGGGGCTGTCGTCCTTCGCGAAGGTCTGCATCAGTCGCACTTTCCCATCCACGGGCCAGCCCGGAGCCTCGCCGCCCGGCTGGGCTTTCAGAGCTGCTGCTCCTTTCAACGAGGCACCGGGTGGCCGCTGCGGGTTTGCGGGGATCAAAGCCATGATCACCGTCTGGAGCTGCTCCTGGTCCCTCCAGACCGGCGGGAGGGAGCTGCGGGGCGGAAGCCCAGGTTGCTGTTGCGGTTGGATGGCGCATTCGCGTTGCGGTTGGCCGTGCGGCAATTGCGTGCGGAGTTGTTCCAGCCACCGCCACGGTTGACCCGATGCGTGCCCTGTTATGGAAGCAGTCCGCAATTGTCATCGGTGGTGGCTGGGCAAAGTCAAGCCCGCCAGCAGGCGCTGACGAAACCGTGCGCACTTTGCCGGGGCGGTGGCTGCGAGGCAGGCGGTGAGCCGCTGCTGCGTTTCCGCCTCTGTGCGCAGGCCGGTGGCGAGGTCCGCGTGGCATTGGCGGACTCTCAGCTTGAAGCGGCGGCGACTGCGCCGTGCGAGGCCCACCCAGCCGGGATGAAAGCGGAAGCCAAGGAAGTCCAGCCCATGCCGCGTCTGCTGTAGCATCGGTGTTTTGAGTTCCAGACCCAGATCAGCCGTGGTGAAGCGGAGGACCTCATCACGCGCGCGCAGCAGCGTGTCCTTGTCTGCGCTCCACAGGATCATGTCATCCATGTAGCGGGCATAGCCGCGTGTGAGCAGTTGCTCTTTGATGAAGCGGTCCAGGAAGCCGAGGTAAAAATTGGCGAGATGCTGGCTGGTCAGGCAGCCGATGGGCATTCCCTTTAGCTCGCCGGGGCGGTGGCTGTCGATGACCTGCCACCACAGCCGCAGCAGGTCGTTTTCGCCAAAGAGGCGTTGCAGCTTCTCAAACAGCTTCACCCGTGGGATCGTCTCAAAGTAGTGCCGCACGTCGAGCTGGAGATACCACGCGCATAGTGCCGTCCAGCGGCTGGCTTCCAGAATCGCGGCGCGCAGGCCTAGACCGCGACGGCAGGCAAAGGTCTGGCGGATGAGCCACTGCTCAAAGGCGGGCTCACACACATTGATCAGCGCGTGGTGCAGCACGCGGTCGGCAAAGCAGGGCGCACTGATCACGCGCGGCTTCGGATCACGGATGTGAAACTCGCGGAACTCACCGCGTGGTCCGCTGCCGTTTTGAATGCGGGTGCCGACGTCTTGCAGACTGTGCGGTAGCGCGGCGGTGAATTCCCTCACGTCCGCGCGGTCCTGCTTGCCGCGCATGGAGAGGGCCAGCGCGTGCTCCAGGTTCTGCCATTCGGTCAGGCGGTGAAAGAGGTGGATGTGGCGTTTCATGCCACCAATTTCAGCACATCCGCGCCATATTTCTCCATGCGTGCCTCGCCGATGCCGGGGATCTCCCGCAGGGCTTCCAGCGTGGTGCAGCGTTTCTGCGCCACGTCGGCCAGTTGGGCGTTGGTGAAGATGGTGAAGGGCTCCACGGCATCTTTCTGCGCACGCTCCTTGCGCCAGTCCTTGAGCTTCAGGAACAGGGCGAAGTCCGCCTCGTTCAGCGTGGCCTTGTAATCAATCATGCCTTTCTTCGTGGGATCACTGATGTTGAAGGGCGGTGTCGCTGCCTTCGCCTGGTCGTCGTAGTGGACCTGATAGGCCCAGAAGGAATCCAGCCCGGCGGCCACGAACTGCTTCTCCACCTTCAGCACACGGTGCTGATTGAGAAAGATGGTCATCGTGGCCTCGACTTCCCCGCCTGAGCAGGGCACTTGAAAATGGCGGTAGGGCATGGCGGGCGTTACCGCGCGGCGGTGCCTGCGATCTCCAGTTCCGCGCTCATCGGGTAGCTGATTTGTGTGATCTGCGGGACGCTAATGTGATGCACGCGGCCTTCCTTGGTCTGCACGAAGAGCTGATAGCCAGTAGGTAACACCCAGGCGTAGTCGTGATGATGCACCAGCACTGCTGAGCCATCCGACACATGCACCGTGAAGGGGCGGAAGGGGTTGGACTGCATGAGAGTTCGGATTTCGTCGAGGAGCATGGAGGATATTAACGGTGGTGATTCAAGGCGGCAAGCAGAGAGATGAACGCTGCGGACGCCGCTGATCCAATGCTTGCGAGTGTGACGACTAAAAAAATCCGCGCCTGCGGCGGGCTGGGCTACGCATCGCTACCGCTCTGCTCCGCACTTCGCTACCGCTCATTTCTCTGGCGCTACCGCGCCTGCTGGCGGCCTGGAGGGGACGACTGCGGGGCGGAAGCCCAGGTCGCTGAGGCGGCTGGAAGGCGCAAACGCGATGCGGTTGGCCGTGCGGCAAATGCGCGCGGAGTAGCTCCAGCCACCGCCACGGGCGACCCGAAGCGCGCCCTGCGTGACAAGTGGATCAGTCGTGTTAGCTAGCGAGTAATCCGCGTTAGCTAAGTCCAGGCTGTCCATGCACCATTCATTCACGTTGCCATGCATGTCATAGAAGCCCCAAGGGTTCGGCGAGTAGTTGCCGATGGGAGCAGTGTATTTGAAGCCATCGTCATGCTTGGTGTCATTGTCCGTGAAGTTGCCAGAGATGTCGTTATAGTTGCCGAACTTGGACAGAAGGTTCGCATCATTGCCAAAGCTGAATGCGGTGAGTGTGCCAGCGCGGCAGGCATACTCCCACTGTGCTTCACTCGGCAGCGCGTATTCGTAGCCGGGTGGCAAGGTGCCAGCGGCGCGCTCGCGGTCGGTGAGGCGGCTGCAGAAGTCCACGGCCTCATACCAACTGATGTTCTCCATGGGCAGGTCACGCTCCATCTCCGGCTGCCGCTTGTAGGTGCTGCGGTTGCTGCCCATGATAGCGGTCCACTGCGGCTGGGTGAGTTCATACTTCGCCAGCCAGAAGCCACGGGTGAGCTTGACCTCGTGCTTGGTCTCGGCGCTGTAGCGGCCTTCCTCCGCCTTCTCTCCCTCTTTGCTGCCATCGGGGCTGCCCATCTCGAACTCACCCGCTGGGCACCAGAGCATCTCCACTCCGGTGGCATTGGTGAAGTGCATGCCTTCTTTTGCGGCTAGGTCGCGCTGAATGGGAAGCTCAGGAGCCTTCACTGTGAGGCCTGCCTGCCACACGCCGACGAGGGAGTCGGGCGGGACATTGGCAAAGCCTGTGCCACCTGCCCAGCGCAAGCTATCCTGCGCGCTGGCATCCAGCTCATACCAGTGCTGCTGCATGTAGGCGTAGAGATCCGATGTGGTCGCCTTCCGCCCTGAAACATCCCACAAGCGCGCACTGCCATCCGCACCTGCACTGGCCAGCACATCCCCACCCGGCGCATACTGCACCGCGGTCACGGCACCCACATGGCCGATGAGGGTGGCGATGACGATGGGCACTTGCTCCTCATTGATGCTCCAAAGTCGAATCAGGCCATCCGCAGAAGCGGACGCGAACTGCTTGCCATCGGGGCGGAAGCTGATGCTGGTGACGGCTTTCGTATGCCGCTGCTCCTGGGATGCCTGGCCGATGAGCCGCGCACGCAAGAGATTCCAAACGGTGATGGTTCCGTCGCTGCCGCCCGCCACCAGCACATTGCCTTCAGGCATGATGGCCAAAGCAATGCTACGTTTGGCGATGCTGGCTTCACGGACGAGGGTGGTGACGTCATCTTCACTCCACTTCTCTTCTTCGGCGCGTTTGCTGATCACCGTCTCATCAACTTGGTTCCAAGCATAGCTCATCTCGGCATTGGCGGGCAGCACCACACGGATGCCAGCGTCTGGAACCGCTGCGGCGAGCGTGGTGTTGTCCCGGCAGTAATCCATGGTCACGGGTGCGTGTGGGAATCCGCCGAGAGTCTTGGTGAGCAGGCCATCCTGCCAGAAGCGGATGTTTCCATCGGCACCTCCAGAAACGATGAAGCGGCCGCCCGGATTCCATGCAATGCGTGCCGCCTGATCTTCCACCGCCGCCGTGAACGCTGCCTTCGCGATGTCCCAGGTGCGGATGCCTTTATCCGTGGCGATGCTGAGCGTCTGCCCATTTGGATGGAAAGCGATGTCGTTCACCACGCCACCGGCGAGGATGTTGGTTTCCTCGCCATCGCTGAAGTCCCACATCGACACGCTGCCATCGGAGCGGCTGAGCGCGAGGCGGCGTCCGTCGGGGCTGAGCGTCAGGCCGTTGGCAGCGGAGTTACGCTGCGTGCTGGCCCAGATAGGCATGTAGGCAGGATGATTGGCAATCCAGGCGGCGGCTTCGTTGTATTTCTCTGTGTTGAGGTCCGCACGGATGAAACGCAGCAGGTCGTCGGGGGCGTCCTTCGGCCTGCCGAAGCCATCGAAGCCGATGGCCTGCGCAGTAAAGAGCAAAGTCCCGGGGTATTGGTTCTTCCGCTCCGCGGCGACCTGTGCGCGAAGCATCCAGCCGAGGCCTTCATTGTAGCGGGATACTTCGAGCTGTGCGGCGGCCTTGACCTCGGAGGCCACCGCGTCCTGCTGTGCCTTCAGGGCCCAGGC
>Ga0247832_1008647_pt1 | contig 10061 bp, 8 predicted proteins | sample LaCruzMarch2015__10_FD_192407 | JGI IMG/M metagenome (GOLD analysis project Ga0247832, IMG submission 192407) | Freshwater microbial communities from meromictic Lake La Cruz, Castile-La Mancha, Spain - LaCruzMarch2015_4m | ecosystem: Environmental > Aquatic > Freshwater > Lake | place: Spain...
CGCCGCTCCCGACTTGTGTCCATAATCGACTTTGTGGACACATCCACACCCCTCGCTGCTTCGGATCAGCGCGCAGAGTCCGCCAACGCGGACATCATCGCAAGGCGGTCCTCACCGGAGGAAGACGGCGCAATACGCAAAAAGGCTATTGCGCCTAGCAGACCGCCCCGCCAGTTGTCATCCCGCGCGAGCACAGCGAGACCCGGGACCCAGGACCGCACACGCCAACCCCTCCGCAAAACACCGTCATCCCCGCGAAGGCTGGGATCCAGTCAACCATCAGAATTTGCTTCGTGTTTCGGAAGACCAATTCACCCGATGAGTTTCAGTCAATCAAGAGCGAACGTGCGCTAGAGGGCTTCCGGAAAAAGTGTAAGCGGTTTTTCCGAAAAGAAACACGATCAAACAGAAACTTAAGGTCCGCCTTTGATTCCATAAAAATCGGACGGACCCTCAGGAGCGGCCAGGAGTCGAACGCGAACGCCGGTCACGCTGTCCCGATGCCGACGTTACCGTGGGTATGACGGCTGACGAAGCAGGAGCGCCCGGAACCGGCTGGGTAGGTTGAAACGTGACTGACCCGGAGCCGACCAGGGCTCGTTCGCGATTGCGCCGTCCGCGTAGGTCCGGTTAAGGTGGGGATTTCTTGCGGGTAACATCACACCGATGTTACTCTTCGTGGTGGCAAGCGGTGAGAAAGCCAAACTATTCTGACCATCAAATCATCCAGTTCGTTGCGATTGAAATCTGGCTGACTTGGACGACCGCTAAAAGCAACGAAATTTTCTTTCGGCAGGCTCTTGAACTGCTCCGGCACGCTCTTGAACCCCTCCGGCATCGGCGCGCCGCCATCAGTCAGCGGGAGCCAGCACACCACGGTGGACTCAGGATGTTCTTCAATTTGCCGACTAACATGCGGTATCAACGTGAAGTCGTTGAAAAATGCCCTTGAAAGGAAAATGATGTAACAACCGCCTGTCGCGCGGTTGGCCTCGACCAAGCTGAGCCGTTCCGGCTCGCTCATGTCAGCCAGGACTAGCCGGTGGTCACCCATCCCTCCCCCAGCTTCATCCCGAAACACAATTGAACGTTCATCGGTGAGCCACTTGCGCACGACTCGTGCGTCGGCATCGTCGATATGACAAGATAATCCGATCGCACCGAGCGTCCGTGTCGGAGGTTTAACTCGCCGCAAGACCCCAGCACCAGGATTGTAGGCAAACATGTGTTTTTGTTTCCGACATGCGAGATCTCTTTCGAATGCCGTCCAGAAGGAGCTGTTGGATTGGGGGCTGTCGATGAATATCATGCCATCGGCGCCCATGACGCCGCTCAGAAGTTTATCACTGACGAATTCAGTCGGCGCAACATTGATCGAGTCAAAGATGATGGGTTTCACATAGGATGGCAAAATTTTCATGAGTTCTTTTATGGCATCTTCGTCGCGATAACTATGCGAAATGAATGGCCGAGTTGGCAGAGCCAGTAGATCGCCTTGCTTGCATTGATCGCTGTCCGGACGTGACTCGACCCCGACTTGATCGGTTGGCAAGAGCGGAGCAAGCATCTGGATGAGGCGGTTGCGGTTTTCCTGACACCGAATGAGAGCCTGCGGCTCGTTGGCAGACCTTATTTTAAAAATATTCAGAGCCTTGGCTGAGGCTGCCAACGATTCTTGCGCGAGATCACTCGAGCGGCACTCGACGGCTCTAAAAGCCAGCGCAGCGGCAAGTTCATCCATGCACTTGGCAACCTCACTTGAATCGGCGCCATGCATTTCTGCCGCAAGATTTGCAGCCTGACGGCCATACGACGCTGCCGGCTCAAACTTGTTGGAACGCAAATAACTCCGTAAAATGTATAAACAGCAAATTGCTAAATCGGCCTTGGCATCATTCATATGTTCGAAAATATTATGGGAGTCGAGCAACAGATCCAGGGCGTCGTCATAGCGATGCATATTGACTAGAAGTAGAGCAAGTTCATCCTGCACTTGCGCGCGCAAGTGATCAACAGCTGACCCTTTCTGTTTCAAACGTGAAATTCGGGAACGAAAGACTTTTTCGACCTCGAAGAAATGACCTTGCCGTCCACACACCTCGATAAGTTCGTCCTCGAGGCGATCGAGACGGTCGTCGGCTACATTGATACTATTGTAACGGCTGAGCGCCTCTTCGAGAGCACCTCTGGCTTCTTTATGTCGACCGCATAGCTCGTGCGCCTGGGCAAGGTGGACGAGACTGGTCGCGAAATAAACGCTTTTTTCAGAAAATTCCGATCGCACGAGTTCGTGCTTTCGAGATAAAATTGCAAAAGCGCGCTCCCCTTGATTTGCGGCGAGGGCCGCGCGTCCTGTCGCCGTCAGGGTAATCAACTCGTCCAGGTTTGACGAATCATTCGCTCCGTATTTTTGTGCAACCTCATTCGACGGAACATCTGATGAGGGACTCGACTTGCGGCCGAACAGTTTTGCAATCGTTCGCCACATTTGTTTCGCCTTCTAAAACATCCATTCTGAGAAAGAACCTATAGTGTAGCAGCTGGTGGGCAAGTATAGTACGAGACTAAGAGTAACGTCTCATGCTAGCCCGTCTTGAAGGCTAAAATCGGGGCAGTCTGTCCGATGACAAAATGCTGTTGCGGGGCACAAGTTTTGTGCCTGCGCGCCTTGCGCTCGGGAAACACAACTGTTGAGCCCAGGCACGTAGCAGCGGATCAGTCTCGAAGATCCTCCAGGTTTAGAGAATTTCCGCGATCCTATCGATGAGCCGACAAAGCGCAAGAGCCGATCTCAGGTCGGTACTATGTCTCCTTCTGGCCCAAAGCCGAAGTCATTAGTAACGGCCATTGCCGACGCGAACTGGGTTAAAGCTGACGACGCTGACCCGCCACTGTCGTCCCAATCCCGACATGCCCTTGGCGTATCGGCTTTCGGAAGTAAACCGTCATTGGACGGCGCTGTAGACAGACGGTTGGTTTCGAACGCCGTGGATCAAGAAGCGACAGCGGTTGAGGGCGCGTTCGAAACGGCCTGGGGCATTGCAGACGCGCGGCTGGCGGTTTAGCGTGGATCAATCCTCAGGCGACTTAGGGTCAGGCGACTTGGGGAACGACGGCTGCAATCATCTGGAAAACGAAGGACAGCGTTCGATGTATCTTTACTCGGTCCACCGCCACCTCGCCCTGCTGGCTGCGGCGTGCTTTCTCCTGTCGACAGGTGCCGCGCAAGCCGCCGATGGCAGCTGCAAGCAGCTCTTCAAGCTGAAGTCCGTCAATTCGGGGAGCCCGACCACCATCACATTCGTCAACGCCTCGAATGCCCAGCGTGGAATTCTGTGGCTCGGCTACGATGGCCATCCCAAGGACTACGGCAACCTTGCGCCTGGTCAGTCGAAAACTCAGAAAACGTTCGTCGGCCATCCGTGGATGATCTCCAACGGGCCGGGCGATTGCATCGAAATCGTGATGCCGACGCGGGGTGGCTCCGTCGTGCGACTGACGGCAACGTCGAATGAACCTAAACCTAAATCAACCAACACCAAGAATGGCTCATCTGGCCAGGGCACCCGGCCGTCCTGGTGCGAGCGAGCCCAGTCGACCACCGAGCAGACGATCTGCGGCAACCCCGCGCTGTGGCGCATGACGGAAACCCTCAAGGTCGCCTATGGGCGTGCGCTGAACGACAGCCCACGCAAGCGCGCGGAGATCGAAAAAGAGACGCAGCGCTGGCGCAGCCGACGCAATGGCTGCGATGCCGACGTGAAGTGTATCGATCGACGCTACACCGAACATCTCTCCCTACTGGAGAGCTACTTCAACAACTGATACCAGCGGGCATAAGTTCTGACTTATGTCAGATGGTATCCGCGCGGGGGGGGTGGTGGGGCGGCCACGCGCAAAGCAAAAATGAATACCGTCGCGCAGCCGTAGACATCAACACTCGAAACTTTTGCGCGACGGTATGACGACACGCCCTAGCTCTTCATCCAGGTCTCCAATCAGCCGATGGAGTAGACCAAGCGCCCCCAAGATCCCGTGCTGCTTACCGTCAGGGCGGTGCTTGGCATTCTCGGGGCACTCTTCCCAGCCAACGGCGTCCTGCAGTTGGTTACGTTGCCGTTCATGGGCTAAGGCAGACGCTGTCGAAGCATAAAGTTGCAGGATCGTGCGGACCGCATTAGACCTACGCGCTTCCAATCATCACCCTAAAGCGCGGACGCAAAATCATGGCCACCCACAAGCTCTTCCTTCTCCCCGGCGACGGCATCGGCGTCGAAACGATGGCGGAAGTGGAGCGCGTCATCGCGCTTCTGAACAAGCAAGGTAAGGAAAAGTTCGAAACGTCGTCCGGCCTCGTGGGCGGTGCGGCCATCGACAAACACGGCCTCCCCATCACCGACGCCGACATGGAAAAGGCATCCAACGCCGACGCGGTGATCTTCGGCGCTGTCGGCGGCCCCAAGTGGGACGACGTGCCTTACGACATCCGCCCCGAAGCGGGCCTCCTGCGTCTGCGCAAAGACCTCGACCTCTTCGCAAACCTCCGCCCCGCGATCTGCTACCCGGCGCTCGCCGACGCCTCCTCGCTGAAGCGCGATATCGTCGAAGGCCTCGACATCCTCATCCTGCGTGAACTGACCGGCGGCACTTACTTCGGTCAGCCGAAGGAAATGGTGACCCTCGAAGACGGCCAGAAGCGCGCCGTCGATACCACCGTCTACACCACCTTCGAGATCGAGCGCATCGTCCGCATGGCCTTCGACCTCGCCCGCCTGCGCGGCAACAAGGTCCACATGGCCGCCAAGTGGAACGTGATGCGCACCGGCGTCATCTGGCGCGACGTGACGGCTGCCGTCCACAAGTCCTACGCGCCAGATGTCGAACTCCACAACATCCTCGCCGACAACTGCGCCATGCAGTTGATCCGCAACCCCAAGCAGTTCGACGTCATCGTCACCGACAACCTGTTTGGCGACATCCTGTCCGACGAAGCCGCCATGATGACCGGTTCGCTCGGCATGTTGCCGTCGGCCTCGCTCGGCGCACCCGATGCCAAGACCGGCAAGCGCAAGTCGCTGTACGAGCCTGTCCACGGCTCCGCGCCCGATATCGCCGGCCAAGGCCTCGCCAACCCGATCGCCACCATTGCGAGCTTCGCCATGGCGCTACGCTACTCGCTGGGCCTCACAGCCCTCGCCGACCAGGTCGACGCCGCTGTCGCCGCCACCCTCGCCAAGGGCCTGCGCACAGGCGACATAATGCAGCCCAACATGACCAAAGTCGGCACCACCGAAATGGGCAAGGCAATCGAAGCCGAACTCGCCCAGCTGATCGCCTGACCCCTCCCTTACACTCCATGGCCGGGCTTGCTTGCCCTCGGGCTCGACCCGAGGGACCCGGCCATCCAGGGCTACGCACTCAACGCCAACGCATGGCATCAACAGTACGGGGGCCAGGGGACGAGTCCCCTGGCGTTCCCGTCACTGCTGTCCAGGCCCGACCACCAGCCCACCCGGACATCCCGGCTGTTCGGGCTTGGCCGCCCGCATCAACTCGGCAATCGGCGCAGTCCCAACCACATCGCCCGCCAGCGAAATCCGGATTTCCGAAATCCGCCGGTTGCCGCCCCTCCCGCTGCAGGCAACGCTGACCCGCTCCCCCGTGCCCTCACCAAACGCCTCGTCGAACGCCGCGCGGATCGCCGTCGTGTTCAGCGGCATCCCGGCGCTCTGGGCAAAAACCTTCGCAACCTTCGACGCATTGACCTGTTCCGTCAGGTCCGCCGACCGGGCGAAATACGCCTCCGCATTTGCCCCATAGCACGTGCCATGCACGATCCACTCATGCCGCTCCAATCGCGACTGAACCCCAGGCATCACTGCCGCGAGCCGCTTGGCAGTCTCAGCACTCACCTCAGGCTCGGGCAGCTGATCCCAAGCCCGCTTGGCGTCGATCTCACGGACGGCGGGCGCGACATCGCAATATTTCTTCCCCTCTGGCTGCGGCCACAACCCATGCAAACTCAACTGCGTGCCCGAACGGCTCGTCGGCGTCACCGCAGCGCATTCCGTTTTCTCCGGGCGCTTTGCACAAAACGCCGCCTGCCAGCTCAACGCCAACAGATGCGTGCCGCGTACCCCGCCAGCCACAGCCGCGGCACTCGCCGCACCAGGTGCGCGCGCCACCTGACCGTTGGGATCGAACGTCCCGCACGTCGCAGCAACCCACCGCTCCGGCGGCTCCGCCCCATCGACGTAAATGCGATAATGCGAGGCAACCGACTTATTCTGCGCGAGCACCTCGTAAGCCGTATTCGGCTGAACGAAGACCTTACCCGGGTTTGTGGCCTTGCGCATGGAGCGCATCGCCGGACAGGCCTGTGTCCCCGTGAACGTCCCGCTGGTCGAAACCTCGGCCAACACAGGCGCAATTGAAACCAAGAGGGCCAGCGCAAGTCCGCCCAGTCCCGCCCAAAACCGATGTGTCATCTGATCCCCTCGCCACAAACAATTGGCGACCCTACGCTATCGCCGTCGCACCGTCAGCTTAAACGCTGGGGCGGTCGGTGCATGTGGCATCGCGATCGGCAACGGCGGCGCGCGCGGTCCAGGTCGGCCGCCCGAAATCCCTCTCCGCCGCCTGGATCTCGGTGCGCGTCACGAAATAGAACTCATAGCAGTTTTCGCTGACCTGCCGGACACGATAGCAACCTCCGGTCGGGTCGCTGTGATAGATCGTGCAAAAACTGCCAGCCTGCAGCGACCAATGCCCGCGATATTCGATCCCTTTTTCGCGATAGTCGATTGAGCCGTCGGCAAGATACGTCTCGGTAAAAGCCTTGCCGCTTGCATAGTGGCCCTGGATCGACTTTCCCGCGAACGCCGCCCTCATCGCCCCTTCATCCATCCACGCTTCCAGGGCTGCTGCTGGCAGTGTGACGCTGGCAACGGCAATGAAAACAGCGGTCGCGTTCATGGTCGTCCCCTTTAAGAATGCCGTGTCGGCGCGATGCGCGCGCCCATCATCCGCCGCAGCGTGCCGTCTTTATCGACGATATGATGTTTCAATGCGCCCGCAATGTGGAGCATGAGCGCAACGATGATGAGCTTCCCCATCAAAGCGTGCGTACCCCCGCCGATGCTCGCCAGCAGCGGGTTTTTCGCGGCGAGCAGTTGAGGGATGATCGTCACACCGAACACGCCAACTGGACGCGCATTGGCAATCGACATGAGAATGCCCGACAGCGGCAGCAGCACCGTCGCCAGCAGTAAAAACATATGGATCACCTTGGCCATCGTCTGTTCCCAGGCTCTCACTACGCCCAAATGCTCCGGCATCCCCAGGCGAATCCGCCGCACGATACGCAAAGCCGCAAACACCAGCACCAGCACGCCAATCGATTTGTGCAGCCCGATCCAATAGCTTTTGGCCGCCTTCCCTGCCGCATCCACGGGCTCCATGTCCTCAAGCACCATCCCGAAAATGACCATGCCGATCATGGTCAGCCCGATGATCCAGTGCAGCCCCACCGAGATCGGGCTGAGGTGTTCGCGCGTGTCGGCCATGGCCAGTCTCCTGTCGAATTTCCGCTTACAACGTCCCGTGTCACGAACATCCGTCGCCGCACAGTGTTCCTGCGGCATGGGCGACGATCCTCGCAATGGCGCTGCTCCCTCAGCCGCTTGAATTCCCAAGCATTCGAGCGTATGGCAACCGCTCACGGCGGCGACAGCGCCGGGACAACAATAATCAGGCGTGACCAGCCGCGCAGCAGCTTTCTGTGCCGGTTGCCCGCCTGTTGATGCGCCTGTCTATATTAAGGAATGACGATTATGGGGTATCGGGTGGCGGTTGTCGGCGCGACGGGGAACGTCGGCCGCGAAATGATGAAGGTGCTTGTCGAGCGCAAATTCCCCGTCAGCGAAGTGCACGCCATCGCATCGCGTCGCTCGCAGGGCGTCGATGTCTCCTATGGCGACAAAACCTTGCGCTGCCAGGACCTCGAACAGTTCGATTTCTCCAAAGTTGATATCTGCTTGATGTCGGCTGGCTCAGCCGTATCTAAGGAATGGTCGCCGCGCATCGCCGAAAAGGGCGCCGTTGTCATCGACAACTCCTCCTACTGGCGCACCGATATGGATGTGCCACTCGTCGTGCCGGAAGTGAATCCGGAGGCCATCCGCGGCTGGACCAAAAAAGGCATCATCGCCAACCCGAACTGCTCGACCGCCCAGATGGTCGTCGCCCTAAAGCCGCTTCACGACGCGGCCACGATCAAGCGCGTCGTCGTCTCAACTTACCAGTCGGTATCGGGTGCGGGCAAAGAAGCCATGGACGAACTGTGGCACCAGACCAAGGGCAAGTACGTCCCGGGCCAGGAAGTCTCGTCGTCGAAGTTCCCCAAAGAGATCGCGTTTAACTGCATCCCTCAGATCGACGTCTTCATGGAAGACGGCTACACGAAGGAGGAGTGGAAAATGCTGGTCGAGACCAAAAAGATCCTCGATCCCAAGATCAAGGTCACGGCCACGTGCGTCCGCGTGCCCGTTTTCGTGAGCCACTCGGAATCCATCAACGTCGAGTTCGAGCGGTCGCTCTCAGCAGACGATGCCCGCGAAATTCTGCGCAATGCGCCGGGCATCGTCGTTGTGGATAAACGCGAACCAGGCGGCTACATCACCCCGATTGAAGCCGCTGGCGAGTTCGCAACCTACGTCAGCCGCATCCGCGAAGACACGACCGTCGAAAACGGCCTCGCCTTTTGGTGCGTATCCGACAACCTGTTGAAGGGAGCAGCCCTCAATGCGGTCCAGATCGCTGAAACCATGATTGCAATGAATCTGCTGAAAAGGTCCGCTTAACGACGCGAAAAAGCCCGCACAAACAAAACATTGTGCGGGCAATAGATTGATACCAAACCGCATAAGTACTGACTTATGCGGTTTGGTATCCGCGCGTGGGGTTGGTGGGGCGGCCACGCGCAAAGCAAAGAGAATACCAGCCCGCAGCCCGTAACATGAAGAGTCAAAACTTCTGCGGGCTGGTATGAGATGATCGCGAGGGGGAAAGCGCTCAAAGCGTCGCGCGATTGGCTCCGAGGCCAAGCGCAGGGCCAGCCACCCCAAAAACAGCATTCACCTAAAGGTATTAGAGTGACCGGGCGTAACATTCGTAACGCGCGAGCGTACCTACAGTCGGCCCGAATCGTATCCGAAGTTAACCCTTAGACTTTTCGTCCGCTGCCGCAGCGTTCCCGAGCGCTTTGACGATGGTGTTCAGGTCCTGGACGAACCGTTCGCGTTGCTGATTTGGCAAAGCTGCCAAAATGCGGTCGTCGACCTTACGGGCCATGGGTTCTGCCGACTTGAGAATCCGGAGGCCCTCTTCAGTCAACTTCACGGCGTAAGCGCGCGCATCGTCTTTCGTGCGGCGGCGTTGAAGCAAGCCCTTCTTCAACAACCGACGGACGATGTCGGCAAGTGTGGACCGATCAATTCCAGTCTTTTCAACTAGATGGGTCTGACTCAAGCCTTCGTTCTGAGCGACGGTGAGGAGAATGGCATACTGCCGTGGAGTCAAATCGCCGAGCGACATTTCAGACTGAAACACATCGCCGGCGCATTGGCCTGCCCGATGGAGAAGGTGAATCGGCGACTGCTCAAGTTTCAGCGAAAACGTATCTCGTGCCATGTTCCGTTTGATCCAAACTGTTTGCCACCATTGTGCGAGATCGGCTCCGGACCCTTGCACGTCATTGTCTTCAAAATCATACAACACTTAGCATGAAAACGAAGGCGCCGCACTAAGGTATACAAGGATCTTTAGTTGTCCAGTGATGGACACTTTTTTTATTGAGGAGATTTAACAAGCCGCTCCAAAATGGCGCACACACCGTGTCGCGCTGTTTTGGCACTCTGCGTTTAATATACCTAACAGGCTCTGTTTTGACTTGATGTGGGCGCTGACTGGCCCCTGTGATTCGCGACGGCGGGGGCAGCCATGAAAGTGCAGGATTTCCGGACACTTGTCGAACAATTGGGCGACCTCACCGAGGTGCAGCG
>Ga0247832_1008658_pt1 | contig 10053 bp, 12 predicted proteins | sample LaCruzMarch2015__10_FD_192407 | JGI IMG/M metagenome (GOLD analysis project Ga0247832, IMG submission 192407) | Freshwater microbial communities from meromictic Lake La Cruz, Castile-La Mancha, Spain - LaCruzMarch2015_4m | ecosystem: Environmental > Aquatic > Freshwater > Lake | place: Spain...
AAAGGTGCTGGGGACTGTGGTCGAGGTCGGTGCTTTCCTAGAACGGCGCGAGGTTATCAACACCACCAATAGTAAGCAGGCGAAGGCTGAGTTATTAAATCAGATTAGAACGCTAATGAAGGGTGACGCGGCGGACGCGATCGAGGTTGACGCTGATAGTTTATTGGCTGAGTTATCACCCGAGGTCGAAGAAGTGGAAACGCTACCAGCCGCACCCCACCCATCCCACACCCCCCACGATGCCGAGCAGGAGTCCCGAGGTGACAAACATACTATTCCACTCAAACCATCTAAGCAAACACCGAATTTCCTAGATGACGAAGACTCTCTGGAATAGGAAGACCCCCCTATGAGAGTTCAGAAACAGCCCCCCGGGGGGTATAAAAAAATTTTTAATGAGAAGATGATTCCACGGCCTAGTGATATGACGTATGAGGAATGTTTGGGGGTAGAGATGAGTCCGGCACAGAATGAAGTTTTTTTGGTGATAGATGAGTGGTGGAAGAAGTACCACTATGCGCCCACGTTGCGGGATATTGCTTATGTACGTGGAAAGATGGGTCTGGCGAATACGAAGAGACTTGTGGATAGATTGGTAGATTTGGGTGTTGTGAAGAAGTTGAGTGGCCGAGGGAGAAGTGTCAGACCCGTGTATATCAACTTCAGGAATTTGGAGTAAGGAAACTGTAAGGTGGTAACGTTACCACATTACACGAAACTTACAGTAAGGAGTTTGTAAGGTGGAAACGTTTCCAGTTTACGCGAAACTTACAATAGAGGGAGACTATGAAACTTGAGCAATTGATAGATAAATTAGAACCGCATGAGTATGAGAAGTTCATGGCTCAGGTGATGGAGTATCGTGGGGCGGTGGATCGTGAGAAGGCTCAAGATGGGTTTATGAATTATGTGAAGATGATGTGGCCGGGGTTTGTGAGTGGGAGACATCATGCTTTGATGGCGAAGAAGTTTGAGGATATTGCGAGTGGGAAGATTAAGAGGGCGATCATTAATATGCCGCCTCGACATACGAAGTCGGAATTTGGCTCTTATCTTTTACCCAGTTGGTTTCTTGGGAAGTTTCCTAATAAGAAGGTGATTCAGTGTTCTAACACGGCGGAACTCGCTGTTGGATTTGGACGTAAGGTTAGGAACTTAGTTGGATCTGAGCAGTACGCGAAAGTATTTCCAAACGTGGCTTTAAGACAAGATAGTAAAGCAGCGGGTAGATGGGCGACCAATGGAGGGGGTGAGTATTTTGCTATTGGTGTTGGTGGTACTGTTACCGGCAAGGGCGCTGATCTATTGATTATTGACGATCCTCATTCTGAACAAGAGGCCGCTTTAGCTGCTGGCGACCCCAGTGTTTACGATAAGGTTTATGAGTGGTATACGTCTGGCCCTCGTCAACGTTTACAGCCCGGGGGATCCATAGTAATAATAATGACCAGATGGGGGGACAGAGACTTAACAGGTAGGGTGATAAAGGATGCAGCAGGTAGAGATAAGGGTGAAGAGTGGGAGATTATTGAGTTGCCTGCTATTATGCCGTCAGGGAAACCTTTGTGGCCGGAGTTTTGGAGTATTGATGAACTGTCTGCTCTAAGAGAGGAGTTACCACCTGCCAAGTGGAATGCGCAGTATCAGCAGAGTCCGACTGGTGAAGAGGGTGCGATTGTTAAGCGCGAGTGGTGGAAGAGGTGGACGAAGGAGGATCCGCCTCCATGTCAGTTCATTATTCAGAGTTGGGATACTGCTTTTACGAAGAGTGAGAGGAGTGACTATTCTGCTTGTACGACATGGGGTGTGTTTTACTTGAATGAGAATTCAGAGGATGCGAACATTATTTTGCTGGATGCGTTTAAGAAGCGGATGGAGTTTCCTGAGTTGAAGGAGAAGGCGCACTCTAACTATATGTATTGGGAGCCTGATGCGTTTGTGATTGAGGCTAAAGCGGCGGGTAGCCCGTTGATCTTTGAGTTGAGACAGATGGGGATTGTGGTGAGTGAGTACACCCCGAGCCGGGGGAATGACAAGTTTGTGCGGATTAATTCGGTTGCTGATTTGTTTAGTTCGGGTAAAGTGTGGGCTCCAGAGACACGATGGGCGGATGAGTTGATAGAGGAGATGGCTGCTTTTCCGAATGCCCCGAATGATGACTTGGTGGATTCGTCTACACAGGCGCTGATTAGATTTCGACAAGGTGGGTTTTTAAGGCTTGCAACCGATGAACGGGAAGAGATTAGAAACTTTCGCAGAAAACACGCTTACTACTGAGGTTTAAATGGACATTGCAAAATCACTTTATGCGGCCCCCCAAGGGCTTGAGGCTTTAGATACACCTGAGCTGGAGATTGAAATCCCAGAGGATATAGCCGTTGGCAGTGTTGAGATCACACTTGAAGCAGAGCCGACCAGAAGCGAGGGTGAACAGTTTGACTCTAATCTGGCAGAGTTCATGGACGAAGGTGAATTAGAGCTAGTGGGTTCTGAAATTGTTGAGATGGTCGAAGCTGACATCAATTCCCGTAAGGACTGGGTTGAGATGTTTGTGAAGGGACTGGAAGTTTTGGGAATGAAGTATGAAGAGAGGACTGAGCCTTGGAATGGGGCTTGTGGAGTTTTCTCTACGATTTTGACTGAAGCGGCTGTGAGATTTCAATCAGAGATGATTGTGGAAACGTTTCCAGCGGCTGGGCCAGTGAAGACAGAAATCATTGGCGCTATTAATAAGATGAAGGAAGATGCGGCTGAGAGGGTTCGTACTGATATGAACTACCAGTTGACAGAGGCGATGCCTGAGTATCGACCAGAGCATGAGCGTATGCTGTTTAACTTAGGGTTAGCTGGATCTGCTTTTAAGAAGGTGTATTTTGATCCCGCATTGGGACGGCAGACCTCTATATATATACCTGCCGAAGATGTGATTATTCCTTATGGTTCTAGTGGAGCTAGGACAGCAGAGCGTGTGACTCACGTTATGCGTAAGACTAAGAACGACATCCGTAAATTACAGGCTGCTGGTTTCTATAGAGATGTAGATTTGGGCGAGCCTGTTGCCATTCATACTGATGTGGAAAAGAAGAAGGCCGAAGAGCAGGGTTACTCTTTGACCGATGATGACCGCTATCAGATTTATGAAGTGCAGATTGATTTTGAGATGCCGGGTTATGAGGACGAGAATGAAATCGCGTTGCCTTATATCGTGTCGATTGACGCTGGCACGGGTAAGGTTTTGTCTATCTATCGTAACTACGAAGAAGATGATGTCGTTCGATTAAAGCGCCAGCACATGGTTCAGTATGACTATGTACCGGGCTTTGGTGCTTATGGATTTGGCTATATCCATTTGATTGGCGGATATGCACGGGCTGGTACTTCACTGATTCGTCAGTTGATTGATGCTGGTACGTTGAGTAATTTGCCCGGCGGCTTGAAGTCAAGAGGACTCCGAGTAAAAGGTGACGATACGCCTATTTCTCCCGGAGAGTTTAGGGATGTGGACGTACCTAGCGGTTCGATTAAAGACAACATCATGGCGCTGCCATACAAAGAGCCAAGTCAAGTGTTGGCTGGTTTGTTGGACAAGATCACTGAAGAAGGTAGACGACTAGGTTCTATTGCTGACATGAAGGTTAGCGACATGAGTGCAAATGCACCTGTTGGAACTACGTTGGCTATTTTGGAACGTCAGTTAAAAACTATGTCTGCTGTGCAGGCGCGGGTGCATTTCTCGATGAAACAGGAATTCAAAATCCTGAAGAATATCATCCGTGACTATGCTCCTAAAGAGTATGAGTACGATCCTGAGAGTGGCGATCGTAAGGCCAAGCAAGAAGACTATGACATGGTGGAAGTAATTCCGGTGTCAGACCCTAACTCTGCGACTATGGCTCAGCGGATCATGCAGTATCAAGCTGTAATTCAATTGGCTCAACAGGCTCCGCAGATTTACAACTTACCTCAGTTGCACCGTCAGATGATTGAAGTTTTGGGCGTGAAGAATGCTGACAAGCTAGTTCCGACAAAGGACGATCAGCAGCCAAGAGATCCGATCAGCGAGAACATGGCATTCTTGCGAGGAGAGCCTACGAAGGCGTTCATCTATCAAGACCAAGATGCACACATTCAGGCGCACCAGTCGTTTATGCAAGACCCAATGATTGCTGCAACGATTGGTCAAAACCCGATGGCTCAGCAGATGCAGGCCGCGATCATGGCTCACATCGCAGAACACTTGGCATTCAAGTATCGCAAAGATGTTGAGAAGCAAGTTGGTGTGCCGTTGCCTAACCCAGATGCCGACTTGCCAGAGGATGTGGAAGTTCAGTTGTCTCGCTTGGTGGCTCAGGGTTCGCAGCAGTTGATGCAGAAGAACATGGCTCAGGCTCAGCAGCAGCAGAATCAGCAAATGCAGCAGGATCCTCTGGTGCAGATTCAGCAGCAAGAGCTTCAGATCAAGCAGGCCGATGTACAGCGCAAGACTCAGAAGGATCAGACCGATGCTCAGATTGCAATGCAGAAATTGCAGTTGGAGAAGCAGCGTATTGACAGCGAGATTGCAAAGGAATCCAAGCGCCTTCAGTCGCAGGAGTTGCAGGCCAAGGCTCGAATTGAAGCTGACATGACGTTGCGCCAGATTGAGGCGATGTCTAGACCACAAAAGGGTGAATGATGGATCCAAAACTCGTTGAGCTTTTGAACAGAAAAATCCAAGAACACATAAATCAACATTTAGGAGTGCTGAGTGATGGCGTGGCTAAAGACTACGCGCATTACAAAGAGCTGTGCGGAGCAATCCGGGGTCTGCAAACCGCACAGATGGAAGTGAATGACCTTGTGCGAAAACTAAAGGATGTTGATGATGACTGAGTTTGATGTTGAAGCTGTTGATTTGTCGGGTATTTTGAATACATCGGCAGAGGAAAAAGCAAAACAAATCCCAGATCCGTCTACATACCACCTCTTATGCGTCCTTCCAGACGTAGAAGAGGAGTATGAAAGCGGTCTTGTTAAGGCTGGGCAGACCATGCACTATGAAGAGTTACTGTCGCCAGTGCTTTTTGTCGTGAAAATGGGGCCAGATGCCTTCAAGGATGAGAAGCGATTCCCATCTGGTGCGTCTTGTAAGGTCGGAGACTTTGTGTTGGTTCGCGCCAACACTGGAACACGGCTGAAAATCCACGGAAAAGAATTCAGAATCATCAATGATGACTCTGTTGAAGCTGTGGTTCAAGATCCTCGCGGCATTAAACGAGCTTAAGGAGGGATTATGGAAAAAACCGAGTACAGATTCCCTGATGAGATGAATGAAAAGCCTAAAAAGAAGGGTGAAGACCCTGACTTTAAGGTAGAAATTGAGGCCGATGGAGTGACAGAGATCGAAGTGGTCGATGACACCCCAAAATCCAACAAAAAGATGGAAGATCCTCCCAAAGAGGCTGACGATGAAGAGCTAAGTCAGTACGGGGAGAAGGTTCGTCGCAGGATTCAGCACTTGCAAAAGGGCTACCACGAAGAAAAGCGCAAAACTGAGCAGGCTGTGAAGGAGCGTGAAGAAGCGATCCGTGCAGCACAAGCGATTGTGGAAGAAAACAAGAAGCTGAAGGGCTCACTCAATCAAGGCCAGTCGGCTTTGCTGGAGCAGGCCAAGAAAGCTGTTGCTTCCGAGATGGAAGAGGCTCGCCGTAAGTACAAAGAAGCCTATGAAGCAGGCGACTCTGAGGCTTTGGTGGATGCGCAGGAGAATCTCACGGCCACCAAGATAAAACTTGACCGTGTAAACAATTTCAAGCCAACCCCTTTACAAGAAAATGAAACTCCTGTAACAATACCCCAAGTTTCAACTCCAACCGTTGATGCAAAAGCTGAAAAATGGCGGGAGAAGAACGAGTGGTTTGGGCCTGACGATGAAATGACCAGTTTTGCGCTTGGACTCCACAACAAGCTAGTTAAAAATGGAGTAGATCCGGCCTCCGATGAATACTACGAGAAGATTGATTCTCGTATGCGACAAGTATTCCCAGATGCCTTCGATGCTGAGGAATCCGCTGATGAGCCTGAAAAGGTTGAGAAGCGCACAAAATCGAATGTGGTTGCGCCAGCAACGAGAAGCTCTTCCCCTAAAAAGGTAGTGTTAACTCAAACCCAAGTAAATATCGCCAAACGTCTGGGCGTTCCTTTGGAACTCTATGCGCGTAAGGTTGCGGAACAAATGAGGACTTAAAAATGACAGAAGCAATTAAGCGCGAAAAGCGCGAAACCGAAAGCCGTGCAGCAGCAGAGCGTCCCCGTAAATGGGCTCCTCCCCAACTTCTGCCTGATCCTCATCCAGAGGAAGGGTATGCGTTCCGTTGGATTCGCCTGTCTACGCTCGGTGCAGCCGATGCCATGAACATTTCCTCAAAACTTCGTGAAGGCTGGGAGCCAGTCAAAGCGTCAGAACACCCTGAAGTTGTCTTAATGAGTGGTCAAGCTAACCGCTTTCCAGACAGCATCGAGATTGGTGGACTGTTGCTTTGTAAGACCCCAGTTGAATTTACTCAGGATCGTGATGCGTATTTCGCTAAACAAGCGGATGCACAGATGGCCTCAGTAGATAACACTTTTATGCGCGAGAACGATCCTCGGATGCCTATGTTTAAAGAACGTAGTTCTAAGGTGACTTTTGGCAAAGGTATTTAATTTTTTTGGAGCTTAAAACATGGCTTACCCCACTGTCTCAGCGCCCTATGGTCTAAAGCCTATCAATTCAATTGATGGCAAGCCATATGCTGGTGCTTTTCGGCAGATTCCTGTTGCCGCTGCTTACGCCACCGCCATTTTCAATGGTGATACCGTAGCCATCGACAGCACAGGCTATCTGGTCAAATCAACCACCACCGACTCCGGCGCTATCGTCGGCGTTTGCATGGGCGGTCAGTACGTCAACTCTAGCGGTCAAACCGTTCAGGGCCAGTACATCCCCGCACTTGCTTCCACTTCCACCAACCCGGCTTATGCCTACGTTGTGGATGATCCTATGGCGCTGTTCCAAGTTGCTGTTCTTGCCGTTGGCACTACTACCATTGCTGCCGCCGCCCGTGCAGTAGTGGGTACTAACTTGCCTTTGGTCATCAACGCTGGTAGCACTACCACTGGTGATTCAGCTTTCGGAGTTACTACCACTGGTGCAAACACCACATCTACCATCCCAGTTCGGGTGATTGATGTTGTGCCTGCGACTGCCACTGGTTCTGACGCTTATGTGGAACTGTTGGTGAAGATTAACACTCACCAATACAACAACACCACTGGTGTTTAAGGAGTAACTTAAATGGCTATTTCACGCGCACAACTATTGAAAGAACTGCTCCCCGGCTTGAACGCTTTGTTCGGCTTGGAGTACGCTAAGTATGACGAGGAACATAAAAAGATTTATGAAACCGAGGCTTCTGAGCGTTCGTTCGAAGAAGAAACCAAGCTGTCTGGCTTCTCTGCCGCACCTGTCAAGAACGAAGGCTCCGCCATCGCTTATGACAATGCTCAAGAGGCATGGACTGCTCGCTACAACCACGAAACCATCGCAATGGGCTTCTCCATCACTGAAGAAGCTGTGGAAGACAACCTGTATGACAGCTTGTCCAGCCGCTACACCAAAGCTTTGGCTCGCGGTATGGCTTACACCAAACAGGTCAAGGCCGCTTATGTGTTGAACAATGCGTTCACCACAGGCGTGGTCTACGGTGACGGCGTTACCCTGTGTAACACTGCCCACCCATTGATCTCTGGTGGCACTAACAGCAACCGCCCAACTACTGGCGCTGACTTGAATGAAACTTCGTTGGAAAATGCAGTCATTCAAATCGCAGGCTGGACAGATGAGCGCGGCTTGTTGATCGCTGCCAAGCCTAAGAAGCTGGTCGTTCCTCCTAGCCTGATGTTCGTTGCTACTCGTCTGTTGGAAACCGAACTCCGTGTTTCTACTGCCGACAATGACATCAACGCATTGAAGAACAACGGCTCCATCCCCGAAGGCTATACAGTCAACCACTATTTGACTGATACCAACGCATGGTTCCTGATGACTGACGTTCCTAACGGTCTGAAGCATTTCATCCGTACTCCGCTGCAAAACAGCATGGACGGTGACTTCGACACTGGTAACGTTCGTTACAAGGCCCGTGAGCGTTATAGCTTCGGTGTATCAGATCCTCTGGGTATCTTCGGATCACCCGGTTCGTCTTGATAAAAAATAGAGAAGGGGGCCAAAAGCCCCCTTTTCTTTTTGTAAATTTCGTGTATATTTGAATCATTCCGGGGTTCTCCGGCGTATCAAACAGTCCCGGCTGACGACAAGCAGATTGATACGCTTAACTTGCTTGTAAGGAAAAAATTATGGCAAATACCACGTTCTCCGGCCCAGTCATATCACAAAATGGCTTTATTACCGGAACAGCTTCTTCTCCCATCGTTGAAACCACTGCTGGCAATGTGTCTGAGTCGTACGTTACGACCTCTGCCGCCACAGGCGATACACGCTTGTCGTACAACCGATTGGAATTTACTTCTACCGGTTCTGGCGAAACCATTCGCGCACTGACGCGAGTTACTGGCGCAGGCGCAGCTACTGCTGGAACAATCAACGGCGCACACATCTCCACCTCAATCAACACTACTGGCACAATTTCAGGGGCTGCAAACGCAATTCGTGCGACCTTGGGTGGCTCTGCTGCTTCCCCCGGCGGTACTTTGGCTGTTCTACAGTTGGACACAGACTATTCTGTTAACGCTTCTTTGCCCGGTACAGCTTCGTTTATTCGTGTAACTGACAGCGGTGCAAACACAGGTGAAATTCCTTTGTTAATGAACATTGCAACAGGCCCAGCCGCAACGATTGCACCAACTGCAAGCAGCGTGACTACAGTTTCTAAAGCGATTAAGGTCATGATTGGCGGCACCGTGTACTACGTTCCTGCGTACTCGACCTTTGCATAATGCAGATCACCAAGGAATTCTTGGAGACTGAGATCCGTGACCTAGAGACTGAAGCACAGAAAGCCCAAACTTTTTTTATTCAATCTCAGGCCACGATCCAAGCGTACAAGATGCTTATAAACAGGCTAGAAGCACCAGAACCGGAGCAACAAAATGACGATGCAAACTGATGTTAAGTCGATACACGCGGCTACTTCTGGCTTAATGGTGGGATACAGAACCCGCCTTAAAGGTGCGGTCGTTTTCCCGTTTACCGGAGCGACTGGGTACAGCGCATTTGTGGATAACACTTCCATCGCCGGTACATATGCACGTTCAACCACAACTGCAACAATCACATCTGCAAATCACGGATTGAGTACAGGTCAGTGGGTGTATTTGGATTGGAATTTGGCAGACAACCCATATCAAGTAACCGTGACGGGCGCAAACACGTTTACTGTCACTGTTGCCAACTCAGGCGCAACAAGCGGTAATGTGACTGTTTGGACAAATGTGTTGCTTCAGGCGGATGCGTCAAACGCTACAGCGTTTACGATTGTTGTTCCCGGAGAAGGTATTTTGGCCCCAAACGGTATCCAAGCGTTTCTTGCAACAGATATACACGCAACGGTGTTTTATGGCTGATGATGAACGTCCTATGAACGTAGCGGGTCGCAAGCTAATGATTGCGATTCCCGCTTACGATGGCAAGCTGAACATTAAATCAGCATTTGCCTTGGCAGAGCTTATTCCGCAAGCAGCCAAATACGGCGTTGAAATTCAGTTATCCCAAGTCTCAGGTTGTTCGATTATCACTAAGGCGCGAAATGCTTTGGTTGGTGAATTCATGCGTTCTGATTGCACCGATCTACTGTTTGTAGATGCAGATGTGATTGTGAATGCTGATGCAATTCTGAGACTATTGGCGCTTAGCACAAACAAAGATGTGACCGCAGGTATCTATCCGCGCCGAGCCAGCGATAGACGTTTCTTCCTTGACTTCTTCATTGGTGAAGACAATGAATTGGTAATTGATGAAAACGGCATGGTGCAGGTCTTACATATTGGTACAGGCTTCATGATGATTCGTCGCCA
>Ga0247832_1008661_pt1 | contig 10050 bp, 9 predicted proteins | sample LaCruzMarch2015__10_FD_192407 | JGI IMG/M metagenome (GOLD analysis project Ga0247832, IMG submission 192407) | Freshwater microbial communities from meromictic Lake La Cruz, Castile-La Mancha, Spain - LaCruzMarch2015_4m | ecosystem: Environmental > Aquatic > Freshwater > Lake | place: Spain...
GTGAGCAACGATAAAACCAGGGTCAGGTTCATAATTCTGCCTTGAGCCTCCTCCCGTAGAACGCCGGTTGTTAAGGAGCTGCTTGACCTCATTCCCAAGGTCGAAGGAAATCTCCTTGAGTGCCTCATTGCCGGACTTGGCGGCAATTGGGCTCACAATATCGCGGATAACGCAGGCTCTAATTGCTTCATTAAAGATTTCAATAAAATTACCAATCTCGGAAAAATCTTCAATTGCAATAGATTTGATTTCCTGGCACTCCTCAGGGAGAACAAGTTCGTCCTCTGGCTTGAATGTAACCGGGCCTATATCTGTCTCAAACCTCATTTCAATACCAGCAAAAGCTTCAGGGGTGGAAGTGGTAAGCCCCTTTAACTGAGTCTCGTCCACAATTAACCCTCCAGCAGCTTCCTGCTTAGGATTCTTAGAAATTATAGTATCCCTACGATCATCTGTGGAGAAACCTCCAGCCTTCGCAAGAATATACGCAAGTAGCTTATTAACCTCAGATGATTCGCTGTACTGGCCATCAGGATCAATCCAATTAATAAAGCGTGATCCATTACCGCCCAGGTAGACGGGTGTGGCGCCATCTTGATTCAGATATCGAAGAACCAAACCAATATAGTAATAAAGACCGGCATAGGAGAAGGCCAATAAGCCTCTGAACTTTTGGATACTATCGGTATTGCTAGCATTACGAAGACGCTCTAGCACTGTGCCACTATTTATTCTTAGGTAGCTATCAAGATAGGCATCGAAGTTGTCACCACTATTTTTGAGATCTAAAAGAAGCTCTTTTGAATTGTCATCAGAAAGACCAAAGACCTCGCCTATACGATCAATATTTCGCCTTAGAGTGTTATGGAATATATCTCGGCCTGCGAACGGAATGGATAATTGGTGAACGAGGGTCATATCCTTCCAAATACTGATGTCAGAAGTGCCACCACCCACATCAAGACATGTTGTATAGACAAGTTGCTCACGTAGCTCATCTGCAAAATATTGAGCGAATGCAATACTTTCTGTCTGGAAAGCAGTCGCTGCAGTACCGTCGGTTCCCAGCTTATGCCTAATAGTGCTAACCTTTGTTGAAGAGCGTAGTGCACGTTCCCAGGCATTTTTGTATCGACTTACCTCGGAAGTAGAAAACGCAGTTGGGTAAGATGCCTTCCATGTGATTTCACTGACATCGTTCTTAGCCGCATGAGCGCTTACCATATTTATCATTGCTGTAAGGAATGCGTCCAAATATTTTGGCTTTGTCCACTTAATATCACTCACAACAAAGTCCCTGAGAGAGCGCTCTTTAAGGGAAGGTACGTAAACCCTAGATTTAGTAATAAAATCAGGTGTAGTTTCAGATTCGCTTGAACCACGTACGGTCAACAAGGTTGCCATTGGTGGATTGGAACCATCAGGTGGTGCAGTAAGAACTCCAGGCACAAAGAAGTCTTTATTAGTTTCGAAGTTGTAGAATAACTCTGTGATATTTAGGGTTAGCGAAGACAACTGAAGTCTCTCTCTTGAACCTGCCTTAGATACATGTAAGTTCGTGAATGAAGTACCGAAATCAACCCCGATAGTCCATTTACCAGATCGACTAGCATTGACCTGCGGACTCAGAATTGGAATGATCCCAAGATGATCTCCACGCTTATTAATCAGACTAAGTACATTAGGATGTTGATTACTCTGCCAGATTCGATAAATTGTCCCAAGATCACCCTCGAGAACAGAATCCTTTGAATCTGGTGTAGGCATTTCAACAGTAAAAGCATAGGAGGAATTAGATCTTTCCTTACTTTCCTCTACAGCCAAATAGAAGGTTGACCACCGACTTTCAGAGGGAAGGTTCGGCCATAACGAGATATAAGGGATATCCCCCTGAAGCTCGTCCTCTGATTTGATTTCGTAGTCCTTGTAGATGCCCAAACGAGTAGGAGAATTGTCAATACCACTAATTTCCAATTCAAATGAAACTCTGATACCATTACCTTGAGAGGTGGCTGTTTGCGACATTCTTAGGCGAGTTCTTAAATCTTCGCTACCGAAAAACTTGATTATTTCAGGGTTTATTGGAGGGATGATAGTTCTAGTCTCGCGATCAGGTTGGATTTCATCCAACCAGCTACCAGACAATATTCCTGAGCCGCGATACCATCGCATTCGTGGGAGAAAGAAGTTATCTGCGTTCCAAAAAGTACCTAGTTGGCTACCGGAATTGGAATCGGCTTGGAATGCGGCAAGGGTAGTTGCACCTGCTACACAAATTTCATGGCTGGGAAGGTTGAGAACCTGGGGTACAAGATCTTTATCGACAAAATACAGAGGACTCATATGTGGCTTCAACCCCGGTAGAACTTCCACATTAGAGTTGCGCTTAATTGATTCTGGATCAATAACTTGGGCTAGAGAATCCAAGGGTTTTGGGTTGAGCGCAACGCCAAAAATCTGAATACTCGTAGAAACACTTGGAGTGGTTGCAGATGCAACTCCAAGTGTTTTGATGTATTCATCAATTATCATTCCCAAACGATTACTTAAATCTTGATTAGAATTGCCGATTGTAAGGACAGATTGCTTGATATTTATTAGCCATGCCGCAAAAGCAGATTTTTCTTGTTTCGCAAGATGATGCATTGGATCACCATATTTATATATTGTCTTGCCACGATTTCCAGGCCCTGGAATTGCAATTTCCTCTAACCAAGGAATGTAGCTCGAAAGTTGCGGGGGAAGCCAGATTGATGGAACTGCTAATGTGGCAGGTGATGAGAAGCCCAAGGGATGTCCATTTAGGCTGAAAGTATAAATGGTTTCCCAAGGATTAGACCCTTTAATTGATTGCAAAAGAGAATCTTGAGCAGAGGGTAAAAGACCAACTAATGAGTCTGCAAAAGGATTAACTCTTGCTAACTCATCAAGCTTTACTGCTTTTGCCTGAATGGGCAAATCTTTTACTTTTGCAAAAGCTAAGACCGCGATAAATCCAAAATATTCATTAATATGATCTTGACGATTTGGGTATTCTTCTGCAAGAAATACTGATTGAAAAAGGAGTGCACGCGCCCAAGGACTCGGAATTGAATTAATATTTGTCTTAACTGCCTGCTCATATTTTAGTGCTTGGGCGATTGTTCCAAAGATAGACTTAGAACTTAGATTCCATTGGCCCTGGATTGGACCGGGTGCTAACGTATTTCGAAGCTGGGGGAGTAGAGGTCTCATGATTAGATGATTTCGTACAGATTGTTTATCAAGCCAATAGTTCCTTCAAGCCTATGCTTACTATCAGCAAGATTATTCTTTATAAGATCAATACTATCACGCCATTTCTCGCGTTTTGCAAGCGTTTGACCAATAACTAAATGATCTAGGGATTCTAGATAATCACGGGAAAGGTCAGGCTCCAATCCATCATAGGGATTGAACGAATCATCTCGTATGTCTGCAAGTTGTTCTCTCGCCGAACTTGACCAGCATAACTGTTGAAACCATTGCAGGAAATTCACAGACCATTTATCAAATGCTGCAATCTGTCTGCTTTGTTCTTCACTTTCAATATCTGGTCTATTAGTTCGATCCGACAACGAGAAGAATCTATCAAACCATGGAGCTGCATTTGTAAATGAGCTTTTAGAATCAAACCTTTGCGCCTCCCTCAATTCATTGTAGATATTAAAATGCCAGGCATAACATGTTCGTAGGGTTGCCTTGAGTGATTGAGCTGTATATTTACCAGGGAAATCTTCCCATGTCATCAAACTATCATCTGAGACTGTTAAGTATGCCCCATTGCCATAACCTGAACCTGATTCTGATGACACTGCAGCTGCAGCAATTAATTCAATATAGCTGGATGGATTGTTCTGAGCAGGGCCACCACAGGATGGCTTCTCATATCGCTGCTTTGCCCCATCACCTACAAGATATATGCAATTAAAGCTATCCCCAGCAAGGCGAGATAGATACTGCAAAGCAGCATCTGTATTTAGGGTGAAGTTTTTTGCTTCTGCATAAATATCGTCATCATCAGGAATATCGAAATCAAAGTAGGGCAGAAGAACCGATGCTGTGATTTCAACTGCATCACGAACTCCCTTTAATTCTCTGGAAAGCAGTGTTCCAAGCGTTGGTAGACCTGAGGAACCTGTTCCTCCAAAGATACTGCCAAATAAATGGATTCTTGGTTTATCACCATTGGCACAATCAGCTTGAATGTCATTAATAAATTCTGGCCATGGTCCATGGCTAAAACCAGTAGACCTTATTCGGCTGACAACTGCAGATCCAATTGAAGGTCTGCCTCTAAACCCAACAGAAAGATCAGCTAGCTTTTCATCCGGAGCGACAAGACAGTCGTAAAGCTCGCCCAAGCCAGTATCTAAGGCGCGCATACCGGCCTCACGATAAATATCACTCAAAGTTAGTTTATCTGAATAATCACCAAGTGGATTCCAGTAACCATAATTTCTTAAAACTCCACTGAACAAACTTACATTGCTATCCCTTAGTAAATTACCGGCTTCAATAGAACATTGGACTGCTTCTCTGGCACTCTGCAAATTACCATTTGATGCATCTGCATCGACAAGTAAAACTCCGAGCTTTAAATCTTTTCCGTAACCTCCAGATGCATGTAAATGCACTGCGGCTTTTATACACTTTGCACCGGTTCCACCAATGCCAATCAGATAGACTTTTTTCATCATCTTTTCTCAATAATTGTATTAAGTTGGTAGCTAAAAGGTGGAATGAATCTTAGTGTTCTTTGACTTAGGAAACATGTTGGCAGCCAAAAAAGCAATAAACCATTTATTAATGTTAGTGGAATTAGAAATTCGTATGGTGGGGAATTGACAAAAGAGGCTCCAGCCATTGATCCTGGCATTGCTGGGGCTTGAACTATTGTGAATTGGATGAAAAGTATTAGAATTATGATATTGCAAATTACAGCCATTCCTAAAAGTGTAAACCATAAGCTGGTTGTTTGAATTGCTTCTGCTGAATTCTTGCAGCGTCTGTTAAAGCTGTAATAAATCCAGGTCAAAAGAAAAGCTATATATAAGATTGTGCTGATTGCGCTTGCAGGAAGATAAATCTGTTGAGCCCAGGCACTGGGATTTTGCAAAGCAACGGGCAGAACATCCGTGATTAAGACAAATGTAATTCCCATAATCCATGTTACTCCAATGGCTATCGAAAAAGCTCCCGCGTAGTGCTTTTTCTTCACGGCTTTATCATCTCAGATTTAATAATTAACCCATTTACTGTACAATGTAACCACAGACAAGTCAAGCAAAACTCTTTGCAGGCCATCCTTCCGCTTTGATATCAAGCGTTTAGTCATAAAAATTATCCTTTGACAGCAGAACAAATCCTAACCGGACTGTAACGGGTGTTATAATTTTGAAGGGAAAACTGGTCTGTTTCGCTACGTATTGACTGGATTAATGCAAGAAGACGTTGTGTTTTATCTCCTTCTAGTAATGTTCCAGAAGTATTCCAGCTATGCCATTTCTCCTGATCCATTTTCTCTGCATCAGCGCTAATGTCTAAAACGTTAATAACACCATTAAATGATGTGAAACGCGTAGTAACCGATGTAGTGCTTGAAGACAATTTTATTGCGGTTACGCTGGAATTATCACTTCTAAAATATGATGGATCATTTATAATGCCATTTCCATATCCCTTGATTGGATTGGTTCCAAATTTTATTTCAGTCAGTTGCGTAGTGCAGCCCCTTTGTTTTTGCGCTAATAGCCATCTGTTGGGATTTTCGACACCCAATTTTCCAGATAGACCTTGACTCAAAGAAAAGACTGGATCTAAACAGCTCGCTGGTATAATCTTAGTATTTGATAAATTTATAAATTCAGTTGCACCGTTATTTGGGTTAGAAGAGAATCTTGTGACTTGAAGTACAGTATTGATGAATTTATCATTTACTAGTTTACTTACAATCTTTTCCACTTTATCTACTGGTCCAAGTGCAAGAATATAAAAAGGGCGAATTCCTGTATAGGGGAATGAACTAAAATCTCCTTTAACGCTAGGGAATACACCACCTGAGAACTGACTTCGTATGCCAATAAGGGCTAGCTCATTCCCTGGATAGCTTGGTTTTGCCCAGGGAGTCCATCCTCGGGTTTTTCCCTCAAACTCTAATTTGGGTTTGATTGCTGAAATTAACTGCTTGATAGATGCATTATCAGGTTCTAGGTCACTGATAAGAATGTCTACGGACGTAAGATCTTTACTTACAAACTGTTCTAGGGTGCTACTAACTTTTGGCCAATATCCTTTCTTCTCATCAAAAAATTCTGGTCTCTTTGCCGCAAGAATCGAAAGACCAGACACAATGCTGACTTTATTACTTGGTTCCGACTCTTTACCGATCCGTTTAACCGTTGTTAAACTTGTTGTAAAGCCCAATGATGATTTGATACCGAGAACTGTATCGAGTACTTCTAATGACTTAATAAAAGCGGAATCGTTAACAGTTGAGAATCCCTTCATTGATCCACTTCCATCAATCGACACAGTAATTACCCCCTGCAATTGAGCAGATTGTGTGGATTCACTTGAATTGAATCCAGGGCAGGTCAGAGATTTGCAACCAGAAATAAGAAAAATTCCTAGAAAAGGCAGGTTCCTTGCCCATAAATTAAGAGATCGTCGAGAATATTTCATATTATTTCTCCGTAATTAATTTGCCTTTTGTCATTATTTCCCACCGAGCCCCCTTTTGCAGGGACTGTAATTTGACAGGCTCTTTTACCCAAGCAGTTGACCACTTTGCATTCAAGCTAATAATGTCAAATACTTGCTGCAGTAGAACTAGCCGAGAGTAGCGATCAAAGGATATCTCCTCCAAATATGCCCATTCAGTGCCATTGCTGAGTTTAATTATTCTCATATACCCAGACGAACTTCTTTTTAACCGAAGGATTTCCGCATCGAGTTCATGCTTCTCTAATTCAGCTACAACAGAAAAGGGTCTTAGCCAATTGGGATGCTGAGCAATTATCTTCCCGAGCTCTGAATGATCAAGATCCAAATCCGGTATTCCAGCCACTGCTGCATTTGCTTCATTGCTACTAACTCCAAACATCCTGATCCCATCATTAGTTATTGGGCCCGATTTTGATTCGATATTTTCTAGCTTATTGACTACCTCTGCTACGGTTTCTTCGGTAGCACTGAGTTTTTCCTTTAAATGCAACAAGCTATCTGCAACTTCCTTAATATTGCGAATATTTGTCCTGATAATGTCTTTAAGCTTGGACAGGTCCTCAGACATTTTTCATGATTGATCACTTTCACCATGCCGCAGGGACTGTTGGCGAGGGCTTTAAATTAATAAAAATTTACATTGGGCAATCTCCCCGTCTGTTATGATTGGATATACTGCTATTAGTAGATGCGTAAATTACTTCTTATTGGGCTAAGCGCTTTATTGGTATCTATAACTAGTTGCGGTCGTCAAGCGTACAATTCTTTACCTAGAACTGTTACAGTTGTTCCACCTTGGTTTTCCGATTTTCCTTCATATTCGAATAGTTTTGGTTTCAAGAATCTTGGAACTGCATACACCCCAAGTACACTTTTTTTGAGTGATAACCTTGCGGATGGTGGCGATGTAATTGCCGTTGCCGTTAATGGTCAGGTTGTTCTTGATAACCTTAGACTTCATACTCCAGACAATGCATCACCTCATCCATTGCTTTTGACTCTAAAGGAGGGACCTAATAAAATTGATATTGCTTGCAGGCAGGATCCAGATGGATTAGGATGTACTTTGCAAGCTGAAATATCTAACACTACAGCTGGACAGGGAATTACAACTATTAATGAAAACTATATACCTGGTGGTAACTTTGCAAGTTTTGTGGTTGAATACAAGCCTGCAAAGTAATTATAATTATGATTTATAGTAACTCTTCTCGGCGATCACTATTAGAAAAAAATATAAGCTATGAAATGGGTTCAGCTAACCCAATGTTACCTGTAATAACCGCAATTTTTCTATTTGTTGTATTTGTTCTAGCATCGCTTTGGCTGACTTTACGTTTAAAAGCACCTCTAGCTGCACCGCAGTCTTCAGTCGTTGGTGGATTTCCTGCAACGCCAACCCTTCCTTCTAATTCATCACAACTAAATCCAAAAGGAAATTCTGTTGCTGGTTTTCCATCCGCAGGTTCAACGCAATCCCCAGTTGTTCCTAATTCGCCGTTTACATCTGCTTCGTCTGCACCCAATTTAACGGTACTTGATGCTGCTAAAGCACGTCAATTAGTTGAGTCATGGCTTGCTTATAAGAAAACTATTTTCTCCTCACCATTTGATATTTCAGCATTGCAAAGCTATATTGTAAATCCTGGCCCCCTGTACTCAGATATTACGAAGCCAGGGGGTTCCATTGAGTGGCTACGCTCAAATAACTATTCGTATTACTATAAAGAACTACTGATCTTAGGCTCTTCTGAGTTTCGCCAATTTCCAGATCGTGCTCATATCACTGTTCAAATTATAGAGGATCTTGAGCTCCGAACACCTAATGGAATTGATAGCTCTAAATCAGGCAGAAAAACTCAATCATGGGTATATGAATTAAAGTTAAATCAAGGCAAATGGCTTGTTTATGATTACCGAAAGGATATTTAAGATTCCCCTAAATACAAGCATGTACTGTATGCATCTATTTAATTGAATTATTTAATAATTATCAGATCTTTCGTTACGTATAAAAAGTGGAAATATTTATGCGATTTAATAGCTCCCATTGACCTTCCAACACGTATTATGCTGGCGGCTGTGTATACTGTCTGCTGAGTCCATGTTTTTATGTCTTTACTAAAACTCAACAAAACAGAAAAAGCACGAACATCAAAAATATTTGTCCTTACCTTATCGGTATTGATTATTAGTCAGATTGATGTTTTGCCCGTTAATGGTTGTATGGGCTTGTGTGACGAAGGTATTTATAAAGCTTGCGACGGTCTAAAAGGCACCCGGGATGAGGCTGCAACAGCAGTCATAAAAATAGTCAGAGCTTATGATAGCTATGCTAGGAAGACGCAGATGAACCGGGCAGGTAGAGGCGCAATTGACAACACCAAAAGCATATATGACTGGTGCGGATGGGCAACTGGAAAGGGCTAAATCGAAAAGCTAATTGCAGCTAATATTACTACACACCTTTGCTTTGCCGCTTATACAGTAAATGTTTATATCTTACGTATAAATCAATAAGATTAAGCAAGCTTTATTTATGCACTTTATTTATTTTCAATGCTTTTTAATAACATAATTATCTCTTTAGATATTTTTTGTACTTTAATCAATACGAGGGCAGTCATCGATTACCCGAAACGCCTGTTTAAGGGAGCGGCCGGACTTTCATTGCTTGTAAGGTTCGCCCTTGATCGCTTGGCCGGTTCGGATGGACCTGCTCCCCTTACCTTGTCTTTCCCAGCAAGAGATACCGATCGACTTCTGCTTTTACCAATGACGAACAATCCACGGTTACTCAGTTCGGCCATGCAAGCCTGATAGCTGTTTTCAAATTGCTATCACAACCCCGCAATCGCTCTGTTGCAGCATAACGAATTTAAATTACGTGCCAAACTTCTTTAATTAGGAGACTTGAATAAGTCATGTAAGTATTTAAATTATCTTTTGTTGCTTACCTCAACCCCTCACAAGCTTCCCCATCACCGTCGCCATCTAGGTATGTGTGGCCTTGTTTGAGTAATTCCTGCGCTTTTGCCCAGTTACCTATTTGCTTGCACCTATATCTGCCACCACTTTGACCAGGCCTTGCAACGCCGCTTGATGGGTTGTTGGAACCACTGCCACTCTTCCTACCTCGTCTGTAATCCCAAGGTCGTTGGATACCGCCAGGCACTGCCCATACACCAAGACTTTTTAAGCGTGCTTCATTTTCTAATCGTGAATAGGTTTCACGGTCACAGCCTTCTATGTATTGCCAATAAACAAAGGCAGCACCTGCTGCCACCAATGCTTGGTTGATGTTGG
>Ga0247832_1008670_pt1 | contig 10040 bp, 6 predicted proteins | sample LaCruzMarch2015__10_FD_192407 | JGI IMG/M metagenome (GOLD analysis project Ga0247832, IMG submission 192407) | Freshwater microbial communities from meromictic Lake La Cruz, Castile-La Mancha, Spain - LaCruzMarch2015_4m | ecosystem: Environmental > Aquatic > Freshwater > Lake | place: Spain...
ATGCTCCACAAACCGGTGTACGGATGCGTGGGGTGTATGGCTTCGTTCTGGGGAGGCATCTTTTACCTTCTCACCGCCCCGATTTTCGGCTTCCACCCCCTTGAGATGGCCGTGGTGATGATTATGGGCGTGGCTCTCAATTTCATCTTTATCAAACTGTCGTGATACACAAAATCGCTTACAAACTCTTCAAAAAGGAGTTGACCCAAATGGTATGGGACGAAACCTACAAGCCCGACACAATGAAGGGGCTGAAATTCGCGTTGGTCTGCGAGGGCCACAAGTTCTACATCTACCCGAACATCTTTGACATCCCCATTGAGCGGATGGGACGGATCCAAGACTTGGTGATTCAGTTGCAGAGAATGGTGAGCCGGGAGGAGATGGACATCTTCTTGGAGAATATGGAGAACGCGCTGAACGCCTCTGTTTCGGGCGCAGCGGTCAAGAACCTGGCACAAATCGGCTTTTTGGTCGGGGAGATGCGCAAGAGGAAGGAGATGCTGATTCACCCGGAGGTGATGATGGAGTTAGCCGGGGCGGTATTGATTCGTGAAGACCAGAATCCCGGTGAGTGGAATGCGGAGTTTGAGCAGAAGAAGGTGGAGTCTTTCAAAAACGCCTACAAGGGCAAGGAGTTGTATGATTTTTTCGTTTTAGCCGGGCTGAGTCAATACTTTCCCAATATCGCACATTTAGAAGAAGATTGGACAATCTTCTGGGAGATGGCGGCCTCCCGGCTGGAAGCGACCCAGGAACTCCTGAAGTCAGAGCTATCGGCTCGGAACTCTACTTCAGCGACCTAAATTGGCGTGAGTTCTTCGTCTTCCTTGCGGATGGCGATATCTTTCTATACAAGGAGTATATGAAAACATCCGTTGAGGATGTCTTAACTTTGCTCAAGCACTTCCAAGAGGAAAGGCAACGCAAGGCTAAACAAAACCACAATGGCTGATAGGATATCCGTAAGTTACGATGCGAATGTAGATGACCTCAAGAGGAAGCTTGATGAACTGATTGCTAAGAACAAGGAGCTTGCGGCCCACGCGACCGCAGCGGCCAAGGCTCTATCCAACATTGCCTCGGCCCAAGGGCTGTCCACTATAAACAATATCAACAATTCGTTCAACACAACGGTGAACGTATTGGCGCAGGTAAACACCAACTTGAGCCAGGTCAATAACCAACTGAACAACACGGTTAATTTATCCAATAGAGTAAGCAACGCCATAGGTGGGATTAGGGCTTCTTCGGATTTGTTGACGAGGGCTTTTCAGATGCTTACGACAAGAATGATTGCCGCGTTTAGCATCAATGCCGTCATAGACTTCACCAAGTCGCTCGTAGATGTAGAAAGGCAATTTGAGATTCTTCAAAACCGAATCAACTTTGTCGCAGGAACAACCACGGGCGGTGAGGCTGTTTTCGGCAGGCTTCAAAAAACCGCTAATGAACTCGGTATTGGCATTCGGGAATTAACCGAAGGCTTTTCAGGCTTTGCGATTGCCGCGAAGATGGCGGGGTTTTCAAGCGCAGCTGCCGAAGAGATATTTTCCAAGGTTGCGACATCCCTTCGCGCTGCCGGAGCTTCATCCTTGCAGACCCAACGAGCCTTCTACGCTTTGCAACAAATGCTCTCCAAAGGAGTTGTGGCAGCGGAGGAGTTGCGCAGGCAGTTGGGTGAAGCCTTGCCCGGTGCGTCCGACTTGATGACAAGGGCATACAACCGCTTGCATCCCGGCCAAGAGCTGACCAACCGACAGTTCACCAAGATGCTTGAGGAGGGCAAGATTATTTCTGCGGAGATACTTCCTGAGTTCGCAAGGGTTTTGGAGCAGGAATTTGGCCCTGCGCTTTCAGGAAAGAAAAACTCTCTTGACGCTATTTTAACGAGGATTAGCAATCAGTTTATTGAGTTCAAGAAAAACCTCTCAGACCTTGATTTCATAAAAAACGCCTTTGGCGGGTTGGCTACGTTTTTGACGGACATCAACAACGTAATGACCAACGAGGAGCTTACGTTTAAGGAGAAAGTTGATGGCTTTATGAGAGCCGGAACGAGGCTTAACGCATTTGAAATAGAGAAAAACAAAAAACTCGCTGCACAAGGGAGCTTTCTTGCGCAATACTACCTTGATGGTCAAAGGGTATTGGAAGAATCGGCAAAAAAGGCCGAGAAAAGAACCGAAGACCAAACCAAGAGGGAGAGCGAGTTGATAAAGTCAGCGGAGAAGCAATACGAGATTTACAAAAAACTCGGAGAAATTGAGCAGGAAAGGTTTGAAAATGAGCTTCAAATGAGGGTGACGTTATCCGACAAGGATATGCAAGAACTCTCAGCCGACTCAAGGGCCATAAAAGAATTGTACGAAACCATCGGCAAGGCCATAGGCGCAACAAGGGAGGAGTGGAATATGTATGTGGATGCCGGGGAGAAGGTTGTTCGCGCTCAAATACACGAAAGAACGGGCGGTGGAAAGGCTGTGTTTGACGCTTTCAATAAGCAATTACAACAAAAAAGAGAAGAGATAAAGCTGTCTCTTGAGTCCATAAAAAAGGCAAAAGAAGAAGACCAAGCCACCCTTGACTTGATAAAGACCAAACGCATTGCCGCGTCTCAAGGTGGCCCTGCCGGGCAAGGGGGCGCAGACCCACAGAAAGAAGCCATTGCAGCAGCCAAAGAGCGCATCGCTTTGGAGGAGACCTTGTTGCTCAAAACCACCGAAGGAACCACCGCGTATTACAACCAACTCATAAAGGTCATTCAGGCCCGTAAGGACTTGGTGAAACTTGAGAAGGCCGGAACGCCCAACCAAATGGGGCTTGACATTGCGAAGCTTGACAAAGACTTGGATAAGGCCAAGAAGATGATTCAGTCCTTCACCCCCGAAATGGCCGACATTGTGGAGGAAGGCGTTTATGTGCCGAGCGTAGAGGCGTTGGAGAGGCTTGACAAGGATATTAAAGACCTCACGAAGCAGCAGTTGGAAGACCGCGCTGCCGCCATTCAAACCGATATTCAGCTTCACGAAGAAGGCACGGACGGAAGGCTTGAGTTGGAGAAGGCGTTGGTGATGGCGAAGGCCAAACTTGCCGCTAAGGAAGCCGAGATCCAGGGCAAGACGGCCAAAGAAATTGAGGCCATCTTTGCCAAAGCCAACATTGACATCGCAGACCTTGACAAGAAGTTTCACGATGGCAAGCAGAAAGAGGCCGAAGACTATGCCGAGTTCTACAAGCGATTGCAGGATGGATTGGATGGCTATGAGGGCAATTCCCTGCAACGCAGAATCAAGGCTATCCGTGAATACTACGGCAAACTAAAAGCCGAGGCATTTCTCTACGGACGAACGAAGGAGGAAATTGATGCCCTTACCGCAAACAGGGACAAAGCCATTTTCCAAGAGAACCTTAAAGAGATCGGTAAGTTCGTGAATACCGCTGCCGGTATCTACGGTCAGTTCACCCAGATTCAGCAGATGGAGTACGAAAACCAAAAGGTTGCTCTTGACAACAAACTTGCGCAAGGGCTTATCTCTGAGGAAGAGTACAACGCGCAAGTCACCGAAATTGAGCGGAAGCGTTTTGAGCAGAACAAGCAGACTCAAAAGGTTGAGGTTCTCATAAACACCGCCTCAGCGATTGCGAGGGCATTTTCAGACCTTGGCCCGGTTGGTGGGGCGATTGCCGCTTTTGCGCTTGGCGCAATGTCCATAAAGCAAATCAGCTTAATTGACTCCGCTCAATTCCCGCAGGCATTCAAAGACGGTGTGATTGACCTCAAAGGCCCAGGTTCGGAGACCTCCGATAGCATCCCCGCCAGGCTATCGCGTGGTGAATCGGTGATGACCGCAGAGGAGACAAAGCGGTACAAACCCGTCCTTCAAGCAATCCGGGATGGAGAGTTTGAGGCGTTTGTGGCGAAGAAGTACACCGGGGCTATGGCGATGAGTCGGGAGCAAGGATCTTTCGCCCAAAACATTAGCAACTCCCTTGACATGAACAACGCAGAGATGGTTGACGCAATCCGCAGGAACAAGAGCGTGAAGATTGCGAATTGGGATGACTTCAGCAGGATTATGAGCAAGCCGAAAACGGCCCACAAGGTTTACAGAAGGAGGGCTTGGTAATGGCAGGTTTCACCGTTATTCTGGATGGTCAGACTTTGACCAACGAACCGATGGGGTTGCAAGATGCTGCCATCTCCATTCAACGAAATGAGGACTTTCCGGGCTTGTTCACCACGATGGTGTCTGATCTGGAGTTTTGGGGCGATGGATATGACATCCTTTACTCTTTTTATTCAAACAATGACTTATGCGTTAGAATTGATTGTAGAATTATTGAAGACTGCGACAATGGGCTTGATTTTGACGGGATAATATACCTAAATGACGTTGAGTTCAATTCCTATAAGTGCATTGCGACCTGTTCCGTAGAGGACAACACCGCCCAAGGGAGAATACTTAGACTTAAAGACGCATTGGTTCCAATTAACTCCGTTAATCAAAGCACGATTAATGGAGGGTCTTTGGCAAATTGCACAAGCCATCAGTTTAACACAAATGGCGTTTACGGAAACAGGTTTGCCTTTAATGTCTTTGATTTACTTCAATACGTTTTAAGGTACATAACCGATAATGATGTCACTTTGGTAAGCGACTTTCTGACTTCGCAAAATTATCGCCCACAAAAACTGAGAGTAAAATGCAGCTTTAACACAAACGGATTCCCCATTCAAGCAACCTGGAACGACCCTTACGGGAATCTCATCGTAAGAACATTAGGTGGCCCTGCTCTTCTTTCGGTGGTTGATGACGCAACATACGCTCAGGCCGTTGCCACAATGCTCAACCAACAAGTATTTACGGACTCAGGGGGGAACAGTTATCAGGACATTGTATTTCCGTATGCAGCAAGAACGGACTCTGAGATTGACCCTATTACGGGCAATGTGGAGCATTTTGTGGACATATATTTTTACCACAAAACATCCATAAGCATTATTTGCCTCGGTGGGCCAAGCACGGTCACGCTTGTTTCATCGGTTGACGTTACTTATGGGGCAAAAAACCTTTACGCAACCAATGTCTCTATGATAGAGCCAGCGGTTTCAATGCCATCCATTTCCTTGTCAAACTTGTTTCTGGGCCTTCACGCCTTTTACAATTTGAGTATGTCGTTTTTTAGGGTTGGCGGGAATCTTTATTTAAGGGTTGAAAATCAACCATATTATTTTTCCAACAGCGAATCGGTATCTCTTTCAAGCGTTAAAGACGTAATGCTAAAAACCGAGAATCCATTGGCCTTCTCGTCTATTAATTATTCAAACCCAACTCTTAGCAATACCTCCGTGTTTTATCAAGACGCAGGGTATGTTTCAAATGAATGTTCAGAAAACGAGGCAGGGGTGTCTAATTACTTCCTTATACCAAACGATTCTTACAATGGAATCGTGTCCAACCCGAAGCCTGCCGGGGGTCTTTCAAAGGGATTTGTGTCAACCCAAGAGAACAAATGGCTATTGTTTGAAGAAGACACCGATAATTTAACGACCCCTAAAACCATATTGAATATGGTTCAAACGGGAACCATTAGCAGCATATATCAACAAAACGCATTAATCACCGACCCAATAGCATTCACCTATGCCGGATCGTGCATCCATCCATTTATTGCAAGAAACTTCTTATTTCGCGCACCAAGTGGCCTGCGCTATGCCGGGTACTTGTTGGTCAACAATCTACCCATTAAAATAGCCAAGTCGCTCTCCTTTGAATACCCATTGAGCAGAGCGGAGTTCAATCAAGTCAACAGCAACCCGACCAAATACATCGTTGTGAATGGCACTCGCGGGTGGATTATGAGCGTTGAGCATAATCTTAAAACAGGAATGACTAACTTTGAGCTTCTAACAGAATGATAAGTCCCAACCAGCCTATTGTCTGCGTTCCCTCTACTGAAGGGAGAAACATTGCTCCCTTTGATGCTCTCACGAACGCAAATTACTACGGAATCGTTGGCTCTGCGGCCTTTTTGTCGGCTTCCAAGCTGACCTTTTGGGGCGGTTACAACGGCTTAACGGTTTGGTCGCTCTACAACAGCCGGGCCGATTCAGCCGGGGCCATTCCTTTGAGCGACCCCTATTACTCTCCCGGCTATCCCTTCAATCCAGGGTATTTCCAAATGACCCCTTGGGAGAGGTTTAATGCCAGAGCAACCTACGATGGCGCGACTCCCGCAAGCCCTTCAGTAACGAGCGCGTGTACGACCTCGGTGTTCTACGAGTTCTACGAACTTTCCGAGTTGGAGGACACCTCTTGCGAGTACGAGATTTACGCTAAGACCATTTCGTTTATTGGCCCACCGAACGCCACAGTCTATGTGGACTACGGCATTCGCAACGAGTGCGATTATGCCCTGCTGAAGTTCAGGGTTTCCAACTTCACCTACAACACCAAGTCCGTAACCTACGGTAGTGCTATTGCCGTTGGGTTGAACAGGGTGGACATTACGGGCAACGGGTGGTATTCTTTGCCTATCATCTTGAATCCCCTCGGAGCGGGTTCGTCCCCTCTTCCGGGAGCTTCTCCAAACTTCTTCATTCAGTCCCTCGGCCCGGAGCCTTATGTGCGCTTTGACGTTGACGCTGTTGAGATAACCTGCTTCACGCCCGATGGCACGGACTGCACGGACTGCAAGACGGGGGACTACGAGCAACCGGTATTGCTTGAGGCGATTGATTATTGGGCTATCACCGAGACACGAGCGAATGCGGATGGGGCTATTCCTGCGTTGAGCGTTGTGCCTTACGGCCCTTGCGAGGCAGAGTTCAAGGCGAGGTTTGACGCGCTAATGGCCGGGCAGAACGATTACAACTCGGAGATGTTAAGCGTACAGGTTGATGACCCTTACTGTGGCCAATACCTCTACGACCCCTTGTTCACCGATTTGTCCACCCTAACAAGCCCATACGCGGCCTACGGCATTGCCACAACGACTAAGTACGTTTCTGCGGGGTGGGCGGGATTACTTGCAGCATTCACTCCGAATCCCGGCCCGACCTTTAACAAGGTTGTGTTCAGTTCTTCTTGGTGTACTTTTTCTGGAATACCGGCAGGCATTATAGCGACCTATTCTCCGACCCTCGTTTCGCTGAGTGCTATAATGAATCAGCCCAACACAAGCTATCGGATAAAGGTTACAACGGAGAGCTATGCCGGGGCTTACATAACGAGTGGCATAAAGGTTTATGCTCAAATCAACACAAACAGCAAGGTCTATTTGGGTGAAATAACCGCTCAAGGGACGCATTATTTCTACTACCGCACCGACTCATCCTGGAACAGTTTTGCGAAGCTATTGATTGAAGGGAATCCGGGCGCACCATTCAGCTACGCCCTTTCGGGCCTTGAGGTATCTCGCCTCGTTGAATACACGCCCGTGTTGATACCTTCGGTCAGGCTGAACCTTACTTCGGTCTTCCAGACGATTATTGATAGCGCAAGGGTATCGCAGGACTTTTCGGGAGCCGGGCCTTTCTATCCAATCATCTCCAACGCCCTCTACGAGTATTTTCACTTTGAGACCCGGACGGCTGAGTTGAACTACGACCCGCAGGCTTGTTTCCGCATCCTTATCACGAAGGACTATTGTTGGGACACGCAAGACCAATTCCGCACCCTTCCAACCACCCCAGACTCGCTTGAGTTCTGCATTACGGAGCCTTACAAGTGGATCACGGATCCGTGCAACACCCTGCGAATCGGAGCCGGGCAAGACACATCCGAGAGCAAGGAGGCTTGTGCCTTTGGGTTCACTTACCCAACTGTTTCGGAGGCTTTAGGAGTTACGGAGTGGTTGCACTTGACGCGCATCTACGGAGAGCTTAGAAACCCGCAGTACGATGGGGAGAGCATTTCCTACCAGGATAGCCGTGGGAAGAAGCGGATTGTCTATGTGGAGAGCCGCGAGTTTATGGAGATGGTGGTAAACTTTGCTCCTAAGTGGGTTCACAACTTCCTCCGCTTGGCTTGTCGGCACGACTTCTTTTACATCCACGATGGGAACACGGACGCTTACTACTTCACCCGTTCGGAGACCTATTCACCCACTTGGATTCGCACCCGGTTGATTGCTCCTGCGTTCTTGGAGGTTGAGGTGAAAGAGCAGGATTTGAGGAAGGAGTTGTGTTGCATCGGCTTTGTCGGGCAAGAGCCGGGCGATGACCAAAGGCTTCCTGCGCCTGAATCGGAGTATGTGGTCTATGGCCCTCCTGCCCCCGGTGAACCTGGAGACGAAGAGGACACCATCTTTGACCTAAGTTTTGATTTCACCTTTGAGTGAGTATCTTTGTAGCATCGTGCGTTGTGGCCTGTCTGCCATCCAATGACAAACTCAAAATCCTTTCAATTTTAATCAAATGGCTTATTTAGAATACGGCTGTTCTGCCTTGCCGAACCACGAACTCGTACTTTGTGGCGCATACAATCGGGGCGGCATTTCTGCGATAGGTATTCTTGAGGAAGACGCTTTCGGAACGGGCGCGACTTTCGCGACTGCTGCCGATTATAGCAATGGTGCAAAATACCTTACTGCTATTGCCGCAAACGACCTCAAGATTATCAAGAACATTCGCGGAACTGTCCCTGACGCATCTCCCGTAGATGTTGACAACCCTGTTGGCTGTGGCCCACAAAGCCTCTTGGCCGGGTTTGATTTCACCGCTACTTGGATGGATGCCAACACTACGGATGGTGCTATTGACTTCTACAACGCTCTGAACAAGCGCGTAACGGGGTTGATTCTCTACCTGTGTGGTTCCAACGAGGTTATGGTGATTACCTTGCCCGTGAACTACGTTTGCCTACCGGTGAATGTCCCTGCTTCCAACAAGGAGTTGCAGATGTTCAACTGTACGGCTCGTGCTTCCCTCGGCCCCGACCAACTGCCCCAGAAGTACCCTGCGCCTTCCAACGCAGACGCTATCTTCGGAGTGTAAGTTAATCTTCGGAAAAAAAGGAATCCTCGGCCAATGGTCGGGGATTTTTTTTGGGATTTACCTATATTTGCACAAATGAGTGAACAAACAACGGGCATAGTGATAATGGCCTTCGGGAAGGCAGCCTATCACGAAATGGCATATAACTTCGCCTTATCGGTCAAGCACTTTGACCGAGACCTACCGATTCAGTTGATTTGCGATAAGCGGGATGTCTTAATCCCCCACAAGTATTGGGTTTTTGACATTATCACCATTATCCAACACGAGGACATTTACACCTCGTATTCATTCAGCCCCGGCAAGGCGAAGACACGGATTGACAAGTATATGGCCTTTGACAACAACCTGTACTTTGACATTGACGGCATTGCGCTCAAGTCGCTGAAACCTTTGGTGGAGAGGATGTTGGCATTGCCAGAAGGCCAGCCTTTCTTCTCTCAAACCGCTTCGTGGACTGACCCAGAGGGCAGAACTCCAATGGCGAACCTAAAGCAAAATGGCCCCGACTTCCCGGAGATGCAATGGGCAACGCTTGATGTGATTTGGGAATACCACGAACTGCCTGACGATGCGATGGTTACGGCCATTAACAGTTCGTTTATGTTTCTTCGCAAGGGAGAGAAGCTGACTCACTTCTTTGAGCAGGTTCGGGACAACATTGACAACGGCATACCGGTAGATAAGCTGAAGATGCCTTGGGGTGGCACATACCCTGACGAACTTGCCTTCAACATTGCCTGCGCTCAGTTTCGCATTGACCCTTGGTGCGGGTTGAACCCCGTCTATTTTCAGTTTCGCAATTCAATGACGGGAAAGATTGTTAAATGGGTCTATGAGAACTATTATATCCTCGGCCTTTACGGAGGCGTAGGATTTACGCACAATTCGGCTTGGGAGATGTCCTGCAAACTTTTGGGGCAGTACCACGCAAATATGGGCTTGACCCACGAATACAAATGGCATAGCCTTGTAAAGCAAAAACACGCAGGACAACAAAAACAGCTGATACGATGGAATTAGAAGGCTTTATCTCTAT